>OGKB01000692.1_pt1 | contig 21468 bp, 32 predicted proteins | sample 1572351 | NCBI WGS metagenome assembly OGKB01 (sample SAMEA2582088, study PRJEB24529) | metagenome | biome: Human gut stool | place: China | collected 2011
TATGTGGGCATGGATGAAGAGAACACTTTCAACAAGCCTCCTAGAAAAACTACACACTATTAAGGACTACATCATACACAGGTCGCACAACACAGTATGATGCGGTCCTTTTTAGTTTATAAGGGGTATTTGATGAAGCATAAAAGAATTACATCCAAGAAAACGATACAAGAAGTTCGCAAGCCATATTGTGAAATATGCGGACAAAGAACGAATATAGAACCGCATCATATTAATACACGTGGCAGTGGTGGTGGAGATATTAAGGAGAACTTAATACAACTCTGTACACAATGCCATATCAATACACACAGTGGACAATATCCAACTAAAGATGATTGCTTAAATAAAGTAGCAGAGCGTGAAGGTATTACATATGATGAAGCATATGCAATTAATCGTAGAGCAATGGGATATGATGTATGACTAGAATATGTTGCAACAGGGACAGATGCTTAAATAATAAATATGGTATCTGGACTGCAGACACAATTGAATATGAGGGAATATGTCAAAGCTACATTACACAGAATGATGCAAGAAAAACTAATTGCGGATTATGTAGAAGAACACATGGAAAGTTAAAGCGTAATAGCAATACAGTATTAAAGTAGAGGTGATGCAATGCTAAAAGCATGTAGCTATTGTGGAGGGATACATGAAGGAGAGTGTCCACACAAACCAAAGCGCAACTACAAGCAGGAGCATGCAAATGCATCTGATAGCAGAAGGAAAGAACGAAAGTTCAGAAGCAGTGTTGAATGGCAAGACTGCAGAAGAGATATATTAGATCGTGATAAACATCTATGTAGACTATGCTTGCACGAAGATAACTATATTAGTGTAGGACAACGCTTAGATGTACATCACATTGAACCATTACACGAAGCATGGAAGAAGCGTACTGATGAAAAGAACTTGATTACATTATGCAAGATGCATCACTACAAAGCAGACCATGGAGAGTATAAGAGGGAGTACTTGAAAAAAATAATTAGTACCCCCCCTACCATAAAATAATTTTTTTGCGAAAAAGTCCAAGACCGTACTGCTCACCACAATTTACACAATTTTCCCTAATGGGACATGCGTGCGCACGTGAATATATATTTATTTATATAGGGACTATACAAGGATGCTGCAAGGCAGAGGAAAGGAGGTGGACACATGAGAAAAGCTGTATCAGCAAGGACTACAAAGAAGCACTTAACAAAGACAGAAAAAGAAAAACGTATTGCTGTAGAAAATGCATTTATTGATGATGCGGAAATAGAACCGCCAAGCTACCTAACTAAAACACAATTAGAAGCATTTCACTTTATTGTTGATGCATTAAGGCAGGCGAAGGTATTAAGCAGATTAGATACACAAACGATTATTCAAGCGAGTGTGGCTATTGATATGTTACACACTGCAAATAAGCGTGTGGCCAAAAGGCCAACACTTGCAATTGATAGAGAATTTGTAGCAACACAAGAGAAGCTGGTGAGGACATATTTAAAATTATGTGATGAATTGTGTCTATCTCCACAATCTAGGGCAAAGCTTGGAGTGCTTGTAGCTAATCAAAAAGAAGAGGAACAAGATCCATTGCTAAACGTGCTGCAAGGGGGTGTATTGAGTGGATAAAAAACATCCTGCATATCGGTACGCAATGGACGTTGCAAAAGGGACAATCAATGCCCCAAAGTATGTAAAACTACAAGTGAAAGAGTTCCTAAACATTGCAAATAATAAGGATAGACAGTACATTATTGATGATAATAAGGTACGAACTATTGGAGAATTGCTAAAATTATTAATAATGCCTAAAGGCTTAAAGGCGAATATCACAGTATATGATGCTATGGCAGGTTTCCAATGGTTCTTTATAACTGCAATATTATGTACAGTTGAACGTAACAATAAAGACAAAAGACGATATGAAAACGCAATACTTGAGATATGCAGAAAGAATGGCAAGACATTTATAATTGCTATTCTTTTTATTTTGCTATTTTTCATGGAGCCTAAGTTTTCAAAGTTCTATTCTGTAGCGCCAGACGGTTCATTATCACGTGAAATAAAAACAGCTATAGAAGAAATATTGCGTAGCAGTCCTGCCATGTTGGGTAAGATGAATGGTAAGGAAAAATTTAAAATGTTACGTGATTATATACATTGCAACATTACGGACAATAGATATATTCCGCTTAACTATTCAACAGGGCGCCTTGACGGCAAATTGCCAAGTGTATTTCTAGTGGATGAAACAGGAGCATTGCCAAATACATATGCAATTGAAGCAATGCGTTCTGGCCAATTAACAATACTAAATAAACTAGGCTTTATAATCTCAACTAAATACCCAACTTTAAATAACCCTTTTGAGGATGAAGTTGACTATGCTAAGCGTGTATTAAATGGTGCAGTAGATGATGATAAAGTATTTGCATTACTATATGAGCCAGACGATACAAAAGGTTGGGCAACCAATGATGAAGTATTAGAGCAAAGCAATCCATTGGCCATTGAAGTAACAGAAATCATGGACGATTTAAAAGCCAAAAGGCAAGTGGCAATTGAAATTGAAAGTAAGCGTGAAAACTTCATTACTAAACATTGCAATATCATTTATAGTGGCGCAGGGAGTGAAAGCTTTGTAAATATTGCAGACTTACAAAAAGGCGCAGTAGATCATATTGACTGGACAGGAAGAGAAGTATTTCTTGGTGTGGATTTGGCAATGACTACAGACAATTGCGCTGTATCAATGGTGGCTTATGATGAAGATGAGGGAAAAGTATATTTAGATGCAAGGGCATTTATACCAGAAGATAGAATAGATGAAAAATCTAAGCTTGAACGGATACCATACAGAGATTTTATTAACGCTTGTTACTGTATTGCATGTGGCAATCGTACTGTAGATTATGGCGCAATTGAACGCTTTATTATGGCAATTGAAAGCAAATATGGAGTTACAGTAATGGGGATTGGCTATGATAGATATAATGCACTATCAACCGCACAGAAATTAGAAGATGCAGGCTATACCATGGTAGAAATTAAGCAACATTCTAGTGTGTTACATCCTGCTACTAAATGGCTTGCAGAGTTAGTAGCAGAAGGCAATTTAGTATATGAAAAAGGGAATAAGTTACTAGAAATCAACTTTGAAAATTCAAGATGTGTGTATGATACCAATATGAACCGCTATGTAAATAAAAAGAAATCAAGGGGCAAGGTTGATATGGTAGTAGCAGGGATTAATGCTATGTATCTATTACACCAAAACTACATGCTAAATAGCGCATTAGATTGGGTAGTACAAATGTAGAAAGGAGGTGAGAAATTGAGTTGGGTTAAAAGTTTATTTGGATACGAAGTTAGGGAAGAGCAAGTATTAAATGAAAACTCATACATTGATACTGCAGATGATATTGATTTAAACCTTCCAAGCTATGATGCAACTACACGAGTAACAAGGCAACAAGCTTTATCTGTGCCTGCAGTAGCAAGTGCATTATTTCTTATATCTGGGATTATTGCTGGTATTCCTGTACGAATGTATAAACGTGAAGGAAATACAATTGCAGAAATATTAGATGATGAACGGATTAAGCTGTTAAACATTGAAACTAATTCTATTCTTGGGGCATATGAAACAAAGCAAGCCATGATTAATGATCTAATTATGGAGGGGGCATGCTACTGTTATATTGGTAAGAATGGAAATTCTGCAGAGTCATTACAGTACTTGCCTAAACATAGAGTAAGCCTATTAGATAACGGAAAGCTAATTGATAGACAAATATATTATTTAGTTGACGGAAACTATTATGATAACTTCAACATTATGAGTGCTGTGAGAAATTGTAGTGACGGAGTTCATGGCCGTGGCTTATTAGATGATAATGCCATGCATATTTCTAGCATGTACAATGCACTTGTATATGAGAATGGGGTAATCAGTAAAGGTGTACGGAAAGGCTTCCTAAAATCGGAAGGAAGATTGACTGTAAAGGCCTTGGAAGCGCTAAAAAAAGCTTGGAGATATATGACTTCTAAGCTTGGAACAAGTGATGTAATAGTACTGAATAAAGGGATTACATTTGAAAGTGCAGATAGCACAGCGGTAGAAAATCAACTTAATGAAAGTAAACAGACAAATGCGGACTTAATTTATAAAATATTTGGATTTACTGACAAAACTTTTATAGATGAGAAAGCGTTTAATATTTTTGTTAAAACAACGATAATGCCAATAGTAAACTGCTTTATTGAAGCTATTAATAGATCCCTATTGTTAGAAACAGAAAAAGGAAGCTACTATTTTAGCTTGGACATGAACGATTTATTAAAAGCTGATATGTTGACACGCTTCAACGCATACAAAACAGCACTTGAAAGCAATTGGATTAATGTTGATGAAATCCGTAAGCGTGAAGATTTATCACCAATGGGTATTGATTTTGTGAGCATGAATTTAGCGAATGTATTCTATTACCCAAAAACTAAGAAAGTTTACACACCGAATACAGGTGCATTTGGGGATTTGACTACATTAAAAGCAGAGAAAGGAGGTGAGAATAGTGAAAGTTGAAGTACGTAATGGCGCTGCCACTATTGAGGGTTATGTAAATGTAACAGAACGATTGAGTAAGCCAATCCGTGATGTAAGAGGTAATTTTCTTGAAAAAGTAGCACAAGGAGCATTTAATTCTGCATTACAACGGAATAATAATGTAGAATTGCGCTTTAATCACCGCAAAAAATTAGGGGACCAAAAAGATGGTTCGCTTGAATTGCATGAGGATAGCATAGGATTATACGCAAAAGCAACTGTGACTGATGCGGAAGTTGTAGAACTAGCAGAGAAAAGACAGTTAAAAGGCTGGTCCTTTGGATTTAAGAAGCTAGAAGATGAATGGGAAAAACAGGAAAATATTCCAGAAATTCGCACATTAAAAGAAATTGATATGAGTGAAGTTAGCATATTGTCTGTTAATCCTGCATACATTGCAACTTCTATTAGTGTACGTTCTGATGCAGAGGAAGATTTGCTAGAATGTAGATCCAATGAGAGCGCAACAGGAAAATTAGAATATGATATTGAAGAACGTAGTAAGTCTGATGATAATAAAGAAACCAGCAACAAAAAATATCATGACATTTTAAATAAAATGAAAGCTTAGCATCCATTTGTGTGGATGCTTTTTTATTACAAGAAAAGAGGACAGTGTAATATGAATAATTTCAAAAAATTGATTGAAAAACGTAATAATTTAGTAATGCAAATGGATAATCTAGTTAAAGTAGCGGACGAAGAAACACGTGCGCTTAATGACGAAGAAACAACAACATTTGAAGGACTACAAAAAGAAGTAGTAGACATTGATAAAACATTAAAACTTGCACAAGAAGAACGCTCCTTAATGTCTGTATCTGATGATGAAACACCAGCTAATACAGATGAAAAAGCAATGGCAATGGCAGAAGAACGTGCATTTGCTAATTTCTTGCGCACAGGTGAAACAACATTCAATGATGTAGAAACACGTTCCGATGTAAATTTATCTAAAGGGGATAATGGCGCCGTAATCCCTACAACAATTGCAGATAGAATTATTGCAACAGTTAAACGTGTAGCGCCAATTCTTGAACTATCTGATTTCTACAATGTAAAAGGGGACTTAACATTTGTAGTAGAAGATGAAGCTACATCTAAAACTACATGCGCATATGTGGGTGAGTTCCAAGAACTAGAAAGCACTACAAATAAATTCAAATCTGTAGTATTGAAAGGTAATGTTGTAGGTGTACTTACAAAAGTATCTAAATCCTTGATTAATAATGCAGGTTTTGACATTGTTAATTATGTAATTACAAAAGTGGCAGAAGCTATTGTTACATTCCTTGACAATGAAATGCTTAATGGTAGCACTAAAATTCAAGGCTTGTTGCAAGCAAGACAACAAGTAACAGCTGGTGCAGCGGCTGCATTAACTGCTGATGATCTAATTAATTTGCAATTTGCAATCCCTCAAAATTACCGTGGCAATGGTGTATTCATCATGAACCCAGATACATTTAAAGCATGTGCAAAATTGAAAAATGCACAAGGTGAGTACTTGTTAAATAAAGACATTACAAATGGCTTTGGCTATACATTGTTAGGCCGTCCTGTGTTTGAGTCTGACAACATGCCAAAAATTGCAACAAAAGCAAAAGTAGCAGTATATGCAGACCTTAAAGGCTATACAACAAAAATTAGCGGTGATAGCGCAGAAATCCAAATTCTACAAGAAAAATTTGCTACACAATATGCAGTAGGTGTTACAGGATACGTTGAAATTGATGGGAAAATTGTTGATGAACAACGTATTGCAGTATTAGCAATGGCATAATAAAGGATACTCTTTATGAAATATAAAGTTGTAGTTGGCTATAGTGGGGTAGTATCTGCCCCACTTGGTAGCATCGTTGAAATTACAGATAAAGAAATTTCCAATGATTTGCTACAAGCAGGATATATTGAACCTGTAAAACAGACGAGAGCCAAAGCAAAAGAAGCTGATGCGGTAGATACAGAGGATTAAATAATGAAAGTTAGTGAACTGACAATAGAAATTGTAGCTAACTATATACGTGTGGAAGTAACCACTGCAAGTAAGGCTATTCTTGATATGGTGCTACCTGCTGCAGTTGAATATTGTGCTACATATACAGGCTTATCAAAAGAAGCACTAGATGAATATGATGATATGGCAATGGCAGTAATGGCATTATGTGGAGAGTTTTATGACAATAGAACATATACCGCAGTAGAAAATGCAATTATTAATCCTACTACGCAAGCTATATTGGATAAGTACTCTATGAATTTAATGGAGGGGTACCAATATGTACAGAAAAGGTAGGCTAAGCACACTTCTACAACATGAAGCAGAAATACATGCTAATAGAAAATCTGATGTAATGAACGAATTAGGACAATATCCAATAGTGGATACTGTTTTAGGCAACATGTTTTGTGGTGTCATTCCACAAACAGGTGGACTATTAAGCGGTAGAACAGCTGAAACCACATTAGCTAGAACCACACATAAGATTATTTGCAGATACAGAAATGATATTGAGCCAGATATGTGGCTTATCATTGAAGGTCAAAAGTATAATATCTTATATGTTATGGATCCGTATCTTAATAAAGAACGGTTAGAGATATTTACAGAGGTAGTAATCTAATGAGTGTTGATATTGAAACGGAAGGACTAAGCGAATTTACGGAAGAATTATTGGAATTAGCAAATAAAGACTTCCCAAAGGATACAAAAAACTTCTTGCAACGTGCTGGCAATAAGCTAAAAGCTAATGCCAGAAATAACTATAAAAAGGGTACTACACAAGGTACTAAGAACCTAGTCAAAGGTTTAAAACGTGATAGAGCCTATAAATATGGCAAGGATGAGTGGCAGGTTCGTGTTAAAAATACAGCGCCACATGCATGGCTAGTTGAACATGGACATGTAATGCTTGGCCATAAATCACAAGGAAAACCTAAGCTTATAGTTGGTAATACAGGGGAAGCATTTGTAAGGGGTAAAAATATCATGGGTAAAACGGCCAAGGCATTTCCGTCTGAATATCAATCTATGGCGGAAGAGTTCGTAGATAAAATGCTAGATGAAAAGGGGTTAGGTTGATAGTGGTTACAGCAGTAGACATTGTTAAAGCGCTAACAGTAAGATGCAGGGAACTACTGGGATGTGATGTTAATGATAGGGATATATCAGAGGGATTTGATAGACCTTCATTTTTCATTGAAGTAGTAGATTTTAAAAATGAGGATATAGGGACTATTCTTAGAGGGGACACTTTAAATATCTACATTTATTATTTCAATGAGAAACGTGAAATAGGATATTTAAATTTATTGAAAGCACGTGAAAGCTTACGTGAAATGTTAGGTAATCCAATACAAGTAGTTGAAGGGTATAGTATTACCGCAGATGAAATAGTAGAAACTATTAATAAAGCAGATATGTCCTATATTACTAACTTTGATATTACAATTTATCAAAACAGACCAGAAGAAGAAAAACCATACATGGAAGAGTTGGCAGTCAATGGACAATTACAAAAGTCCACAGAAGATATATAGCATCCACAAAATTGTGGGTGCTTTTTTATTAAGCAGAAAGAGGTAAAACATGGCAATTGGCTTACCAAATATTGATATTGTCTTTATTCAAAAGGCAGTATCTGCAGTGCTTCGTTCTGAACGTGGTACAGCGGTGATCATTGTTAAAGATGATAAACAAACAACAGCAGGCTATGATGTTTTTAAGTTTGAAGCGGATATTACTGATAAAAAATATAATGCTGAAACTATTAAATTGTTAAAGCGCTGCTTCTATACAAATGTAAATAAAGTAGTGGTATTACATGTACCAACAAAAACAACTGCATTTACAGATGTAAAACCAATTTTAGATAGAATTAAATATAACTGGGCATGCACTCCTGTAGCAGAATGGCAAACAGATTTAGTATCTTACACTAAAAGCCGTAATGTCATTTCTAAAGGGCGCAAAGTTAAATGCGTAGTAGCAAATGTTACAGTTGCAGATGATAAGCATGTAGTAAATATGAAAGGTCAATATGTACATGAAGCTGATGCGGAAGCAGGCACTAATGTAAAAATGACAGATTATTTACCACGAATTACAGCAATTTTGGCTAATTTGCCAATGAATAGAAGTATTACTTACTATGAACTAGAAGATTTGGATTATGTTGATAATTCCTATATTACAAGTGAAAAAGATGTAAATAAGTGGACTGATGAAGGCTGGTTATTGCTCATCAATGATGATGAGGATAATGTAGTACGTGTAGGCCGTGGGGTTAATACGTTGACTACATTCACATCAACAGACACAGAGGACATGCGTAAGATTATTATTGTCGAAAGCATGGACCTAATTCTTGAAGATTTATATTCCACGTTTAAAAAATACTACGTGGGCAAATATAAAAACCACTTGGATAACCAATATCTATTTATTTCTTCTGTAAACTCTTATTTCAAATCTTTAACTAAAGTAGTTAATGGCGAAGTATTAGATCCAGAGTATGATAATCATGCTTATGTTGATGTTGAAAATCAACGTCAAGCTTGGCTATCTGTAGGTAAAACAGAAGCAGAGGACTGGGATGAAGATAAGGTTAAAAAGATGTCTTTCAAATCTACAGTATACCTTGCTGCTAAAATTAAAATTCTTGATGCAATGGAAGATTTATCCTTCCAAATCACAATGGAATAGGGGGTAAATTATGGCCAATAAAGAAATTCATAATCAAATTTTGCGCGGTCAGTTTGGTAAAGTATGGATTGATGGTGAACTATTTGCTAATGTTAAAAGCTTTGAAGCTAAAATCTCACTCAAGTACGAGTCTGTGGACATTAACGGAGAAATGGGAGTTCACCAACGATTAGTAGGGTTTGAAGGCGCAGGCACATTAGTACTTCACAAAATTGATAGCCGAGTTGCACAAAAAATTGCAGGCAAAATTAAAAATGGTAGTGTTCCAGACATTAAGATTGTATCTAAAGTAACTGATCCAGATGTAAACGGTGCTGAACGTATCGAATTAACAGGGGTTACATTAGATGAATTGACACATGCATTTGAAAATAAAAAAGTGCAAGAGGAAAGTTATCCATTCAAATTTGCTGATTATAACTACCTAGACTATATTCTTTAATTTTAATAAGGCGGTGCGAGTGTACCGCCTTTTATTTTTTCATTAGGAGGATAATATAATGGCTAAAGTACAACTAGAAGATTTGCTAAATAGAACCATGAACGAGGGTTTTCAATCCAAAGATGTATATGTTAAGGGATTAGGTGGGGAACTAACTGTAATTCATCAACCACTACCGACTGTATTACGCATTATGGATGAAATCAAAGCAGATGCATCTTTATCTGTGGTAATGGATGCAATGGCCCAACTCATCTATGCATGTGTTCCATTATTTAAAAATAAAGAACTACAAGCTAAATATGAGTGTGCAGAGCCTACAGATGTAGTATACAAAGTATTAAATGATAGTGTTGAAGATATTACTGCATTGGGCGAAGCTATTTTAGAAATGTATGGCATTGCAAATCCAGTTGACGAAATAAAAAAGCAATAGGAGCGGACAGGGAACTAACTATGTTCCGCTACTATATGCGTAAGGGTCATACATTATCCTCACTACTTGAACTAGATCCATTGGAAAGAACATTCTATTTAGCATGTTTTGAAATGGATATGGAAGATATAGAAAGGAGCAATAATGGCTAAAAGCATTAATGTCTTGCTTAGCTTGAAAGATAAATTTACAGCTCCAATGAAAAAAGTAGGAGATACTTCAAAGGATACTGAAAGAAAAATTTCTGCTATGAAGAACAAGCTAACTGGGTTTGGTAATGGCATTAATAATAAATTCTTAGGCATAGCAGGAAGTATTGGCAAAATGGGCCTTGCAATGTCTGGACTAGGTGCATTTGCAAGTGTAGGCGCTATTGTTGAATATGGGAAGAAAGCACTAGAAACTGCAAAAAGTGCAGAGTTATCACAAACATTATTGCGTAATAGCTTGGCTAATAACAATTCCTTGTATGATAAATCTGCTGCTTCCTTAGATGCAGCACAAAAGCAGTTAAATGATTATGCTGCTAAATGGGGAAAAGTAGGGGTAATCTCTGCTGGCACTATTCGTGCAGGCTATCAAGAATTGAATAAATGGAATGTTCCTGTAGATAAGGTAGATGGATTATCAGAAGCCTTAACTAACCTTGTAGCTGGTAAATTTGGTATTAATGCAACCGCAGAAGATGCACAGATAGCTTCACAAGCAATTGGCCGTGCATTTAATGGTGATATTGCAGGCTTGAATAAGATGAAAATACCACTTACGGAAGCACAAAAAGAGATCATTAAGAATGGCACAGAAGCAGAAAGATTGGCAACAATCAATGAAATTGTTAATGGAACATTCTCCAAACAAAATGAAATCTTGGCAAATACCCCAGACGGCCAATTAAAAAGAATGAAAAATCAACAGGCTGCACTTATGGCTACCATTGGTAAGGGGTTATTACCAATGCAAAAAGCATTTATTGACATGGTAAGTACAATCATGCCAATAGTGGCACCTGTAATACAAGATATATTTAATACATTTAGTGGTGCATTTACTTGGATTGCTCAAGTGATTACAGAAAACAAAGAAACAATTAAGAGTAACCTAACAGAAGCAATGAATGTTGTAAAAGGGGTATTAGCTACAGTAGGGAGCATAATTAAATGGTGTACAGAAAACTTAGGGTTTATGTTGCCAGTAATTAAGGCTTTAGCAGTAGGCTTTATTGCGTTTAATGTAATTGCTAAGGTAATTCCAATAATTAGTGCGCTAGTAACTGCATTTTCAACTGTTATTAAAGTAGTTAGAATTTTAAATATGCTTATGCTTGCAAATCCAATGTTATTTGCTTTATATGCAGTAATAGCAGTTATTGCATTGCTAATTTATAACTGGGAAACAGTTAAAGAAGTGGCATTAGCTGTATGGGATGCAATTTCAAGCTTTGCTACAGAAATGTGGGATAACATTGTAAATGGATGCATGGCATTTGTGAATTATGTAGTTCAGTTAGTAACATCTTTGTACAATAGCTTTATGCAAATCATGGCGCCAATATTGGACGGAGTACAACAAATATTCAATGGGATTATTACATTCTTAACAGGTGTATTCACAGGCAACTGGGATATGGCATTTAGTGGATTAGTACAAATCTTCACAGGATATTTTAGTGTAATCAAGTCTGTGGCAGAAGGGGTACTTGGCTGGGTACAAGATAAGCTTCAATGGGCAGGCGAGAAAATAGATGCCATTAAAGAAGGTGGAGCATGGCTATATAACAATACTGTAGGCCGAGTTACAGCAGGAAATAATGCAACTGGCACAGAGTATTGGAAAGGTGGCGCAACATACGTTAATGAAAATCAACGTGGCGAGATTATAAATTTACCTAATGGCTCACAGGTAATACCACATGATGAAAGTATGCGCCAATTAGCTAATAACAGAGGAAATGTTACTGTTAATGTAACAGTGCAAGGGAATGTGATTGGCAATGAAGAATTTATGGATGCATGCGGTAATCACATAAGCAATAAAATAATGTTAGCAATGGGCAATATGTAGGAGGTGTGAAATGGGTTTTCAAGACAATGCTAAGCAAGTAATGACACAACGATTACAAGCAAAGCAAGCAGAATTACAAAAACTTGCAGTAACACGTGCTACAAGATTTGCTGATAAAATATCCCATGGTTTAGTAGGTAAAATCTTAGATTACGCTGAACGAAAACCAAAAACAGATATTGTATTTCATTCTGAATTAACAGATGAATATATTACATTGCCAGTGGTCCCAAATCCATTACCAACAATAAATGAGCCACAAACAAATGAAACATTTGCAGGATTAAGAGGAGATATTAAGTTAATTGGGCCATTAGGATTAAGGACACTTACACTTGATAATATCCTTTTACCTGTGAATAAAGACTACTCATTTATTCGTGGTAATGGAACAGACGGATTACAAGTACTGCAATTCTTCCAAGCACAAAGACAGATGAAGGCTGTGATGCGGATATGTATTATTCAGTCAGACGGAAACGAACTGCTAAATATGCCATGTGTAGTGAATGATCTATCATATTCTTATGACAAAGTAGGAGATATTAAAGCTTCTATAGGGATTGAAGAATATGTATACACTAACACATCTACTACTACTCAATCTGCAACAGGCGGAGAGAATAAGGCAACAGAAACAAAGGCCACTGATAGTAAGGTGGTAAAAAAATGAAGCTACAATACACCAATACTACAAAAGGAAAAGACGGTAAAGAAGTAACAGAAACACGTGAAATTACTGCCTATACAAATAACTATCAACGGTCAGACGGAATTGACACGCTAGGGCAAGAGTTTACATTTGATTTAGTTGACAATCCATTTGATTTCAATATGATGAACCAAAGGCTATCAATTGGTGGGAAAATTGAATTTTCAAATCAAGTTAGTAACAATAATAAAAGTGCTACCATGACACTTAATGAAGAACCAAAGGAAGAAATTGTATTCCAAGGTATCATAGTTGCAGAGAAACAGAGTGGCACCAATAAGTACACATATACATGCTTTGATTATTGCTTCTATCTGAATAAATCAGAGATAGAAATTCAGTTCAATGGGGTTAGTGGACTGGATGCAATTAAAGCGGTATGCAGTGAGAATAATGTACCATTAGGAAATGTAGCTGATATAAAGACGAAAATAAAGAAAATATATCAAGGGCAACCTGTATCAGATGTAATAAAGGACATTATTAAGCAAGCAACAGAAGAAACAGGCTACAAATACAGATTGGAATATAGAGAGGGGAAAGTCCACGTAGAAGATTATAAGGAATTGGTATTGGATAAGGTGATTACTCAACCAATAAATAACTACTCACGTGATCTATCTATGGAGGATATGAGAAATTCCGTTCTAGTTATTTCAAGCAAAGAAAAAAGTAAGTCTGTTAAATCGACAATTCAAGATGATGAAAGTATTAAGAAGTATGGATTGATTAAGAAAATTGTTAAAGTTGATGATAAGAAATCAGCACAAACAGCGCAAATTGCTAAGAAAACAATTCAAGAAAGCAATAAGATTAAGGAAAACTTAAACTTAACGCTTTTAGGTGATGATGCGGTGCGCAGTGGTAGGATTATTATTATTGATGATTACACAGTTGATATTCATGATAAATTCTTAGTAACTAACTGCAAACATAATTATGGGGTTAATCACACAATGACATTAGATTTAAAAAGGGTGCAAGCAGAACTTGATACAAGCAGTTATGCACAAGCAACAACTACAGTAGCCAGCAGTAATAGTGTAGGTGGGGCAGATGCTAAGCAAGTGGATGCTGGCATGCAAGCTATGAATGGTTATGAAAGTGTGTATAGAGATAATGGATGTGTAGATGTAGTAGTAAATACAGGCTCATACTACAATCCATTTTTAAAACAACAAGCAGATATTGGGGTGGCCAATGTTGATACACTTGTAGGAAATGCACAAAATGCAGGGTATAAAGTTGAAGCTTTTAATGGATATGCTAATAAAGGGGATATTTTAGTATATGGCAACAATGATCATGTAGTTATTTCAGATGGTGCAGGCGGTGCATTTGGGAATAGTAGCAGTGCAGGCCATGCAATGTTTTATTCAGATGCAAATTATGCTTGGCATAATAATGAAGCACCGACTAAAGTAATAAGAATGTCTTAGGGGGTGAAATAATGGAAGAGTGGCACGGTCAAATTGCTGCCGCTTTGAAAGAACGCAATAACCCAGTGAGGATTGGCGCAGTTCTTGGCGAAGTAGTAAGTACATCACCTTGGAAAGTAGCAATTAAAGACGGTAAATTTATGATTGATGCTTCAAATGGGTATGTCTGTTTTCAATTAATTCACCATATTACAACATACTCTTATAGGCATAGTGGGAAAATAACACATCAAGGCTGCCCTGCAGGACCAAAAACAGATTATGATGCACAAGGGGAAGGAAAAATAGTATTGAATGAACTATGGAAAACAGGGGATAAAGTGCTAGTTATACCAGATGAAAATGAACAGCACTTTTTCATTGTTGATATAGTCAAGGAAGGTGTATGATGTTTCCCACAGACTATGAATTTACAAATTCAATTCAATCAACAGCAACCGCCACTAATGCACAGAAGAAAGTAGGAAGGTCATTTAAATTTGACTATAAGACACACCGCTTTGTATTTGAGGACGGTAAGAATGTTGAGGACACACAAATAGAAGCTATAAAGCAATGGATTGAGTTATTTATAAGAACAGAGATGAAAAAATACTTAATTTATAGTGATAGCTTCGGATTAGACTTAACGAAACTATTAGGATACCGATTGCCAAGGGCATATAAAGTATCTGAAATTAAAAGAAGAATTACAGAAGGCATCATGAATAAAGTACCTTGCGTGGTAGTTGTCAAAGATTGGCAATTCAATGCAGGTATTTTTTATTTTACAGTGGTGACAAATACAGGTGAGGAGGTGAAGATAGAACATGAGTTCCAATTATAGTGTAGATACAATTCACAATACTATGCTTAGTAACATTGATGATACGTACCAGAAGACAGAGGGCTTCCCTACGTATGACATAACGAGGGGCGAAGCGTTCGCACTCCTTGAACTGTGGAAAAAGGCGGAAGAAATCGAACGCAAGCAAAACGTGGATAACCTAACAGGCGATGAACTAACAAGGGTAGTATTCCAACGCAAAGGAACGCAACGAAAAGTAGCCACCAAATCGGTGTGTAATTTACGAATTGTTGACGGAAACGGAACAATTCATGAAGGAGATCTCTTTGAAAGCGAAAGCGGTATTCAATATGAAAGCCTAGAAAACAAGGACGTGGTAGATAACTCTATCATCAAAATCAGATGCACTAAAGCTGGTGCAGTTGGTAATGTTCCTAAAGGCACAATAACGCAGATGCCTATTACTATTGCTGGTATCAATGCAGTTATTAATGATGATGCTGCAAAAGGTGGCGAAAATGAGGAAGCAGACGATGATTTGCGTGAACGCTACTATGAAGAGTTAAGAGAGCCAGCTACGAGCGGTAACGATTACCACTATAAGCAATGGGCCAAAGAGGTCGAAGGTGTAGGCGAAGCTAATGTAATAGGCTTATGGAATGGCAACAATACTGTTAAAGTTATCATAATTAACTCTGACAGGAAGGCTGCTAGTACTGATTTAGTTAAAAGGGTACAAGATTACATAGACCCAGAAAGCAAAGGTATTGGTGAGGGGCAAGCACCTATAGGGGCACATTGTACTGTAGTTAGTGCTACAGAAGTGCCAATCAATATTGATGCTAGAGGTGTACAACACACTACAACGGCTACTAAATCCACTATTACAAATGACATTACTGAAGCGGTAACCGCTTACCTAAAGAAGATAGCCTTTAAACAAAACTATGTATCAGTCGCACAGATTAGTAACATTATCATTGATAATGCTGGTGTTACTGACTATGAAAGTGTAACTGTAAATGGACAGACAACTAAAATCAATCTAACAAATGAACAAGTTGCCGTATTAGGTACAGTTAGCGTGGCTTTAAATGACTAATACTGATTTTAAAGAATACGCACTAAGAGCCATTAATAAGATGTATCGTAATGATCCATGGGTTAGAGAATTATATCAAGCTGCAGGATTGCAGTTACAAGATATAGATGAACTACTAGATGTACTGTTAGATAATGGCTTCTTTGATGCGGTAGGTGAACGTGGCTTAAAGGTTTACGAAAAAGATTTAGGTATCAAAGGTGATGGCTCAATCGAACAACGTAGAGCCATAGTGCAAATGTTATGGAATAATAACGGAAAGTGTACGCTAGATAGAATTAGGGCAATCGTTAAAACATTCGTTCTTGATGATGTAGATGTTCAGTTTGAAGATGGTGTATTGAAGTTAGAGTTTAATAACTCATCCTTTGTGTACGCTATACCACAAATAAGAAGCAACTTAACTGTGGTTAAACCTTCACATATTGGATTAAGTATTAATGATGTACATAGCGTTGATACTGAATTGTATGCTGGTAGCATTGTTACTACGTTTGAAACAACAACTATTAATCCTATGGTTGGATTTAATTCAACGCTAGAAGATGCATCTATAGTGGCTGGTGTGTATATCACTAAAGCTAATGTAATTAATCGTATTAATTGTTAAGGGGGTAAATAATGCCTAGTCAATATCCACAGAACGTGGTAACTAAAAATGGTTTGGCAATGATTGCTGAAAGTGTTGCTACACGTAAGAATTTAATTTTTACACGTGTAGTAGTAGGTGATGGAGATGCTACAGGTCGTAATTTTAATGATATGACTTCTGTAATTTCTCCTAAAATGGAATTGCCAGTAACAAGCGGTGTAAATGAGGGGAATGGGCAATACTTAATTACTGCTACGTTATCCAACAACACTTTAAATGTAGGCTTCTTCCCTAGAGAAGTTGGACTATATGCAAAAGTTGACGGTAAAACGGAAATGCTATATAGCTATACAAACGGCGGTAATAATGTAGGCTATGTACCAGATAAGACTACACCTATTGATAGCGAAATTTATAAGATTAGAACAGTAATTGGTAATGCCAAAAATATTACTGTGAATATGTCTGATAGTACATTTGTTACTAAAGGCGAACTGGATAGATATGTTTCAATTACATCTGGTGGCTATTTCAAAGATGTAAATAAAACTAATGCTGGCATGTCATTCATTAAAGGTGATAATACATCTAAAATAATTGAGTTTATCACCTCTAATTACAATGATAGTGATACTAATAAAGTGCTTAATTTATCAACACTTAAAAGTTTGTTAGGACAAGGTGCTATTGTAGCATCTAAACTAACTAACAATAGCGGATATGTAAAATTTGCTAATGGGTTTACTATTCAATGGGGATTTGGTGGACAAGATAATGTAACTAAAACAGAAGTTACATTCCCTATTAGATTTACTACGTTGTTTATGGCTAATGCTATTGATGCATTCTGGTCTGGTTCAGATACTCCTAGATATTTTGCAAATTCTGCTAATGAAAGCACTAACACAAAAGCTGTGTTTGTTGCAAGCGATAGATATGCAGCATCTTATTACTGGTTTGCATTAGGCATGGCGTAACGGAAGGAGAAAACACATGAACCAATATGTATTTGTATTAAATGAAATGGGCGAACGAATTACATCCTTTGTGGATAATATGATTAGTAAAGATGAATTACTAGATCATGCTAAAAAAGAATGGCCAGATGCAGCGGATTATATTTACTCTGCAGACGGTGATAGTATGCTAGATGAATTTATGAAAGGTAAGCTTTATGTAAATGGTGAGTTTGTTGTACCGCAACCAAAAGAACCGACTAAGGCGGAACAAATTGCAGAAATCAAAAACTATTATGATAAACGATTTGATGCACTTGATAAAGCAGTATTGCGTAGACGATTAGCTAATGCAGATATTAGTGATTTGCAAGCACAATATAAAACTTTACAAGCTGAAATGGTAACTAAAATCAAGGCGGTGAAATAATATGGAAGAAATCAAAAGCAATGTACCTGTAATGCGTTTTTGTGAATATTGCTGGGCCACATTAAATGAAGATGGCACTTGCCCTACAGAGGGTTGTATTCATAATGATCTAATGGATTTAGAAAAGGATGATGCGGATGTTACCAGTCCAACACAACTTTAATGTCATTAAAGGTGAAGCAATCACTCTAAATATTGGATATACAAATGCAGTAGATAGTGAAAGCCTATTTGCATGCGTTAGAAAATATCCAACTGATGAGGAATACAAGGCAAAATTTGATGTGGCAGTATCACAAGAGGGATTAGAAGGTGATGAGCTCAGTAAAATCATCTTATCCTTGGATACAAACACATTGGACTATGGCAAGTACTATTGGGATTTATTCCTATGGAGTGGTGATAAGCCTATTAAATGTCTGATAAAAGGTGAAATAACAATAGCTGAAGGCATCAGCAATAGGGGGAAATAATATGAGTGATGAAAATATTCATATAAAGTCTAATGATGATGATAAAATCATTGTCAAAGATAATACCCAAATTATTAAATTGCAAGGGCCTAAGGGTGAACCAGGGGAGCAAGGGCCTCCTGGTCCTCCAGGTCCAAAGGGCGAACCTGGTAAGAATGGTATTGACGGACTAAATGGAGAACAAGGGGTACAGGGTGTTCAAGGGCCACCTGGTATTCAAGGACCTCCTGGACCTCCTGGTGCTCCTGGTAGAGATGGAGTTAACGGTCTTAAAGGTGAACCTGGAACTCCTGGACAACGTGGAGCGGACGGCGAACGAGGACCGCAAGGGGTACCAGGACCGCCAGGACTTAAAGGAGAGCCTTTTAAATTTTCTGATTTTACGCAAGACCAACTTAATGCACTTAAAGGGCCGAAAGGTGATAAGGGCGAGCCGTTCAAATATACTGACTTTACGGCAGAACAATTACAAGCATTAAGAGGTCCGAAAGGAGACCCTGGAAGCGGTGGTGGACAAGTAACTTCACAACCAATCGAAATATATGAAGTGGTTTGGGGAAATGCTATAGCTAGTAACCCTGGTGCTGATAGAGGGTACTTGGCGTTTGACCCATTAACAGGCTGGGGATACTTGCATTTTGATTTTAAATTAAAAACCCCTTCAGGCAATGGCAATATGGTCGCATCACTTCCACCAACTGCACCAGTTGCTGTGCGACTAATTGAAAGAAGCGTTGATGCAAATAACAATAGCATTTATGTTGAAAGAAATAGCCGTATAATTAAGGGCTGGGGTGTACCGGCGAACATGCGGTATATTATTGATATTATTGGTTATTGGAGAAAGGTGTAATAGATGTGGACATGGCAATTTGAATTGAATGACATCTTAACCACTCTTACGATTGTAGGTGTGGTTGCAGGTGCCGGTTATAGATTGTTAATTATTCCGTTGTTACAACAATTAGACTCACAACGGATGCAAGATAATCTTATTTTTCAAGAAAAATGGGGTGTATTAACTGATACGCTAAAAGATTTAAAGGATGAAATTAAATTATCACGTGCAGAACGAATTAAAGCTGAAAGCAAGCAAGTATTACTATCTGCAAAGGTTGAAGCATTAGAAGTACGTGTTGAGGATATTAAGGATGAACTTCATGAACATACCTCAAAAGCTCATTAATTCAATTAAACAATCTTATAAATCTGTGAGGGTGGCTAACATCCACCCAACAGGTATTTTAGCTACAAGGGTACTAGTACTAATCATGCTAGTACCTATTTTGTTAGTAGTTACTCAATACATCATGGCTTTTATTAGCGGTTATGTATCTGATGATGCTAATAAGATAATTAGTGTTGGTATTAATATCATAGATCATATCTTTATCCCTTCTGTTCTAACTGCACTTGTAGGCTTCCTTGCATTGTGGATTGATAAGGACGGAAACGGAATACCAGATAAATTAGAGGAACAACCAAAAATACCGCCATTACCAAATATTACAGAAAGGAGTGATAAAAAGTGAGAAAAGGGTTTGATATTTCAGCGTGGCAAGAAGATTATAACGGCAATCCTTATTTTAATCTTGAACGAATGGAACAGGCTAAAGCAGAAGGCAATGAATTTGTTATTATTAAGCTAGGTGAAGCGTATAATGTGGATGAATATTTTGAAGAACATATGACTGCAGCATTAGAAGCAGGCTTGGAAGTAGGTGTGTATTACTTTAGCCATGCATATACAGAAGCCACAGCAGTACAAGAAGCAGAATGGGTAATCAATACATTAAATGCATATGGATATACTGATTGGCATCTACAAGCTGGTATTTGGTATGACTATGAAGAACACACTCAATTACGTGCATATATTAATGCTGGCGCACTTACATCTCAAGATATGACTAATTGCATGAGTAGATTTGTAAATAGATTATGGCAAGCAGGATTTAATAATGTAGGCATCTATAGTGGGTATTCCTTATTGTGGGATGAAACATATGCATATAGTCAGATGCCAAGCGTTCCTGCATGGTGCGCACAATATGGCGCAACAGAATGTGATTATCCAGATGTTAAGATTTGGCAATATAGTGACAGTGGATATGTAGCAGGTGCAGAAGTAGATGTTAATTATATGTATTAGGGGGTAAATATGTATGAGAGAATTAAAACTATATTTTCTTCCAATAGGAGCTATTGTATTGCTTTTGTGGTGCTTATTGTTTGCATCATCTGTGTATGGTTCTACACCAACAGAAGCAGTAACATTGACAACTCAGGAATACGTGGAGCTGAAAACGAACTTCGACACGCTCGAGAATACAATCAACAAGCAATTGACTACAATCAACGAGTTAGAAATGCAGTTGAGAGTAGCGAAGCTATCAACGAACGAACAGAAGAACGAATTAATAGAAGCGTTGAACTTAATCAGCGAACAGAGGATGCAATTAACAGAAGCACGGAACTTACTACAGAAGCAAGAACAGATGCTGAACGAGCAAAAGTTATCATTGGCGAAAGCCGAAATATACTTGAACGAGCAAAAGAAAGAAATACACAAAGCCAAAATGGAGCAACGCAAAAGTAAGCTGTTGAATATCCTTTTAGGTGGTACTGTTATTTATCTTGCGTCTAAGAATTAAGGAAGTGATCCAATATAGCTCCATAGCGTGTAATGGTGGATACACGCAACTATAAATAAAAGAGCCTACTAAC
>OGKB01000711.1_pt1 | contig 21037 bp, 29 predicted proteins | sample 1572351 | NCBI WGS metagenome assembly OGKB01 (sample SAMEA2582088, study PRJEB24529) | metagenome | biome: Human gut stool | place: China | collected 2011
TACCATATATGTATTGAATTGTAAAGTTTAATATTGTTATGTAATATTATTTAAGATATCCCACACATAAAAATCACAAACAACATAAACAATATAATACCTACTGCAAAAAACTTACCAATAAAACAAGAATCCCTATCCTCAACTTCTCTATTGTAATACTTAATACGTGTATTAATATTATGTACTAGTGTATCATAATAAGCTCTTTTATCTTTAAAGTCATCTAAATAGAAACTCTTAACACTAATATCATCTCTACTAATCTTACCATATACATTAACGTATAACATAGTCCCATATTCGCCTGTACATAATTGCACATAAGAGATATCTCTTACATGATATACCCCTCTAAAAGAACGTGGTTCAGGTGTAACAATACTACCACCTATATAACTAATGTGATAATAAAAATAATCATCCTCAAAACCAAATCTATTTATAGTATTACTCATAACACACCTACTTAGTTAAGAAAAGAGTAAAAGCAGAATAATAGAAGAGATTAATAACACATAAAAAGCATAAGAACGAAAAGAACGCTCATACATATTCTCTTTATTAAGAGAATTGATTTTCTTAGCAGTATGAAACTCCTTTATGAAATCAAGTAAAATAGGAATATTACTCACATTAACTACAATATCAAAATATTCTCTAGTCCCATCTACCATCTCAACATACATAGCCTCACCACGTAGGTATATGTCTCTGACATCCTCTAAATTGAAAACTTTATTACCAAAAATAATAAAATAACCATACTCACTATCAACATAGAATGAATCTTTGCTGTACAACATAATAAATCTCCTCAATACCCATACAAATAAATCACATACAAATCAATTAAACAAAAAATAAGGAACATCAATACAAACAACAATGTAAATAAAAGACTCTTGATATCCATATCAACCACCATAAAAATACATATATCTATCTATTTCTTCTTCGCTCATGTCATAGTACAACTTTAGTAGTTGCATTTGATTACATTGACTTATATAATCTAATGAATAGTTTTTAATCTTATCTGTACAATACAAACTACTATCAGAATCACAAAAATTAATATTCATATATGTATTCCACATCCAACCCCAATTATCATTCCAAGAAAACAAGATAATACAGCTAACATCAACATGAGGAAAAAGAACATTCCCCACTCAATTACTAGATAGTCTTTAGATTTAGCATCTTTAATTAATTTATTAGTGCTATCAACAAAAGCAATCAAATCTAAGACATCACATTCATACACCCTTAAATTAAACCATTCACCTATAGAACCTGAACTTCTATCCAGTTTAAGATAACCATCATCTAAACGTATTTGTTCTAAAACACCCAACTTATAATAGAGCGACTCATTAATAACAACATAATCATCTACAACCCTACAAGACTTTAAATCCATTTTTTAATACCTCCGAGATAAAACATTAACACGAATACTATCTTCACACTAATAATAACACATGTGTAAAGTTTTGTAAAGTAAAATAAAAAGAGGTAGAATAATCTACCCCTTTAAAATATGTCTACCCTTTAATTGGAACAGAAACTGTAGTATCATACTCAATATCATAACCCGCTACGATAAATATGTACATATTTTAGATATTACACACTTACACTTTGATATACCTCACAGTATATCTTCCTTTTTCTTCGTGTCCCATTTTGTATATGCTAATGCATATGCTACTCTGGTTTATATAACACTCCAAAGGCTTAAATTCCCTAGTAACGATAGGTACATATATAGCGTATCGTTTAGTTGATACTATCTATATTGTAATTAGCTAGGTTTATTGATGCATTGATATCCCTATCAACAACATTACCACATTCAAAACATTTATAAGTTCTATCAGATAACTTCAAGTCTTTATTAATATGTCCACAATTATGACACGTCTTTGAACTAGGATAAAATCTATCTGCTATCACTACTTTAATACCATATAACTCAGCTTTATACTCTATTTGTCTTCTGAACTCATACAACTTCTGACACATAAGAACCTTTGATAGATGACGATTTTTCATCATACCTCTAACATTTAAATCCTCTAAAACTATTTGAAATGGTTTGGTTTTCACAATTTCAGTAGTAGTTTGATGTAAGTAGTTAGTTCTGATATTTAACAATCGTCTATATAATCTCTGAATTATACCATTTTGTTTTTGAATGTTTTTACATAAATCTAGTTCTCTTTTATATTTAGGTCTATTCTTGTTATCACAATGACTTGTATTTGCAAGAATCTTACGTGAGAATTTACGTTGCTCACGTTTTAGCTTCCTCTCTAATCTTACAACCTCATGTGTTTTATTGATATTATGATACTTCTTAACCATAGTACCATCTTGATTAGAAACAACAGCTAACTCTTTAATACCTAAGTCTATACCAAGTTTATTATCTGATAGTTCAGTGTTTACTTTACTAACCTCAAAGCTAACAGATAAATACCAAAATTTACCATCATATGTAATTCTAGGATTAACATATTTATCACCTTTTGGTATTTTAGGTAATGACTCCCTAGTCTTTATAACACCAATCTTTTCACCTTGAAAACCATTTGATGTACGTTTTAAAGACTCATAATTAACATAGAAACTAAGTTTAGACCTTTTCTTAGATTTAAACTTAGGATAATCTTTGTTATGTTTAAAGAAATTCTGTAATGCTGTGTTGGCGTCTTTGACACCCTGTTTCATTACGTTACTTCCTACTTCTTTAAGCCATACATGTGTAGTCTTTTTCAATACATTGTTAATGTATTTTCTGACTTCACTCTCAGATATATACTTAGGTTTACTGTTATCTTCTAACCATTCCTGATATACCCTATAACTCTCAGATAAAAAGTAATTATATGACCACCTAGCTACACCAACACTCTTCCAAAACAAAATCTCTTGTTCTTTTGTCGGTAACAATCTAATCTTAACTGACCTATATATTTTGTTATCGTTACTATTTAATTTTTCTTCCAAGTTGACACCCCCCTTCTATACAATTTAATTATATAAAAAGCATAGAGAATGTCAACTCTACATGTAATATTTTAATTTAGACATATTTATCTTATTCACGCTAGAACGCAACCTCTAACGCAGTCTTACTGTCACCAGCAGACCTCTTATGCTTTCACATAAGCGTAGACTATATCTTCATCCTGTCTATCTTTAAAAACAGGAGCAACATTTTTCTTCCGCCATAAGCTTGCGGCTTTACTCTCCCTCAAGGAGATAGTCGTTGGAGGTCTCCCATATCTTATGACTAAGACTTAGGGCTTTCCCTGCTAAACATCCATTGTTTATAGCACTTAGAACATACGTCTTCTGAGGTTCACTATTTTATCACTCAGACACTGATATGCTTTTATTTCATCTTATGCAATCTCTACTATTTTTTCTGCTTTCGCACCTTAGATTATTTTTAATCTCAGCTTACCATTTCTAGTTACTGTTTAGGTCGTAGAGCTTTAGGAGTTAAAAGCATTTAACGTTGAGTCTGCACCCCTTACGAGATACAGAGGGTATTCTGTTCAAATAAATTTTTATATTATTGTAACAGTTTTGTTACCCACACTCTATCAATAAGATTATGTTTGAATACCCAACCCCTAATAGCTTCATTAACAATTAATCCTAAATCTCTTTCTTCATCATCAGTTGTATAATCTTGAATACAACAACACTCTCTACTATCATCTAAATCAACCTGCATATGATTTAAGATATCTTCATCCCATACATAAGGAATATATTCTTTACATTTAGAAACATAGAAAGTTGTCATTGTATCATCTACTAAATGATTGAAACTTTGATATAAGAAAATTTCACAATCATTAATGTCCTTATATTTTTCAAAAATTGCTCTTCCCCACGAAACAGCATCTTCAAATGTATCAAAGAACATCGGAGAGAATACATCATGCTTTTCTAAATGTACAACATACTTAGTAACAATATCATCAGCATAATATGTCTTATAAAAAATATCTTTTCTACAAGAGTAGAACTCACCTTTAACACCTTTAATGATATAATCACCATCTCTAACAACCATAGCACCCTCTAAGGTACGTAAATAGAGTTTACCATCACAATCATAGAAACAGTTATCAATCCCCACCTCTGTCTTCAATACCTCTGTAGATGCATCATCATTGTAAAAAAACTGAAACGCTTCTACAGTTACAGGTTTTTTAATATACTTTCTCATTATATACTATTTACCACCTTTAACAGTTAAATGAGCATTAATAAAGCGAATAGCATCACCTAATGTAAACACTTTAACACCACCATCTTTTAATTTAACCACAGTATACACATTACTCAATCTATCAGAATTATTTTCATGAAAATGTCTAATAATGACGTAATGCTTAACTTCAGTAACACCCTTCATTAAAGATTCATCAACGTCAGCAACATAAACAGTTAAATCAACGTCTGACTGAGATAAATGAGATTTAACCTCTTTAGGTAAATCCTTACTGTCAATCTTATCCCAATCTAAATCAACATCTTTAAACTTAGATATGCCCTTAGTGGATGCATCCTTAGTAAAACCATAACTTGCATAACGTAAACTATCTTCTAATGACAATTCACTACCAAGAACATTTGTATACTTTTGAGATAAAATCTTATCAGACGGCGGAGTTCCAACAATAAAACGATAGATGCCTAAGATACCCCAAACTACAACAATCAAAGTCAAAACACAATACACCCAAGACTTAACTTCGCCATTCTCATCATGCCCAAAATGTTTAATTTTTTCCCACATAATAAAAATCTCCTTTTAAATAAAAACAACTCAATTAGTTAGTATGTTCTTTTGTATCAAGATAATATACTATTGCTTTCTCCTTCATATCATCTGATACAGTAAAGACATTATAAATACCATCAAATAAAAAATCTTTACCCATTAAAACACCACCCTCAGAAACAAAAAACTTAGTCTGTGGATAATACCACCTTAAAGCTTTCAATATAAAGTCATCATTATATTCACACATTACTCACCAACACCACCCCCAATAAAACAAACACAATTCAACCACTCCTACTACCTAAAAACAACATACTTTATTGATTAATCATATACTAACACATGTGTAAAGTTTTGTAAAGAGAATTTTTAAAAATATAGTATATTAAATCTTTTTAATCTTAATATTGATAGTATCATCTTCAAAAGATATAACATCTACCACATATTTACGGCTCTTTAAAACCAACAATAATGCACGTAATTTAATCTTATTCCTTGTATTCATATAATCATCTCCAAAATAAAATAAGGGTATAGAAATCTATACCCTTATCATACACCATATTCTATTTAATAACCACTCTTTAACATAAATCAAAGATTATTTACAAAGTTTTAGCACCTCTTTTTGTATCATCTTAGAAATCTCTATATTATTACCTATTAACAGAATTCTACCTTTATTTAATGCACCATCTTTAAGAGATAATAACATCTTCTTACCCTCATCTGTAGATAAGTATTGATGATACTTAGTCTTGATAACAGCAAAAGGAATCTCTTTATCTGAGATATAAGAATATAATTTAGTACATGAGTCTAAATCAAAACCAACACTATCGCTAAGACATGGTTCAACTAAAAAACGATAACTAGCAATCTCTCCACTAGCATCAGCATATGTACAAGGAACTAATTGCTTTTCAACAACTTTATAATCTGTTGTCTTAACTTTCCTAGTCCGTTTCTTAGAACCACCCTTATATGCCCACAATAACTCGTCTTTAAGAACACGCAAATCGTTAGCATCTGACAATAACATGTCTTCAGAAAGAGGTATATCTTTACCAGCACCAACAGCACCCTTAACCATATTTAAGTTATTGTTGAACATACGATACTTATATTCGTCTATAGTTCGTTTAGTAACTAATAAAATAGCATACTGAACATCAAACTTAGAATCACGTCTACAAACCCTACCCACAGCTTGTATCATATTCTTAGTTGAGAAAGAAATGTCATAGAAAATAATTGTATTACATTTCTGCAAGTTAACAGACTCAGTACCAGCTGATGTAATCAAAACTACGTCCCTAGAACCAATATTCTCTTCAACAGCTTCTCTAACTTTAATATTAATAGAACCTGTTACTTTATGTATCTTACCAAGATTTAACTTTTTCTTATTCTTCTTTAGTATAGTCTCTAACCTAGAAATTGTTTCTTTGTATTCCGCATAGATGATAACACTATAACCATTGCTAAATGCACCCTCTAATGAATTAAGTAATAATTCCTCTTTAGGAGAATACTCTGTATCACAATAATTAGATACCAAATCCTCCATTGTTTCATCAGTATACACTCTATCAACAAATCGCTGTAAATCGTGCATCCTACGTGAAAAATTCCTAGCATCATCCTCAAAGTTTAGAATACCACTAGAAACCCTCTTGTATATCTCATAATCTTTATCAGACAAATCACACTCTAAAGCAGTGAATTTAAGATTATACTCTTTACCTCTAACAATAATAATATCATTAAGCTTCTCTCTAAGAATATCTAGATTTTTATAACCATATACATCCTTAACCTTAATCTTAGTAGCCTTACCACCACGTTTAATGTACTGGTCACGTAAATTCCACAAAGTAAAATTATTATCAAAAGCATCTTTCTTACCAAGAAAACCAGGAGAAGAAAAGTTAACAATGTTATATAAAGAATCTAAAGAATTAAGAATAGGTGTAGCTGTCATAAGCCATACAATAGAACACCTAGACCTAATACTAGACATAATCATAGAGAATTTACTTTTCTTATCCTGCAGTTTATGTGCTTCGTCAACATTTAAAATCATTGGAATGTTTCTAGATTTTAACTCAGCAGTAATTCTATCCAACTTCTCTACCTGAGTATCAGTACACACAAAAATTCTATTCGTATCTAAATTATACAATGTATAGTCAGCAGATATAATCCCAACCTCATCTTCTTTAAGAAGTAGCTTCTCAAATAGTTCTCTACGAAAGGCTTTAAGTGCCTTAACAGGACAAACTATAATAGAAACGACTGTACTATACTTATCTAATAGTACTTTGTTAGCTACAGATGTAATCAAAGTCTTACCAAGACCACACTGACCACCCAATATGCATCCTTTTCTAGCTAACATATATTCAGCACACTCTATCTGGTCAGTACCAAGTGTAATCCCATTGAAAGAGATGTACTTATCTTCTAATTTATAATCGCTCAACCCATACCTCCGCTAAACTAAATAAAAAGCGACCCATATAATCACAATGAAATATATGAGTCGCTTTTAAGGAGAAATTTATGCAACAACGTGGCAAACGTCATCTACGAATGTTTGATAGCTTAATGAGTTGAGTGACTATAGAAGAAAAACTTCCATTGAAATTACGGAGATTATTTCTTATGTGAGAGTGATTGAGAGAGAATTTTTATAATCACTCAACTCATTAAACTATCAAACCTTTAAATAAATTGTACCACAGATTATAAATAAAAACAATACTTTACTTTATTTTAAACCAATTCTATTACACTCTTCCTCGATAATACTTTTCAGGTCTAATACCAACTTCTTATATAAATCATCTTGTAATGTTTTATTGTCAATATCGTTAAAATATGCACCAACATAAGAATAGATATACTTATCTATCCTACCATCTATAGTGTCTCTAAGCTTAGATGCATCAGACATCTAATCATCACCAACTTCATCAAATAAATCAACTAAAACTCTAGGTGTATACCTTCGCTCACAGATATATAATTTACTATATGTCTTATTAATAGAATTAGATACCCTACCTAACTCATTCATATATGACGTATCTAGTTTTAGAATAGGCTCAACTAATTCCAATATATCCTTAGCCTTACGTCTAGTAGTCGATATATCACGAATAAGACTTACAACTCTAGTTTTGCCACTTCGTGTTGTAGGATAATGTAACTCACAATAATGGTATAAATCCCCTAAAGCCTTATCACACTCATTAACAATAGAGCTATAATATGTTTCATTATTCCTAAGATACTTAACCATATCTACAAAATCTTTAGTTATTCTATTAATATCCTCAGCAGAATAATCGCTACTAAACTTAATGTCATCAAAACTCACAATGCATCACTCCCTACAAGTTATCTAATTCAGATAACTTATTATGAATATACAAGAAGAACTCCTGTAAAAACTCTACAGTCTCGGAATCTGTTTCAAACCCAAAACCTTTCCTAAACTCAACAATCTTACTAACATTAGAACTCATCTCTGAAAATGAAATATTGCAGTTATGAAGAAAAGCATAGAAGAAATCTAATATGCCATCAAACATAGTGTCATATCGATAAATATAATCATCATATTCTAGATAACACAATAAAAACTCGTCTGTAATACTATGTACCTCACCATTAATATTAATAGTAGCATTTTTTGTACGACTGTCAAACATAATACTAGAATCACCCAATGTAAACATATAATCTAAGCAATCCTGAGCATAATCAATATGACTTGACAAAGAATTAATTATATCACAAACCTTATAAAAATTAGTATACAAGAAAACTCACCTCACATTTAAATGTAATCACCCAAAGTATATCCATAAATAACACCATTGTCCATGAAGAATTTCATATAGTTCTGCACATCATCATATACTCGATTAGCTACAGCAACTGTACCGATATACATTTGAAAGTCATATGGCTGTAAAAACATCTCATCTAAAACGTCTATCTGAATGTCCTTAGTTTTCTTGAAGATAGTGATATTAAAACTGACATCACTATCCTTTCCACCAACTCTTCTACAGAAATACCATCTATCTTTTGCATAATCCGTAAAACCCAACTTACGCATTTCTTCATCAGACAAGATATTAGCTTTTATATTAGCATTTTGTCCTTTAGAATTTAAAGGAACTTTGTCATTAATATTATACTTACCCATCATTTATTAGCCACCCACTGATTATACATATCTCTAACTTCTAAAATATTCTTATCTCTCAAATCACTAACAAAGTGAGTACGCAAGAAACTGTAGAAACTCTTTTCAAAATCATTTAAGGAATTAGTATTTATATCACTATTGCTAACATAATGACCTAATAATGTCCTACAATATTTCCATTCTAAATAGGAATCAGACTTAATCTTAGTCATATAACCTCTAGCATCTGTAAATACATAACCTTCAAAATCACAAGTTTTAGCTTTTTCAAGGTATACATCTAAAGCATCTCTATCAGAAACAGTTGTTGACCACACAACTTTAAACACATCATCAAATGCAAGCATAGGGTTTTCTTCATAAATCTTACTAAACTCTTTCCTACACATTTCAGAAAACTCATAATCAATATGGATACCATTATCCAAATGCAATTTATTAGGTACAAAATCCAACAAGAAAAGCTTATGAGATTTATTATAATTAATGATATGAACATCTTTAGGGTGAATCATCTCAAATACAGCAGAACAATTATACTTCATTAAAATTGTACGCAATGCATACTGAATATTATAATCAACCATCTCAAAGTTTTCTTTAACATAACCAGCATGCTCAGTCATTGTAGAATTCTTACTAGCGAAAATATAATCACCTTTTTGCCTATCCCAAGAAATGATACCTAGAGAACCATTCTCTTTTTTAGCAACCCTAACTGGGTAAACTAGTTTATCTAACTCTCCATTAGAATCTTCTCTCTGACCTAAATTAAAGAATTTATCATAAGAACGTGCTTTAACATTACCTGTAATTTTATCAACAAATAACCCACGTGCCTTAATTGTAACACTATCCCATAAGTTATGTCTAAATGCCTTTTCAGTAAAGTTAAGACTAACCATATCACCACAGTTGCGAACCTTAACTAACTTAGAATTAGCTATAACATTAACTTCAATGGAATCAGTATTTAGTACAACCTTACCAAATTCTTGTTGAAATTTAAATTCTTCATCTAGATAATTCTTATTGTATACATAGTTTTTGTATTCAACAACTTCCTGACCACTTTTATCAATATTAAGAACTTTAAGATGACCACCAAATTCAACTTTACCCTCTAAAGAATAACTGAAACCTTTAGAAGAAGATACACCTCTATGACCAAAAACTTGAACTTCTGTACCACTACGCTGTTGTTTAGTATACTCTAATGAAACCTCAAAATCATAACCACCTACACCCTTAACACATTGAGTAGATGATAACAATAATGCATTTTCAGGGAACTTTGTCAAACCAGCATGCGTAACCATATATCTAATATTACCACACTTAAAGAAATAACAAGAATGTAGTTTACGATATAATATACGTAATTCTTTCTTTAAATCCGATTCATTATCATAATGTAGTAACCAATCTTTTAAAGTTGTTTCTCTGAAACGCTTGTAACCTAAATCATCACCATTCTCACTATGTGCATAACGAATCCAATGTGATTCATGGTTACCCTCTAACAATATAACATTTTTACGCTTAGATAAATCTTGAATAGTCTTTAATGTATCGTAATGCTCAATACCCCTGTCAAAGTAATCCCCAACAAACACATATAATGTATTAGTATCAAAATCAGACAAAGCATTTTTGAGAACAGTATTACATGAATGAATATCACCAATAACCTTAACACTAGTGTATACATTAGCATCACACAGATAGTCTGTATTATAAGAAGAAATAAAATCTTCTAATGAATCTATCTTAGTGATATCTCTATGTAGCTTAGGTGTATCTTTCATTACCTTATACATCTTATCGACAATATGATGTGGAACAAAAGAATATGTACCCCTACGTAATTCATTCTGTTCAGATATTCTTAATAAATCCATAGTCATATCATACTGATAGATTCTGTAGTTGTATCGTTTAGCTAATCTACGATACTCTTGAATCTGCTTCTGTACTGTTTTATGAGAAGAACAATGAGTCGCATCAATAACTGTAAACTCACCTTTAATCATCCGATACTCTAACATCTTATATAAAGTATCAAATACTTCATTATTGCAATCTTGACTAATTGCATAACTCCCTTCCTCGTTTAAAACAGGTGAACTATACATCAAACGTAACTTATCACTACTTAAAGAATAAATATCTAACCCTAAATCTTCTAAAAGAGTTGTCTTTCCACTACCAGGACAACCTCTCATTATTAACAAAGACTTCATTACATTATCACCATATCCCTTTTGCATGACACATTATAATAAGATGTAGCATTGCTCTTAGCAATACTTAACCTATAATCACCTAAACCTTTATTAATTTCCTTAATCGTATCAACTAATGACATATACTGCTCATGATTAAGAACAATCCCATAATGCACATCTACTAAATCATCGCTACCATAAAGTTTGAGATATAAATCAGCATGGTGAAATTGATTATTCCACTCATCTCTACGACATCTAAGCTTTACTCTATCACAAAAAGAAGAGGTTTTAATAAAACTTGATAAATCCTCTAAATCACCCAATGAAGAAAAACACGTCATAACAGATTTAACCAAAAATTTACCATCATAACGCTCAGACACCTCAACACAAAAAATAGGTGATATGTTCAAATCTTTCTCATCAAGGAATATCTGTGAATTAGTATGACGCACTATGTCGAAAGAACTATTAAGATGTGATGAATCGCTAACAACAACAAGACATTTAGTATAAGATTTAAACTCACGTAAATACTTACCACAAATATCTGAAATTGAATAGTATCTATTGTCTATAATAGACTTTTGTAATTTATAATCTTCTTTTAATTTAATATCCTCACTAATTATAATATACTCAAAACTTGACATAGTACACCTTTATTTAACTTCCTTGTAAATACCAATATTAAAAAGACGAATTGCTTTTAACACTACATCAATATAAGATATATGAATCGTATCTGTAGTATCTCTAGTAATATCAATATCTAATTTACGATATTTAATATTAACCTTACAAGTATCAAAAGTGAAATATACAGAATAATTGCCCCAAAACACATGAACAGTCTTACCTACAAAATCATTAAATCTTTCTAGATAACCATCTAATTGGATACCGATAGAACCTCCACCACCAAAAGTGCGAATATTAATGATTTTAGGTATTTCTTGATAAAACTCAAATTCAGTAATTTGTTCAGAGCAAACAGAATCAGTTAACACTAATTCTTCAAATAAAGAACCTCTAAAACAATGTGTATAGTAATACCCATCTACCTCAAATGTTCCAGTCTTAGGTAGATGTGATTTAACAGCATCACCACAATATACTGGAATTCTCAAAAAATCATGTCTATACAAGTCTAACATAATATCACCTCACAAAGAAATAAGCATGTAGTATCTACATGCTTATTATAACACTATATATATTAAATTGTAAAGTTTTGTAATTAGAAATTAAAAATAAATAGTATATTAGTACAAAATCAAAAATCAGATTATAAAATTTTTTCTAATAGAAAGTTAATCAAGAAAGGAACACAAGTAGAGCTATAAAGTGTAAAAGACATCTCACCATCAGAATTTGATAAGGATTTAAGATTAGATGATATCTCAACAGCATGAATATCACATGTAATATCATCTACAACCTCTAAAACCCACATAACGTAAATGGAAGTATCATCTGAACAAACATCTTTAATCCCTACCAATGTAATACCATCTGAAACTGTATAACAAGCACCCCAACGAAATGAATCTTTAAGTGTATTCATAGTGTTATACATTGAGTTATATTTACCACGAATAATTAATTCCATATTATAAAATCACCATACCCATACAGAAATAATCAAAGAAATACAAAAGATGTATGATAATACATTAAATTAAACCTCAAATACTACTTACTATGCCACATCAACTTATTAGCCTTAATATACTGAATATATCTTTCAAAAGGTAAACCACTCAATCTAATTTTATTATTGATAGTTGCATTACAATCCAATGTAAAACAATCCCTATCTACCATTTTTCTTTTTAAGTATTTCATTAGTCAAACACCCACAATATCAAAGCAATAATTAAAGAAATAACTGAAATTGCAGAAAAAATTGATGCTAAGGCATCATAAATGCGATAAACCTTAGAAAAAGGCTCACAACTACTTGTACTAAACACAAAAAGAAAAGTCATAACAAAAGATGTCACAAAAACCTTAAAGAAAAAGAAGTAATCCATTATATAATCAACCCCCACAGACTACTAAGCCACTCAAAGATTGATGATATGCAGACACATCATCAATTATATCTTTAAAAGCTTTAAAATCAGTAATCTTACCTAAATCTACCTTAGACACATCACCATTATAACAATGAACATATAATATATTATCAAAGACATAAATATCAGAAATAGCCTTTAGTGTAAATGCTCTATCCTTAATGACAACAACCTTATTACCATCAATTAAATTAGTACCATTCATGATAATACACCCCACTAACTAATGACTAAAATCACTCTTTAAAACAATTCTACGCAACTCTTTCCACTCAAAGTAATCTAAATACCCATCTTGATGAAAATCATCTACAAATCGTAACATATCATGTTTAGCAGAATCACCATTAACAATATAAGTCAGTTTAAGACTCCTATACATTGCATCAAAATGATGTCCACACACGAACTCTTTTGAAGTCTTAACAATCTCTTTTATAAAATCAAACTTTTTCATATCAAACCCCACATTAAAACAAAAGGTAGATATGAAAACACACCTACCTAAAATATTAGAAACCACAATTATACCCTGTATTAAGTCGCTCAGTAAATTCTTCAATTTCATCATCTGAGAACTCATAACCAATTAATTCATTATCTTCTATACAATATGGTGAATCACCATCATCAAAGTCAATGAAATCAAATGATAGTAGTGTAGATTTATCACCCCAAACTAACCACCACTCATATCTATCGTCAAAATCAATAGAATAATTGACCAAATTTCCATTCTTATATGTAGTAATAGCACCCAACCCATACACAACAGTATAAGGATTAACTTGTACCATGCAACCCAACTTTTTAGAAATAGACTGGAAGTTACGTCCAATGCCAACTCGTAAATAAATGACTGCTACAACTTCATCATCATCAATCTTAACAGCATCGTAACTCCAACGATAATGATTGAGTTGCTCAATAACATCATCTCTATCCATAAAATCTGTGATATGTACAACAACACCAATATTATCACCAGTGCTGGCAAACGTAGTATAATGCATAATTAAATCTCCTTTTTAACTACAGTATTTTTTATACATACAATATAACACAATATGTTAAGTTTTGTAAAGAACTAGTCATTACCAACTTTTAACAAGTTTTTACGTGTATACACTTCAAACGTGTAATTTAATCGCTCACCACTCAACTCATCAATATCATTTTGTTGCATACCAATCTGACTCCAACTAAATTTATTACGATTAAATTTAAAATATGTATCAGCCTTTTTCTTTTTATCAACTTTTGTTACGTAAATAGAGGTTACATCATCAATAAACATATCATAAATAGAAGAACCACCAATAACAAATGCTCTTCTATCTCCAAGTTCCTCTAACACCTCCTCACGACTATGAAACACCTTAACACCATTAGGTACTTTATAATCTTCATCTCGTGTAATAACCCAATGCTCACGATGTGGTAGCACATTTGGTAAACTTTCAAATGTTTTACGTCCCATAATGATAGTAGTACCCAATGTCTTCTGTCTAAAATATTTTAAATCGCCCTTTAGATGATATAACAAACCACCATTAACACCAATACCATCACCTTTATCCATACAAACAATCATATTAATCATTTTATTCTCCTTATTTAACACACGAAATTGCACCTGTATGCTCGTTTTAAAGTTTTAATGATAGTTTACCTATGACAACCAACAAACTCACCAAATTCAAACACAGAACGCTCTAATATAGAAAAGAATTTATTAACATCAAAGAATGAAGTCCCCATCACCTTACACATAGAACTCATAGCACTAATTAAAAACGTAAACGTAATATAATCGTCATTAACAGACACACGATAAGCACCAACTGTACTTCCATCTGCCAATATAGTAGTCATCCTATTATATTCACGTCTATCATAACGTAATGATACTAATTCATCCCTACCACATTCAAAATAGTCTACAGGGTAAACACTACCAACACCTCTAACAATAACATCAAAAGAAAATCCACTAAATAGAAACCTTTCCCTAATGTATTGAATCGTCTCTAAAAGCTTACAAACATCAATAACACTAAATGAACCTCTTAACGTATCATAAATACTACAGATAGAAAAATCAAAATTCCTTAACTCTAATCTCTCAGCAACACGTGAATACGAAATCTTGTTAGAAATGAACTTTAATGACTCTTGATGTAGCACAGGTTTAAGTACACTACCTCGATGATTAAATCTGCTATACAACTCAATATCAGAAAAATCAAAACTCCCCCAAAAAACTGAAGTCATATAACTAAAAAATGATTCCTCTAAAATCTTACTAACTATAGCAGAAATTGACTCATAATCTACATTATTATTATTACTAAACAATGTATCAAGACAATCAATATTATTAAATGAAATCTTACAAAATGAATCTACACCACTTTTACCACACTTAAATGAAATATTACCAACCCTAGAAGAAAATGCCATAGCAACATCAATAAAACACCTCGGTATTTTATGAGCAACCATTAGCACATCTCTATACTGTGCAATCAATTTACCCAACGAAGTACTCAACTCAGTACCAGATAAATTATTCTTGCCTCTAGATAGTATGAAACCATTACTACCTGTATCAAATGTGATTAACATACTATCACTCCCAACACCCAGCATATCGACCAAATAGATACAATGATGTATACAATATCTCTTCTAACCGATTAGTATCGAAGAAAGCACTACCCATTACTTTACGCAAAAATGCATCAGATGAAACATGAAAATCTAGCTTACAGTCTAGATATCTTCCTCTAAATGTCATAGTCCCATAAGACATCATAGCAGATATATAAGAATCTAATTCTATCTTCTTATAATACTCTAACCCTAAGTCATTCCTATGATTACCCACCTTTAGAATCTTGCTAACACATTCCTTACCTTTAAAGTAATCTAAATCATCTGTATTGCCATATTGATTGATAAAATCATACATAGAATTTGAACGTATCATATCCCTTGTAAAAGAAATCATCTCTAAGATATCCAACACACTATCTATAGTTTTAATACCACTACAACAAATCCTAGCAGGACGAACATCAAAAGAATCTATGAAATCAACAGACGCAACCAAAGAATAAGTAAAATCAAAAGACACATACTTAGAGCAATCTAAATGTACCACACCACACAACAAATTATTAGAACCAACACGACTAACAATAGCCTCACACATGCCTATGAATTTAGTCTTTCCCCAACTCGTGAATAGGTAATCAACAAACAATGCATACAACTGTGATAATGCATTATTAATAGTATTAATTATCTTATTAACACACTGGTTATATGCATCAAGATTATCCAATAAACCAGTATAAGACAATCCCCTAGATTTAAAATCATAGGACTGTAGGATATCACTTACAATAGTATCAGTTAAGTCAAAAGACACATGAGAATTACCATCAAGATTAATATACGCTTTAACCACTCCGATATCTAATGCATAACTTTTCATATCTTGCACATTATTACTTAACCCCATAACACGATACAAACGATATGCATCTCTAAACTTATCAATAGCATTACTGATGCCTTCAATAATAGTAGGTAAACATAGTTCATCGCTAACTCGTGTATGACTAGTATGAAAATCAAAACCAACGAATGTCATCATTTTACAATCTCCTTAGTTACTAAAGAAACTATCTTACATACTTATTATAACATAACTGTAATGAATTGTAAAGTTTTGTATATTTTGACTACTTGACTATATCAACACCATATACCTCTTTAGCATACAAATGTAGCATTAATAGGTATGTATCAAACCACGTAACACCACAAGATACCCTAGATGCCATTAACTTCCTCGATAACAGCCCAACTGGTAATGAAAACCTAAACTGCCAACCATCATAAAAGAAGTCATTAATAGAACAAACACATACACCATCTGTAGCATCATTATAACCAACACGAAGTAAACCTCGCTCTACAAAGTCACTAAACCTATCGGTAATATCATGAACACCTTTACGATATGGCATATACAATGAACCACTAACTTCACGTCCCAACGATTCATAGCTACTTTTAAGATATTGAATTAACGCATCATTACTATATGCCATCATCTCTAAAATATCTAAAAACCTATTAATATCGCTATCAGAATGTATATCACGTATATTCATATGATTATCATCAATGATACAATGACTGACATCTTTACCATCTATCTCATAACCCATCACAGGGTCTACAAACAACATACCAATACTACCACTCGCCACATACACAGATGTCTTAACAAACAAACTATTCCCTAAATAATCATAATACCTAGACCTAACCACCCCATCATATCTACGTCCCAATGCATCTGCTACATCAGAATTTGTCATGAAATCTAAATAAATACGATATGCATTTCCCAATAATTTATTGATACCTTCTACCACATTATCTAGCAACTGACACCAATCAGAATATTCTTTACACATACTAAATGGTACGATATCACCTTCCCCATCTAACACAGTATCCTCAATACTATCATGTAACAATTTAGCATCAACAATATACCCCATATATTGTTTTGTAAATTCCTCTGTAAATTCGATACTAATAGAATTATTATCATTAACACTAATTCTCTCTACAGTAGATAACAATTCTTGAAACCATACCTCTTTACGATATTTACGATATCGTTTTATAGTTGTGAAATCAATCTCTACACTCACCACATTATGTAAATCACTACACCGATTATGATACAATGCCAACTCACGATAGCGTGATGCTACCGATACAATAGCATCGCCTATATACTCAGTCTCCCTAAAGAAATAATAATCAAACCCTCTTAGACTACCATCTTCAGACTTCTTAGTATCTTCAAACATCAAACCACATCGATACAATTCATACGGTATATCCAATGACACCAATACACCATCTATATCATCCCTTGTAACTTTCATTTTTTATATCTCCTTATAAAAATTAGTCGTACCTAGTATTCCTAAATCTCTCAGCACACTCAACTAGCATATCTCGATAATAACCAACAAACCGACTTATATCAAATACCCTCGATGCCATCAATTTAGTACTTAACTTTTCTATTGGTATAAACATATCTACCCTATCACTGATATCATCATAATTAAACACGATACCACCACACTCATAATAATCTGGTATATCATGCCGATTTAACACCACATCTAGAAAATTATCAACTAGTTCTTGATACCCATCAAAAGTACGTAAACCACCACGATTTAACCCAACTTGATTATCTAAATAATACCCTATCAATGCATCATTGACATATGCCATCATCTCTAATACGTTACATAACCCACTCAATGTATGTTTAACTAGTTTAAGATTATACGCATTCCTCATAATAGAATCCCATCTAACATAATACCCACCAATACATTCATCTCCCCTACATATTTGATAGGTATGTGCAATATCAACCTCTATGTCATCTACTCGATACAATCCTATATCAATCGTCATACGCAATATACTATTAGCTAACTCATTATGATATCGACCAACAACCAACCCTCTATCATATCTCTGTAGCATATACCCTACCACGTCTCGATTGGTTAACAAACCCACATAGTACACATAGAATCGTTCCAATACATTGTTTAAATCATTAACAACACTATCTAACAAATCTTCCCAATATCTCTTATCCTCATCACCCACGTAATGTGATTTGACACCACAAACATCATTACAACACTCACTAAACTCATATGCCTTAATTATAGTATCTAATACACCATTTAATTCCTCACTAAACAGAATAGATAAACTATCTAAATCACCATATACTAAATCGATACCTTTAAACCCTATATCTCGTATCTGATTAGCATCAAACTCAAATATATACCCTCTATTGCCATACGTTGATGTCATCATAATCTGATATCGATACATCTCACGATACCTTGATACAACATTAGCTATCTTTTTATTAATGTATTCAACCTCGTTACTACTCGAATTAAAAACCTCTACCCCATTCCGATATATCCGCATGGCACTCCTATACCCCTCACCATATATCTCTATACCAAATCTAGTGCCACTCCCTATATGATTATTATGTCCCATTTTTATCACTCCGACTCCATAAACCCCTCTAATACCTTTAAATACATATCATAGAATGTTTTAAAAGTAAATATCCTTGATGCCATTACTTTAACGAATAAATCATCAACATGTACAACTAAACTAACCTTATAGTCTTCCTCATCAAACTCACCTACACAACCCCTTACATAGGTAGTACCATAATTCAATGCCCCTTTACGATGTAGTCTTAAAAATGAATCCGTTACACTACCAATACCATCAGCACGTACATTAAATGCATACTCACCATCTACATTATCTAGTACCATATCATGTAAATACGCTAACGTCTCTAGTACATATAATATACCATCTACTTCCTCATTACTGAGTTCTTCTCTAGTAATATCATAACAAAATTCACTGTTCCTAATATAATCTACACCATACTGATTATCCCTAGAAGATACACTAAACGTATTCACTGCATCAATCCTAAAACTAGTCACACGTGTATATTCTACATCTATATCAGCATAAATCGTACTTGTTCTCACCACGTCACCATGATAGACACTAGACACTACATGATTAGCATACCTAGACCATATCTCATCTGACACACTATTAGACATCATATATTGTACAAACACTACATACAACCTACTTAATACACTCTCTACCCTCTGTACTACACCCTTTAATAATAATTCCCACTCATCATAACGACCATTATAACCATCATCACGTATAGCCTTAGCCTTTAATATATCATCTCGTAACAACGATTCTACATAACCACTACTAAATTTTATAGTAAAATTTCCATACACACTGACATCTACACTACTAACACCATATAAGTCAACATCATACCTAATTAACCCTAATTAACCCTAATTTACGTAATAATTCTATGTCAATCATCTTCTCTAATATCACACCACCACTTGTAACACTTTGTACGTAGTTTATAACCCCACGATACCTAGATATTATCTTCTCTATACCAATCCGTATCTGATTACACTCAGCTACTGCACTATGTAATCTCTGTACACCCCTACTATCTACATCAACTAAATTAACATCTACATCAAAACTATCTAATACACCTTGAATAGATAATAGTGTCCGTACCTTCCCATCTATATTAAATGCTCGACTCACTCCCACTACTTCCTTCCTATTTTTAAGCTATATACTATTATGACCTCTTCTTATTCTCTCTACGACTATCTATCCCTTGTAATGAGTTTTCATACCTCTCCATCACTCTCTTACTCATACTCTTCAATAGAACCCTTAAATCATCACCTAGTACCATTGCATCTGTCCGTACTCTAATTCCCATCCTCCTCAGTACATTCCTAACTACAGACACACTTACCTCATCGTATCCTACACTCTCTATTTCTTTTAACTCATCAATCAACTTTTTTTCTATTTTCATTTTATCCTCTATCCATACTTTACACTATTTTACAAAATATTACAAGTAGTTTACATGTATGTCACTACATGTATGTCACTACATGTATGTCACTACATGTATGTCACTACATGTATGTCA
>OGKB01000717.1_pt1 | contig 20853 bp, 19 predicted proteins | sample 1572351 | NCBI WGS metagenome assembly OGKB01 (sample SAMEA2582088, study PRJEB24529) | metagenome | biome: Human gut stool | place: China | collected 2011
TTTCTCGTGGATCCAGCGCGTCGAAATCGCTGGTGCTTTTCTGGTTCTCTTTTGGTGCGCAAAAGAGAACTTAGCTCTGCGCAACAGCGCTCTACTCTATTATACACCAAATCCCCCTGATTTCTATGACCAATTCCCAAAAGCCTCCATTTTCCGCCCAAGCGCCACTTTGCAAGGGCGGGCGAGTGTGTTATACTTTCTATGAATGCGATTCAATCTTCCTGATGGAGGCTTTTTTATGTCCACAAAGCAGCGTCTGCTTTTTATCACCACCGGCGGCACCATCGCCAGCGTCCGCACCCAGCAGGGCCTCAAGCCCGTGCTCACCAGCGAAGAGCTTCTGGCTCATCTGCCTGAGCTGAACGAGCTCTGCTGCCCCGACACGCTGGCCCTGTGCAGCATCGACAGCACCGACCTCGGCCCGGAGCACTGGCTGATGATGGCGAAGGCCGTGCAGGAGAACTATGCCCTCTACGACGGCTTCATCATCTGCCACGGCACCGACACGCTGGCCTACTCGGCGGCGGCGCTGTCCTACCTCATCCAGAACGCCGACAAGCCCGTCATCCTCACCGGCGCACAGCAGCCCATCTCCAACGAGATCACCGACGCCAAGAAAAACCTTCGCGACAGCGTCATCTGCGCCCTCGACCCCGGCAGCCGGGGCGTCATGGTGGTGTTTGGCGGCCATGTCATCGCAGGCACCCGCGCCAAGAAGAACAAGACCATCAGCTACGACGCCTTTGCCTCGGTGAATTTCCCGGCGCTGGCACTGGTACAGGGCGACCGTCTGGTGCGGTATGTGCCTTCGCCCTGGCCCACCGGCCCTGTGGAGTTTGGCCGCTCGCTCAGCCCCCGCGTCTTCCTGCTCAAGCTGACGCCCGGCCTCAGCCCCGATTTGATCCCCGACATTTTCCGCCTCTACGACTGCGTTATCGTGGAAAGCTTCGGCGTAGGCGGCATCCCCCAGCGGCTGATGGACGCCTTCGCCGAGGGCCTCGGCGACTACGACAAGACCCACAAAGTACTCATCCTCACCACCCAGGTCACTTACGAGGGCAGCGATGTGGGCATCTACGAGGTGGGCAAGCGGGTCAAGAACCGCTTCCGCTTCCTCGAGGCCCACGACATGACCATTGAGGCCGTCGTGACGAAGATCATGTGGCTGCTGGCGCAGGACTGCGACAGCTTTGACCAGCTGCAGCAGCGGTTCTACCGGCAGGTCAATTTTGATACGTTCTATCACTGAGCACGAACATGGCCGTCATGACGAAATCGACGCCCTCGGTGCTGAAGGGCAGGACAGAGCCGAGGGCCGCGCCCATAGCCGCGCTGTCGGCCCAATAGATCTGGTCCAGCAGGGTGATGAAGAACATGAACCAGCCCTTATCCACGCCCTCGGGCGGCTCTGCCGAATTTGTTTCGTTTTGCTCCTGCATTCATTTCAACCCTCCAATACAGCAATATAACAGGTTTATCTGCATTTGCAAGAGCTATTTATAAAGCAAAGAGGGTCCTGTGCGGACGCACAGGACCCTCTTTGCCTTCTATCTTTTATTTTTTGGTGAGGTCTTTCGTATAGAGGGCGCGGGTGGCGTTCAGGACAGCGAGGACCATGACGCCGACATCGGCGAAGATGGCCACCCACATATTGGCGATACCCAGAGCACCCAGCAGCAGGCAGGCCGCCTTGACGGCCAGAGCAAAGACGATGTTCTGGTAGACGATGCTCTTGGTGCGGCGGGCAATGCGCATGGCGAGGGCGATCTTGGCCGGGTCGTCATCCATCAGGACGACGTCGGCGGCCTCAATGGCGGCGTCAGAGCCCAGAGCACCCATGGCGATGCCCACATCCACACGGGAGAGGACAGGGGCGTCGTTGATGCCGTCGCCCACGAAGGCCAGCATCTCTTTGGGTTTCTTGGTGGCCAGGAGCTTCTCGATCTGGTCCACCTTATCGCCGGGCAGCAGGCCGGCGTGGTACTCGTCGATGCCCAGCTCTGCCGAGACAGCCTTTGCCACCGGCTCTGCGTCGCCGGTGAGCATGACGGTCTTGCGGACGCCGGCCTGCTTGAGGCCCTTGATGGCCTGTGCGCTGTGGGGCTTCACCACGTCGGAGATGAGCAGATAGCCCGCATACTTGCCGTCGATGGCCACATGGACGATGGTGCCGGTCTGGGGAACATCGGGGACGGTGAGGCCCAGCTTTGCCATCAGGCGGGCATTACCGGCAGCGACCGGCTTGCCGTCCACCTTGGCGGTGACGCCGTGGCCGCCCAGCTCCTCCACGTCGGTGACGCGGGCAGAGTCGATGTCCTTGCCGTAAGCAGCCTTGATGCTCAGGGAGATGGGATGCTTCGACCAGCTCTCGGCCAGCGCAGCGGCTTCCACAAGGGAATCTTCGGTACCGCCCTCCACGGGGCAGACCTTGACGACCTTGAAGGTACCCTGGGTCAGGGTGCCGGTCTTATCGAAGACGACGACGCGGGTATCGGCCAGCTCCTCCAGATAGGTCGAGCCCTTGACGAGGATGCCGCAGGCAGAGGCGCCGCCGATGCCGCCGAAGAAGCTCAACGGGATAGAGATGACCAGTGCGCAGGGGCAGCTGATGACGAGGAAGGTGAGGGCGCGGTAGACCCAGTCGCCGAAGCGGGCGGGCTGGCCCATCAGCAGCAGAACGATGGGGGGAATGAAGGCCAGTGCCAGCGCGCCGTAGCAGACCGCCGGGGTGTAAACGCGGGCAAAGCGGGTGATAAAGTTCTCGGCGCGGGCCTTCTTCATGCTGGAATTTTCCACGAGGTCGAGAATTTTAGAGACGGTGGATTCGCCGAACTCCTTGGTGGTCCTGACCTTGAGCAGGCCGCTCATGTTGACACAGCCGCTGATGACCTCATCGCCGGACCGGACATCCCGGGGCAGGCTCTCGCCGGTGAGGGCGGCGGTGTTGAGGGTGGAAGCGCCCTCGACGATGACGCCGTCGATGGGCACACGCTCGCCGGGCTGGACCACGATGAGGGTGCCAATCTCGACCTCATCGGGGTCCACCTGCTCCAGCCTGCCGTCCTCGCCCTCGATGTTGGCATAGTCGGGCCGGATGTCCATCAGGGCCGAGATGCTCCGGCGGCTCTTGCCGACGGCAACGCCCTGGAACAGCTCGCCGATCTGGTAGAAGATGATAACGGCACAGCCCTCGACGTAATCGCCCAGCGCAAAGGCACCCACGGTGGCGACGGCCATCAGGAAGCATTCATCAAAGGGCTGACGGTTCTTGATGCCCAGAAGGGCCTTGTGGAGCACGTCCCAGCCCACCACGAGGTAGGGGATGCAGTAGAGCAGCAGCTCCACCGACGCGGGCAGAGGCGGCAGCAGCTTGAGCACCAGCACCAGCGCCAGAGCGGCGATGATGCGGTACAGCATTTTCTTTTGTTTTTTCGTCACGGGTACCAGCCTCCTTTTGGGGCAGTTTTCTCAGATTCAACGGGTTTTCCCCACAAGGGGCTTGCTTTCCACGCTTCCCCCGGCTTTTCCACGAGATTTTCCCGCAAAAAGCCGCAAATGCGCGTTCATTTTTCTTTTTTTGCACCCAGGATGTTGAAAACGCCGTGGAAATTGTTGAAAACTGATTTATTTTTCCACATTTTCCACGCGCATCCCGGCAGTATAAGTCGAAACTCAGATGCCGAAGATCTCGCAGTCGTCCTCGACCTTCTTGCAGGCGGAGAGGACGTTCTGCATGGTAGCCTTGACGTCCGCGCCCTCATCAAACTCGACGTTCATCTTCTGGGTCATGAAGCTGACGGTGGCCTTTGCGACGCCGGCGACCGTGTTGGCGGCATCCTCCATCTTCTGGGCGCAGTTTGCGCAGTCAACTTCGATCTTGTAGCTCTTTTTCATAATAAATACCAGCCTTTCTTTCTATATCCCCGCTCCGCCGCAGGGTGCGGCAGAGCTTGCAGCGTTTTGGGGGCATCACTCTTCGATGTGGTCCATGCCCATGGAGAGGATGCTGCGCACATGGTCATCGTCCAGCGCATAGTAAATGGTCTTGCCGTCGCGGCGGAAGCGGACGAGCTTTGAGTCCTTGAGCACCCGCAGCTGATGGCTCACCGCCGACTGGCTGAGCTGAACGGCATTTGCAATGTCCTGCACGCACAGCTCATCGTCGTGGAGGGCATAGAGTATCTTGATGCGGGTGGAATCGCCGAACACCCGGAACAAATCGGCCAGCTCGTAGAGCACCTCATCGTCCGGCAGCACCGGCGGGGCCTTGGGCAGCTTCTGTTCTGGGGCAAGAGCATTCTCAGCCATCGTTGTCATCCTTTCGCTTTAATATATGAACATCTGTTCATGTGTTCATGATAGCACGCTGTATGGCTCCTGTCAAGAGGATTTGCGCAAAAAACCAGCATTCTCTTAAAACTGATAAAACAGACCGCAAAACGCAATAAATTTGCAAATTTATTTTGCAGGAAGGGTGCAATTTAGGGCAAAAGAAAAAGACATTCCTGACCGAACTGCCTTTTTCTTTTGCACCGCATTCATGCCCGCTTCTTCTTTTTATCGTCCGCCGCCCACGGCAGATACATGAGGAACAGCGCCAGCGCGGTGGCAGGCAGGAAGCCCAGGATATAATATTTTTCGCCCAGCAGGGCCGTGAAGGTGCTGGTGATGATGTTCCCATAGGGATCATTGAGGAAATAGAAGTTGGTGTTAAGGGACTGATTCAGAAAGTAGATGGGCAGGGCAGAGCCGAACAGGAACGCCAGCACCTGCGGCACCCGCCGGGGACTGGGACGGTAGCCGCCCGCCACCAGCAGGACTGGATAGAGTACCAGCAGGGCATGGATACTGACGGAGTGCAGATTGATGAGCGTCCACCAAGAGGGGACATCCAGCCAGCTGGGGCAGAGCAGTGCCAGCATTGCGCCCGGGATACAGAGGGCATACAGCTCCTCTTTACACCAGTTTCTGTCCGTGATCGTGTTGTACAGACAGACGAAGACATTGATATTGCACAGGTGCAGGGGCAGATAGCCCCAATTCCACTGGCCGGTCAGGGCCATCCCCAGCAGAAGGGCAGCTTGGTCCAGCAGGAGCAAAGCGGTGACTCCGACTAAAATGCGCCGACGGGTGCGGGCAGAACTGCGGCGATACCACAGGGCCGCCCCCACGATAAAGGCAAGCGAAATGACCAGTTCCATGAGGTGGACCATGCCATACAGCGGGTAGCATCGGTAATCGGCCCCGTATTCGGCGTGGGTGATGTCGTAGGATTTCCAGAAATCGTTCATCTTCTTTTCCTCCTTATCCAGCTTATGATACCGCGTTTGGCCTCGGACGGAAAGAGTTTTGAAGGAAAATCCCGAAAACAGGTGCAATAGGGTGAGTTTTGTGGTATCCTTACAAATGTGAAATTATCTGCCGCAAACCGCGGCATCACGACAAATTAAGAAAGAGGGAATTTTTATATGTTAGAAACCGGAATCCGCGGCAAGCAGAGCGTCGCCGTGACCCCCGAGAACACCGCCAAGACCATGGGCAGCGGCACGCTGAACGTCTTCGCCACCCCCGCACTGGTGGCTCTGGCCGAAAAGACCTGCTGGATGAGCGTCGCCGACGCTCTGGATGAGGGCTGCGGCTCTGTGGGCACCAGGCTGGAGCTGGAGCACACCGCCCCCACCCCCGTGGGCATGACCGTCACCTGCGAGAGCGAGCTGACCGCTGTGGAGGGCCGCAAGCTGGTGTTCAAAGTCTCCCTGTACGACGAGAAAGGCCCTGTGGGCGGCGGCGTCCACGAGCGCTTTGTGGTCAACGACGCAAAGTTTGCCGCCAAGGCCGAGAGCAAGAAGGGCTAAGACTCTTTTTTCTCGGCGAGCTCGATGGGCGGCGGGTCGGCAGCCAGCAGCTGCTGCTCGGCCCGGGCCTGAGCTTCCTGCAAAAGCCGTGCCGCCTGTTCGCTGGCACGGAACAGCTCTAAATACATCGCTTTATAGTCCGGCGCAGCCAACACCCCCTTCCGTCACGGGTTTTGGGATTAGTCTGCCCGGCAGGCTGCAAAAAAATCACCTGAGGATTTTATCATGAAAAAAACCAATCTCTCGTGGGTGGGTGCTCTGTTGGTATTTGCCCTGCTGCTGTGGTGTACCGCCGCAACGCCCGGCAAAATCGACGACCCTTCCACCTACACCTGCGCCGTGTACAGCTCGGCGCTGTCCCTGCTGCCCCCTGTGGTGGCCATCGTGCTGGCCCTGAACACCAAAGAGGTCTATACCTCGCTGCTGGTGGGCATCGCCACCGGCGCACTGCTCTACGCCAACGGCAACCTTGAGCTGGCGCTGACCACCCTCTTCTTCAACGAAGACGGCGGCATGGTGTCCAAGCTGTCCGATTCCAGCAACGTCGGCATCCTCGTCTTTCTGGTGATGCTGGGCATTCTGGTGGCCCTGATGAACAAGGCCGGCGGCAGCGCCGCCTTTGGCCGCTGGGCCTCCACCCACATCCACACCCGGGCGGGCGCGCAGTTCGCCACCCTGCTGCTGGGCATCCTCATCTTTGTGGACGACTACTTCAACTGCCTGACCGTCGGCTCCGTCATGCGCCCGGTCACTGACCGGCAGAAGGTCTCCCGCGCAAAGCTGGCCTACCTCATCGACGCCACCGCAGCACCCGTCTGCATCATCGCGCCGGTGTCCAGCTGGGCCGCCGCCGTCACGTCCTCTGTGCCGGATGGCTCGGGCATCAACGGCTTTACCATGTTCCTGCGCACCATCCCTTATAACTACTACGCCATCCTCACCATGGTGATGAGCCTCTTCCTCATCTTCAGCGGCCTCGACTACGGCCCTATGAAGAAGCACGAGGATAACGCCCTTCTGGGCGACCTCTTCACCACCGACGACCGCCCCTACGGCGACGACGCGGACGACGACAGCGACACCCGCGGCCATGTGGTGGACCTCATCGCGCCGGTGCTGGTGCTCATCGCGGCCTGCATCTTCGGCATGGTGTACACCGGCGGCTTCTTTGAGGGCGTGGACTTCGTCACCGCTTTTGCCAACTGCAGCGCCTCCATGGGCCTCGTGCTGGGCAGCGCCATTGCCCTGATGTTCACCTTCGTGTTTTACCGGGTGCGGGGCATCATGACCTTTCAGGACTTCGCCGCCTGCATCCCCGAGGGCTTCAAGGCCATGGTCAGCCCCATGCTCATCCTGACGCTGGCATGGACGCTTTCCGGCATGACCGGCCTGCTGGGCGCAAAATACTACGTCGCAAGCCTGCTCAGCGGCTCTGCGACGGCTCTGCAGTACCTGCTGCCCATCATCATCTTTGTGGTGGCGGTCTTCCTCGCCTTTGCCACCGGCACGTCCTGGGGTACCTTCTCGATTCTGGTCCCCATCGTCTGCCACGCCTTCCCGGAGGGTGAGATGCTGGTGGTCTCCATCGCCGCCTGCCTGTCCGGCGCGGTCTGCGGCGACCACTGCTCGCCCATCTCCGACACCACCATCATGGCCTCTGCCGGCGCGCACTGCAGCCACGTGAACCATGTCTCCACCCAGCTGCCCTACGCCATGACCGCCGCCGCCATCTCGGCGGGCTGCTATCTGCTCTGCGGCGCAGCACAGGCTGTCCTCGGCGATGCCGCCAACACCCTGATCTCCTTCGTGCTGCTGGCCTGTGCCATCGCCATCGAACTCGTCGTGCTCAGCATCGTCAGGGCGCGGATGGGCCATACTGGGAAGGAAGAGGTCACAAAATCTTAACGGAATCGTAGATTTTTGTCTTCCCCTCCGGCGCAAATCATGGTATACTTATCAAAAGAGTAAATTTTTTGAGCTATTTGCTCACTGGAGGAAAACCCCATGCTGGAAGAAGTCTTTCAGGACGTCTATACAAAATTCAAGCTGCATTTTTATCAGAATGTATTTCAGCGCTTTGCCACCCGCGAAGCCACGCTGACTACGGTGGAGTCCTTCTGCATGGAGGGCATCATGGCGATGGGGGAGCCCACCATTGCGGAGTTTTCCCGCATGATGGGCATCTCCACCCCCAACGCGGCCTATAAAATCGGCAGCCTCGTCAAAAAGGGCTATGTGGAGAAGATCCAGTCCACCACCGACCGCCGCGAATACTTCCTGCGCCCCACCCAGAAATACATCGATTACTACAGCATCAGCTATTCTTATCTGCACACGGTCATCGAGCGTGTGCGCAAGCGCTTCCCGGCGGAGGACTGCGACAAGATGGAGCAGATGCTCTCGGTCATCAGCACCGAGCTGATGCCGGAGCTGGATATGCTGGCCAAGTGCCGCCACCCCGAAGCTCCTGAATCGGAAGAGTAAAATGCAGCACAACGAAAGCCCCCGGCAGCGCCGGGGGCTTTCTCCTTATCCTATAAAAGCGAGGCGCGGCCGCCCCGCCGGAACGGGACAGCCGCAGCTTCATGGGAATGTAAAAGACAGAGCTTGTCTGGATGTTGGGGGTTATGCGTTCTCCTTCGCGGCGTTTGCAGCAGCACGCTTGTTGATCTTGCTCTGGTTGTAGACAGAGTAGAGGATGACCAGAATAGCCACGCCTGCAAAGACCATTGCGATGGGAGAAGTGGTGATGGCGAAGAAGTTGCCGCGCTGGATGTTCATGCAGCGCACGAAGTTCTTCTCGCACATGGGTCCCAGAATGAGGGCCAGCAGGCCGGTCTGCGGGCTGTTTTTATTTCCTGTGAAATCATACCTTCCCGGCGCCCTTGTCCAGTATCTTGTCGAAGCGGGAGAAGAAGGTGATGGCTGTAATGGTCGCTGCCAGAATATCACTGACCGGCTCGGCGAGAAAGACGCCGAAGCACTTATCTGCCGTGAAGCAGGGCAGGATAAAAATCAGCGGGATAAGCAGGATGATCTTCCGCAGACAGGCCAGCAGGAGGCTGACTTTGGCCTGACCCAGCGCCATAAAGCTCTGCTGGCAGGCGATCTGAACGCCCATGGCGAGGATACCCGCCATGTAGATGCGCATGGCCCATGTGGTGTATTCGATGAGGGCAGCGTCCGAGGTAAAGATGCCCGCCACCACGCCGGGGGCCAGCATCATGAGCAGCCAGAACAGGGTGGTATAGCCGAAGCAGAGGGTGAGCTGGAAGCGGAACGCCTCCTTGACGCGGGGCTTTTTGCCTGCGCCGAAGTTGAAGCTCATGACCGGCTGGCCGCCCTGACAGATGCCCTGAATGGGCAGGGTGCAGAGCTGGGAGGCGCTGGTGATCACCGTCATGGCACCCACCGCCACATCACCGCCGTAGCGGGCCAGACTGGAGCTGAAGCTGATGGAGAGCAGGCTCTCGGTGGAGAGCATCACAAAGGTGGAGATGCCCAGCCCCATCACCGGCAGGATGATGTTCCGCTCCACTTTGAGGTTTTCTTTCCGCAGCTTGAGGATGGTCTTGGGGCCGGTGAGGAACTTCAATATCCAGCAGGCACCCACGGCCTGACTGAGTACCGTCGCCACTGCCGCACCCCGGACGCCCCAGCCAAGACCAAAAATCAGGATGGGGTCGAGGATGATGTTGATGACTGCGCCGATGACCGTCGTGAGCATACTGATCTTCGCAAAGCCCTGGGTCGTGATGAAGGGGTTCATGCCCATGACCAGCAGCACGAACACCGAGCCGAGGATGTAGATGCGGCCATAGGCCACCGCATAGGGGAGAGTGGCGTCACTGGCACCGAAGAGCCGCAGCAGGGCGGGCGCACCGGCATAGAAGCCTGCCGTCAGCACCACAGCGAAAAACAGCAGCATGGTAAAGCTGTTGCCGATGATTTTTTCGGCCTCGTTTTTATTGCCCTGTCCCAGCGCGATGGCCGTGCGGGGCGCACCGCCCGCGCCGATGAGCATGGCGAAGGCGTTCAGGAGCATAAGGATCGGCGCAAACAGGCCCACGCCCGTCAGCGCCGCCGCACCGATGCCCTCGATGTGGCCGATGTAAATGCGGTCTACGATGTTATAGAGCAGATTGACCACCTGCGCCACCACGGCGGGTATCATCAGCTGCAAAAGCAGGGGCTTGACCGGCCCGCTGCCCATATCCTGTCGATTCTGTGCCATAGGTTCTCCTTTGAGTGCATACTTCAAATTTGAAATAAATATAGCACGCCCCGCTCTGACTGTCAAGCACAAGGGAAAGAGCTTTTTGTATTTCCAGTTGACGGAAAGGCGGGATTTTGCTATAATAATTAAGCTGTATTGTGAATATGGAGCATTACTCAAGTGGTCGTAAGAGGTCGCACTCGAAATGCGATAGGCCGGGAGACCGGTGCCAGGGTTCGACTCCCTGATGCTCCGCCAAATCGAATGGACAGATGAATTTTATTCGTCTGTCCATTCTTTTTTGCCGGAACATCTCCCGTCCACCCTGTCTTGTGGGCGTATGGCATCATGCTGACGCATTGCCATAGCCCAGCCCTTCCAGCATTGCTTGTGCAGACGAAAGCTTGGAAGCGTAATCGAGGTGGGCGTAAATGTTGGCGGTGGTGGAGAAATCGCTGTGACCCAGCCATTCCTGAATCTGCTTCATGGGAACGCCGTTTGCCAGAAGAAGGCTGGCGCAGCTGTGTCTAAGCTCGTGGAAGCGACAAATGGATATTCACTCGTGGAAGCAAAAAATGACATATGGTATGATATTGCCAGTGGCTACGGTTTTTGCCGTAGCCTTTTCTATTGAAAGGGGTATTTTCATGACACGAAAAAGCAGGAAACATCAATATACAGAAGGACTGAAATCTTCTGCTCCTGTTGCAGTAGGATATATTCGACTTTCAGTTGCAAATAAAGAAGAATGCAGTTCTATAGAAAACCAGAAATTTATCATCGAATGCTGGGGCGAACAGCACCAAATTCCTATATCTCATTATTATATTGATAATGGTTTTAGCGGCAAACGGTTTGACCGTCCTGCGTTTCAAGAAATGATCGAAGACATCCTTGCGGGCAAAATCAACTGTGTCATTGTGAAGGATCTCTCTCGCTTGGGAAGAGACTACATTATCACCGGTTACTATATTGAAGTCATTTTTCCAATTAACAGAGTCCGATTTGTATCTGTAAACGATCAGCTTGATACGATTGATGGTATTACTAACCAAGAACGTCCTTACAGTTCCAGAATCCGCGTACCAATAACAAACGCATTTAATGAACAAGTATCTATTGAAATTAAAAAGAAAATGGAGGCGACTTTAGATATGAAAGCACAGCAGGGTATATTTATTGGACCAAGAGCCCCTTTTGGTTATCAAAAAGCAGAAGACAACCATGACCAACTTATACCTGACCCCAAAGCGGCTATTATTGTCCGAAAAATTTTTGAGTTAGCAGCTAATGGCATTGGCATAACCGCCATAGTTCGCTACTTAAATGAAAAAGAAATTCCAACACCAATTCAATATGCTAGAGCAAACGGTTTATCCGGAAATTATGATAACGGTAACGGAAACTGGAATAGTAGGTCAGTCAAATATATCCTGACCAATCGAACTTATACCGGTATGCTTGTACAAGGGAAAGAAAAGCGAGTTGTATCCGCAACACATGAAGCTCTGGTAGATACAAATACTTTTGATGCCATTCAAAAATCATTCCAGGAAAAAGCATTTAATATCGCCAAGCACGGGCAATCAACGGAGAATATTTTAAAGGGTAAAGTCATTTGTGGGTGCTGCGGAGGAAAAATGCAGCGTAAACATGGAACCAATCATGCTGATTGGTATTTTTTCACCTGTATTACCAAAAACCGTTTAGGTGTAGACAAATGTACCGGTATGTATGTACGGGAGGAAGATGTTTTGCGTGCTATCTACTATCAATTAAAATTGTATGTAAAGGAGCATTTCATTTCAGATTCGCAGTATAAGCAAGAACTGATGCGTCTTAATAACAAGATTGATCAATCCGACAGTCAATATCAAGAGGCTTTTAGAAATGCTGTTCGTCATTACGAAAGGTTTGTTGACGGAGAAATCAGCAAAGATGAATTTCGAGTAGTCCAAGATGCAGCGAACGAAAAGAAAGTAATTCGAAATGATATTATCACAAGCAAAACAGCTTATGAAAAACAGTACCAGGTGTTCCGCAAATTATTAAAGGCGAGTTACAAAGAAATCACTCTCAGCGAGATTATGGACTGTATTAATGAAATTATAATATATCCAAACAAAAACATTACCGTCAAATGGGCGATTGAATTCTAAATAATATTAAGTGATACTACGCTTACCTCTACTGAATTGCCATATTTGCGTATTATCTGATGAAATAAGCACCTTAACGGTTATAGAGATGTTGAAAAGATGTCGCGAATTATGTATAATATTCGTGACATCTTGCAGGAGGTGGTTCTTTGGATAGTGGATATATGAAACAAATACGTAAACGAATTCTGGCTGCAGAAGACGGAACTACCTTTGCCACTTCCGATTTCGCTGATATTGCTGATTCGGCGACTGTGCGACAAAGTTTGAACCGTCTTGTACAGGCAGGAATATTGCAGCGCGTTCTTAGAGGGATTTTTGTAAAGCCGAAATTTTGTAGCACTCTCAATGAGTTTGTAGAAGTAAATCCAGATGCTGTAGCAAAAACTTTAGCTCGAACTTATCACTGGACAATTACACCATATGGAAACGCTGCTCTATACTTGTCTTGATTTTATATTTACATTACCAAGTATCAAACGAGCAGTATGTGATTAATTAAAAAAATTAGAAATTAATGTGGAGGCAGAAGTATGGGTGAATTGCTAAATGGAATATTTGAATGTCTCGATATAAATAGCAGTACCGGTTTAGCTACAGAAGACAGTTTGCAGAGCATGACCTCCTTTCAAAGACTATTTTATACACAAGTTCATGAAAAGATAGGAATTGACGCTGTATATTTTCTTCGTGATGAGAACGGGATTGCTAAAATTCCGCTTATTTATTTTTCTGCTATCCAAAAATATGATGCAAAACAAGTTGCAGAGTTACATCGCCTTTCTTGGAATCTTGGAGAGGCTCCGCTGCTATTTGTGGTGACTCCAGATGAGATTTTGATTTATAACAACTACGAAACACCACGAGTCGTTGAGAACGGAAACCTTGATCCTAACGCAGGGATAATTGAAACATTAAACTTGACTAATGGATTGGCTTCACAGCGACTTGCACTAAAGAAGTATCATCGCTCATTAATTGAAAGCGGAGAATATTGGCGGCAAAGCATGACTAGATTCGATGTTCAAAGCCGAGTTGATTCCACATTAATGTCAAATTTGAGAATAATGCGCAGAACGCTGATCAATCAAATCAGTAAAAGATGTGATACAAGTAAAGAAACGATCACGGGCGTAGTTCACGCCTTGCTCAATCGGTCAATTTTTATTAAATATCTGGAAGAACGAAAAGATTCAAACGGAGAAACAGTATTTCCGCAAGATTTTTATTGCAATTTTATGAAGTCAGCGAAACAGTATACCGATGTTCTAAACAGTAAAGAGGCAACTTATAACTTATTCAGAACACTTAAGGAGAAGTTTAATGGTGATACACTGCAAGTCTCAGAAATTGAAGCAGAGATTATTACTCAAGATGATTTGAATGAGCTACGCACATTTATTCTAGGTGATAGCGAATTAGAGAGCAAACAGCTCACATTATGGCCACTTTACAGTTTTGACATTATCCCCATTCAGTTAATCAGCAGTATTTATGAGCTGTTTTTTCATTTGTCAGAAGAAGATGATGAAAAGGGAACATATTATACACCTCTCCATCTTGTCAACTTGGTCATGGATGAAGTATATCCGTGGGAAGGCGAATATAAAGATACATCCTTTTTTGATCCATCATGCGGTTCGGGTGTTTTCTTAGTTGAGGCATATAGAAGACTTGTTTGCAGATGGATGTCCCAAAATGATGTTCATACAATCAACTGTGATCAACTGAATCTTCTCTTGAAAAACAGTATTTTCGGTGTAGATATTAATGAAGAAGCTATTCGAGTTGCCTCGTTTAGCCTTAGCTTAGCTATGTGTGATTTCCTCGATCCACGAAGCATTTGGGATAAGCTCTCATTTCCGCGCCTACTAGATAACAACTTGATTTCAAGTGATTTTTTCGATGAGGATAAATCTTTTAATAACAGAAGATATGATGTCATTATTGGTAATCCACCCTGGCAGAGTAACATTACTGGAAAAACGAAAGAGTACTTGAAAAAAGCAAATCGCGTCATAGGTGACAAGCAAATTGCACAGGCATTTTCTATCAAGTGTTCAGAGTTGTGCAAGCAAAACGGAATTATTTGTCTCCTTATGCCTAGCAAAGGATTGCTTTTTAATAGATCAGATAAAAGCAGGGCATATAGGGCAAACCTGTTTTTCGATAACAATGTCCTAGCGATTATTAATCTATCAGTGTATAGAAAATTCTTATTTGATCACGCTAGTGGGCCTGCTGCTGCCATTATCTATACTCCTAAAAAGGAAGATATCAATCAGCCTATAGTTTATTGTACGCCAAAGCCAATTTACACAATTGAAGATATTAGGAAGTTTTCTATTGATCCTACCGATATATGTAGAATACCCCGTGACATCATTGATGACGATAGGATATGGAAAATTGCAATGTGGGGAGCACCTAGAGATCTTGAATTAATAGGAAAAATGCAAAGTACTTTTGCACCTATGGCATCATTTATTGAAGAAAATCACATGACAACTGCCGAGGGGTTCAAAAGAGGAAACAGGAAACACCAATGTTGTGACTTCAAAGGTCTTCCAATGGTGGAAGCCAAATCCTTTAAACCATACTATGTTTCATCCGATGAACTTCCGAGAGTTGATTTCGATGATTTTGAGTGCATTGTTAAAAACGCCAGAGAAATTTTTGTAGCCCCACACTTGATAATTAAACAGAGTCATAAAAATGGAACATTTCTTTCAGAGGTGCTAGATTATGATGCTGTGTTTAACCATAGTCTTTTAGGAATACATGGTAATATAAATAAGCTTAAATACTTGAGTGTGGTAATTGGCTCGAAAGTTTTCTCATACTATCATATTCTTACAAATAGGAAATGGCTTGTAGAAAGAGATGAGTTAGAAGCAGGAGATATCTGGCAAACACCTATCCCCAGCCCGAACGAGGCAGAAATTAATGAAGCATGCGAAATATTTGATGAATTGGTGATTTCACCAACGAAAAATGGAAAAGCCGAACAATTTGTACGCCATATGTATCGACTAAGAGAATATGAGAGTTATCAAATAGACGATGTAATTGACTATGTATATGACTATTTCAAAAACAAGCAGCGTTCAGTATCCTTTGAACGGCCGAACCCCAATGCTTACAAACTGTATTATGATTCCCTTAGTGAGGTATTGACGAATACATTTGGAGCAAGTACAGGGTTAACTGGAGATCTATATTTTGGCGATGCTCCATTGTCTGTGCTTGTTTTAAATATTGGACAACAAAACGATAGGGGGCTAAATTTTGCAAAAAGCGATGATAGGTTGAATGAAATCCTCATGAGCTTGGACGGTGCAGTGGTCGATAACCAGAAAATGATATTCATTAGGCGAAATCTCCGAATTTACCAGCCGAATAGGATATTTATCATTAAGCCGTCTCAACGTAAATATTGGACCTATTCCGCTGCTTGCAGGGATGCAGATGAGATATTCGAAGATATTTCTAGGGCGTGGAGGTGATACAATGAGCAGTATAAGAAATATAACAGCATCAACAGCGGTTCCAGATGATTTAGCAAAGCGTCTTGGACCTTCTGGAGTCAACGAAATATTATTGATTCTATGGCAGGGTTATCACGACATAATTGCTGATACAAACATTACCATCACTGAAAATACTGAAGAAGATGATATTACGCAAGAATGGTATGGGAAAATTTCGTTGCGATGGACCGCTGAAAATAGAGCGACTATCCTACGAATAAACAGCATTGGACCGGTACATCAATATCAAGATTCCACATTAAAGAAAGAGCGTGGATACAAGCCCACGATTGATTTTTGCTTTCGTGATTGGAATACTTCAAACAGTTATTTTGGTGCAGAATGCAAAAATCTATACAATCACAAGAAAGATAAAATCAAAAGATATGTCGAAACAGGAGTTAAAAACTATACCTCGGGACGGTATGGTTCACAGTCATCAGAATCCTCGATTATAGGGTATGTGTTAAGTGGTAAGATTCCCGAAATTGTAGCCGAACTTATTTCTGAAATTGCAAAAATTGCGCCAGTAAATAATTTGTCTCGGGAGTTACGCTATGTGGAACCGCAATATTCCTCACAACATATGAGGGATCTTGATAATCAAGAAATAACACTACATCACTTGTTTTTTGATTTTTCGCATTAAGATACATATGTAACATTTGAAGAATATGGTTTCTGCTTATCATGTGCTACTTGTACATCCAAGCAAAAAAGCAGGAATCTCAAGCTATCAAATTCATGTTGGTAGTTTGGGATTTCTGCTTTGGCAGCTAATTTATTTTTTGTCGTGAGCTTGACATACGGGTGACGCAGGTCATGGAAGCGGATAGGTCGCAGACCGTTTTTCTCCAACAGCTTCGGGAACTGCTCGGAAACATAGTTGGGGCGGATGATGTTCCCGATCTCGTCCACACACAGATAGCCCAGATAATCCCGGTTGTAGCTTTTACCGCACAGGCGGCGGTAGGTTTCCTGCTGACCTTTCAGCATCAGCAGGCGGTCACGGATGGGCGGCACAAGAGGCAGCGTCCGCAGGCTGGACTTCGTTTTTGCACGGTCTGCCTGTACCAGAACCTTTTTGCCGTCGATGGATGCCTGCGTAACGATGTGCTTGACCTCCAGCGTGTTTTCCTCAAAGTCAATCGCATCCCATTTCAGACCCAGCACCTCGCTGCGGCGCAGGCCGTAGAAGGATGCCAGCAGAACCGGGATCTCCAGCTTGGTGCCCTCTGCGATCTCCGTCAAAGCATGGATCTCTTCGGCGCTGTAATAGCTGCCCTTGAACTCATTCTTCTTTGGACGCTCGACCTTATCTGCCGGATTGGTGGGGATCAGGTCGATCTTTACCGCATACTTCAACGCCTTGTGGATGTTTGCATGGTAATGGATCACGGAATTTGCCTTGACCCGTTCAAGCTGTTTGGTGTAGAAATCCTGCAAGTCGGTGGCTTTCAGGTCTACCAGCTTGATGCCGCGCTTGCGGAAATAGGGAACGATCACACGCTCCACCGTTCCCTGATAGCTGGCATAGGTTGTGATTTGGATAGTGCTTTTCGTGACTTCCAGCCATTTCAGCATGAAGTCCGAAAAGAGAATGTCATCGTCTAAGCGGATCTCCGCAGGTGCGGTGGAAACCATGAAGTTCCGCCGACGTTCCAGCAAAAGAGCCTCGGCTTTCTTCTTGTTCCTCTTGACGGACAGACCGGTGGCTTCCCACTTGGTCTTTCGCTTTCCGTCTGCGTCCTTGTAACTCAGAACGATGTAGTAGAAGTCGTTTTTTTCTTGCAGATGCCCTGCTACCATAGTGTTTCCTCCTGTCTTTGCATCCACTTGAATATGTAACTTCTGCCGCTGACACCATCAGTGTACCCAACGGCAGGAGAGAATGCAAGGATGTCACGCCCGGACAGCATGACCGGGTGCGAATCCGATGAGATAAGTCAAAAGATGTGCCTTGGGGATGCGGTAGGAGCGTCCGACCTTCAAATGCTGGACGCTCCCTTTTTTCAGAATCGCATACCCGGTTTTTGTGCTGACGCTCAATATCTCGCACATCTGGTCGATGTTCAGCACGTCCGGGTAATCCCGGAGCATCACACGGTACGCATCACGGGGATTCAGATTTTCCTCACCCAAACAGATTCCTCCCCTCTCTATAATGGAGTGTACCGCTCCGTCTTGCGGTCAGGCTCTTCCTGAATCAAAGTGCAGGCTGCGATCTCGCTCATTCCTGTCCTCTCCTCTCTAGTTCAATATGTCAATTATTCAAAAGAAAATACTATATGTAAAGAGCAAATGGCCTTTTTCGGGTACCATCGCCCTTGCCAAAGGAGATATTTGAGCTTAGAACTTCATCGGCAGTGCGTCTTTCCTGCACTTGCCGTTGTAGGTGATGTAGATGGGATAAACGTACCGCCGCCAACCCGGGAGCTTGGCGGGGTTATCCCGGCTGATGCGGTAGAGCTCCATGGGGTGGACGCCGCCCAGCGCACGGACAAGCCGCTCCGCGCTGTACTGCCCGTGGTACAGCTGCACAAAGTACATCACGCCCCGCAGGACAGCCGCCCGGAAGGAATCCGGTCTGCCCTCCCACGCCGCCACGATGTGCCGCAGGGCTTCGCAGTAGATCTCTTCGCCCAGCTGGTCGTACAGCTTCAGCGCCGTGCCCACGCAGCTGATGCGGTAGTCGCTCAGCTGCATACTGTCGTAGTTGAGGGACAGCCCCACCCGGTTGGTGGCTGCAACAAACGCCTTGGAGGGCGCATCGCCGCCCACCACCTTGGCGCGCAGCTTGATGCCCGCCGACAGGGGTGCAGAGTGACCGTTCTGCTCCGCAAAGAGCAGGGCTTCCTGCTCCATCGTCAGACCGGTGTAGACCTTGCAGAGGATCGGGCGGTCCTCGCCGCCGTTGAGGAGGATGCAGCCCTCGATGGTGTGCTGACCGTCCATTACATAGTACCTGCCGTTGCGGAAGCTGACCTTCGGCTCGTTAACGATGTACTCGTTGAAATCCCTTGCAATCAGCTCCACCCGCTTGCGCTCCACGCCCCGCTGGTAGATCTCGCGGGGGTAGATCAGCTTGCTGCTGTGGATGACCGAAAGCTGGTACGGCGGGTTGATGCCAATGAAAGTATTATTGTCGTTCAGGCGCATCTCATTTCCTCCTTGATCCTCCAAATGTACTTCTCAGCTTCTTCTAAGATCTCAGTCACCTGCTGCTTACGCTTCGGGCTGGTGAGCAGGCTGGGATTGAAGGTGAAGCTGTATTCCAACCGCTGGATCATGGCATGAACCGCGGATTGCAACTCGGTGTACAGCATCATTTCCTCGATGCTTCCGGCGTTCTCAAAGGACGACCGGATGGGCGTATAGGGGTAGACAGGCGGTTTGCCATCCACCACCTCAGGCGGCGCATAAACCGCCGTAGAGCGCCGGATAGGCTCTATCTGCTGGATGCTGCCCATAGGGTTCAGCGCAAGGCTGATGCGAACTGCATCATCGACCCGGCGCATCTCCTCCGGGGTCAGATGCCCCAGATACTTCAGTGCCCGGCTTTTGTCGATGGTGAAGATCTGCTCTGCCTGCACAACAGACGGCATATTCAACCCTGCGTTTTCCAACAGGCAGTGGGTCGGCTGATTTACTTTCTTTTCCGCCTTGCTTGTCATGGTCGCAACGATCAGGGTTGGAGAGTGGTAATTGCCCACGTCATTCTGAAGAATGACCGCCGGGCGGTCACCGTGCTGTTCCGAGCCGGTGCTCGCCCCGAAATGGGTGAAGAAGATGTCTCCGCGTTGGAATTTCCAGTTTTGCTGCAAAATTGTACCTCCATGTTGTTATGTGCAAAGCCCGCTGCCGGATGTTCCACAGCGGGCTTCGTTCAAGGTATGGTGGTATGGTTGGGGTCAGCGGTGCATGACCACATAATCATAGCCGCGCCTCATCTGGCAGACGGTGCAGGTGTCCATGCTTCGGTCAGCGCTGGGTACAAGCGCGATCTTGAAAGCCTTTGCATCCACAAAGTGCCGCAGACAGGTGCCGCAGAGGGTGCGGATGGACTTGACCATCTCAGGGGTCAGCTCCATCTCCTCGTAGATTTCCTGCTCGCGCACCGTGGGGTTCAACTCGTCCATAAAAGTGTCCTCCTATGTATCAAAAGTGGATATTCGGGTAAAGAATAAATAAGAATACGTAAAAAACGGGAACTGCCGGATGCACAGAACGTACCCGGCAGCTCCCGGATCAATATGATTAAAGGTCTCGCATATTCGCCCTCGGCCCCCTGCGAGTGGGGCATGAACATCTGGCAGCGGACTTGTACCGCTTCATTGGCATTTCAGCCACCCCGTCTGCTTTGTGACCGGGCCGCGAATTACGGAAGTATCATTATCGGAGTACCAGATGACGGAACTATTCAGTTTTCAAGGTGCGCGAGATCGGACGCTTTGCCCTGCGGTGAGTGCCGCTTGGGAAATTGTCCCTTCACTTACGAGCCATCGAGAAGGGGCAAATTGTTACCTGAAAAAGAAAATAGTTCAAAAGTTCTTCAAAAACATAGTCATTCGCTCGATTCGCTTATGAATCGTAATCCTTTTGGATTCCAAGGCACTTGCAATCTCGGACTCGGTGTACCCGGCATAGACATAGAGCGTAAGGATTTTGAGATCAAGTTCCGATAAGCTTTCAAGAGCAGCCAGCAACCGCTCATTCTCGATTTCGCCGATCCATCCAAAGCGGCTCTTGGTTTCGTGGTAGGTATCTGTTACCGTGATCGCAGCCTCATATTGCTTAAGATCTGCTGCTTTCCTTGCGTCAACGTCATCTTCGCCATCACAGACTGCCACCGTGCTGGCATCATAGGCGCGTTCACTGTTCAGGACGCCCAAATCAAACTCATACATCGCCTGAATTGCCTCTTCGCTCATTCCGGCTTCGCGGTACTGCACACGGAGTTGCTCCCACTTTGCGTTCAGCTTGCGACGTTCATTACCATTATTGAAACTCATGTGTAACCTCCAAATTTTCGATAAAGCGTAAAAAGTCGAAAATTTGGAAGGCTACGGATATTTCGCCGCTTGGGGCATCCA
>OGKB01000757.1_pt1 | contig 20128 bp, 16 predicted proteins | sample 1572351 | NCBI WGS metagenome assembly OGKB01 (sample SAMEA2582088, study PRJEB24529) | metagenome | biome: Human gut stool | place: China | collected 2011
AGGCAAGATGTTCTGCCCTGTTGCTGTCAGCTCTACCAGCATTAGTAAAACAAGCCGTGATTCGTTCTGGGCTAACTTGGTTTAACAAAGCCTCCCATTTACTTCGTGGCAATTTGTTAGTTAATGGATTATCAGCGTATGTTTCTAGGATTTTTTCAATGTGTAGTTGATTAATTTTTTCATGGTTGATAAATTGGTTTAACCTTGCGTTGATGTAATTATTGTCAACAGCATCGGCTAACCAGTCTTGCACCGTAGCGTCAGAGTCTTCTTCAATCATGTTCAAATAATCATCTACAGCATCTGGTAGGTCTTGTTCTACGATTGTATCAGACACGTTAGCTAAGCCAACCTTACCTAAATCACTAAGTGTTAGTCCAAGATCGGATAAAAAGTATTCTACTCTAGCGTCAATCTTTTGTTTCATGCCTCTTCTTAACGCTGGAATAACCTTATTTTTAAGGTCTACTCTCTTTTCTTCTTTAACCCACATCATAAACTCATCATCAACTTTGGTTAAATCCAAACGCATGATTTTTTCGCCTGGGTATTTAACTTTGATGAACTCACGGTATAAGTCGTAAAGCGTAGCGGTATTACCAACCTTTTCTTCTAAGATGTCTAAAGCTCTTGAATTTATATAAAATCCAAGATTGCCCTCAATTTTCCATGAGTCAACATAAATGTATCTAATATCACGAGAGGCATCGCTTGATATAAACTCTTCAAATAACTCTGGTGCATTTTTGAAGATATGCCCTTTTTGTCCTTCTTTTCTAGCGAAGATATGAACTTCGTTATTCCAGTCGGAAATATTCTTGTCTATGTGTTTGAGAATCATTGCTTGAACTTTGCCATCAGAAATATTTAAGTTCTTTCCCTCAGCTAAATCACTTGTTAATTCATACAAGTAATTTCTGATAATTGGTTTAACTTCAGGCATTAAAGCTAAGTTTTTTTTATATTCTTCTTGTGATGTAACTACCATCTTAAATCAACCTTTCTGTTATAAAGAAATCCAACTTGCGATTCTTGATGTTTAAGCAATATCTTCGAGGTCTGGAACTAAGGTAAAGCCTAATTGTTCAACCTTGTTGGCATCAACGTTACCATTTACGTTAAAGCAAGCTTCAATTCGTTCTGGACTAACCCTAGAGCTTAACAAAGCAACCCACTTACTGCGTGGTAACTTGCTTGTTAATGGATCCTCAGTCATTGCTTCAACTAGTTTTTCGATATGCAATTGATTGATCTTTTCTTTGTTTATAAATTGCTTTAATCTTTCGTCAATGTATCTGTTGTCGTACACTTCTTCTATCCAATCAGGTACGTCATAACCGTCTTCTGAGCCGCTGTTAATAGCGTCATCTTCTGCGTCTAAATAATCTTCAATTGCATCTGGTAAATCAGCGTTTACCATTTCGGCTACTACATTACCTAAACCAGCTCTACCTAAATCGCTAGGGCTTAATCTAAGGCTTGCTAAGAAATAACCTAGTCTAGCGTTAACCTTTTCTTCCATGCTTTTTTTAAGGTAAGGCTTAACGTATGAATTAACCCTGGATTGTCCATTTTCTTTTTCCCATTGCATAAATTCATCAGTAATCTTGCTTAGATCAACCTTTAAAATCTTTTCGCTAGGATAAGCTTCATCAAGAAATTTATGATAATCGCTATTTGATACATTACCTAAATTTTCAACTAAAGTTTTTCTTGCTTTTTCGTGCATATAATACTCAATGTTACCCTCTAATTTAAGCCTGGACTTAAAGTCAGAAATAAGGGCTTGTCCATTTCCTTCACTCAAAAATGAATTAAACAATTCTTCAGGGCTTCCTAGAAACTCTAACTTTTTATCCAGTGAATTAGCAAAAAACATTAGTCCATCATGCCATTGTTCAAAATTCTTAGTAACAACCTTAATAATAACTTCTTGAACAAGTTTATCATAAGGGTTGACACCACGTTGTTGTTCAAAGTCAATTGCTAGTTCAATTAGGTGACTACGTACGATTGCTTCAGCTTTTGGCACAAGAGTCGTATTACTCTTACCGTTAAATTGCATACTAGCCCAGCCTAATCCGTTAACATAGCCTTTTCCCATTTGTTCTGTAGTACTTGACATAACTATCATATCCTTTCTGAAAATGGCGATGTTACAACCTTGTCCCACCGCCATTAATCTTTTACATCATTTGTTCTTCTAAATATCTATCAAAAATTCTTTCAACCATTTGATCCCCTAGCTTAGCAAAGTTATATAACTCACTTTCGTATTTAGCTACGACATTTCTAAGTACAGCGCTAATATCATCATTGCTATAACCGTAATCTCTAGCTGTATCAACAAATCTGTTTAAGTAATACTCACGAGCTTTACCAGCGTCATACAAGGATAAAATCAAGTTGATTAAATCTATTTCATTTAGGTAATCATCAAAGCTTGCGTCAGGATTATCTTTTAAGTAGTCCTTAAAGTCAGCGTACATTTCAGACATCTTGCTATCAACGAAGTTTTCCATGCTGGCACGATTACGTAGCACATTGTATGCTTGTGGATAGCCCTTGCTTAGCTCAACGACTTTGTTTAACTTGCTCTTAAGGTAACTTTGAACGTGAACGTAAAAGCCACCTTCTTTGATGTCTTCTAACACGTTTTCTGTTAGTTCTTTTTGACCTTTAACAAGATCTCCAAAAAACGTTTCTAACACAGTTTCAGCATCATATTCAACGTACACACTCAAGATGTTTGCGTTATTGTTAGCCTTGCTTATCACTTGGTTAACATCATCGCTAGGATAGCCCATGTAAGACAAGTCTTGTTTTAAGCGTTCGAGAAGCTTGTTCTTTTCTTCTTCTTGCTTGCCTTCAAAAGCTCTTCTAAAGAGTGGATAAATAGTTCTGTCGATGTTTTCCATGAAGTAATCTTCAACGTGATAATTAGGTTTAGCCTTAGCTGTATCTAAGTAGTCTTGGTAAAAGCCATCAAAATTCTCATCAATCCAACATTGAGCAAAGCTTTGTGCAACAGTAGCTGTCAAAAGTGAATTTTGATCTTTGCTTACAGTTTCAACGAAACTACCAATATACTCACTGCCAGCCTTTTTAAAAACATCTTTAGCTACTTTTTGATTATCTATCATATCACGGTTGGAAAAATCAGGTACAGGCACGCTGTTGACTTGATTCCAAAATTGATAGCTTACAGTAAAGTTGTTAAAAAAGCTTTTTTCTATATCTTGGCTTGTAAAGTTTGCATCATCGTATTGGTTAACGTAAATGTCATAAAACTCACTAACTGCAGGTTTTAAGGCTTGAATACACTCTTTTTTAAACTTGTTAGCTTTAACGTAATTATCATAGTAGCTAATATCGTTGCAACCAAGTTCTTTTAAATAGTTATCAATGCTTTGTAAAACCAAATCATTTTCTGCATAATTTGCTGTTGCGTCCTTAAGTGCATTAATCATGTTTTGATCCTTGATCATCGCATACAGTTCCTTTCTTGCTATTGAATTACAGTAATTTCAGGCTCAAATGGGTGTTTTTCAAAAATTTGTTCAACGATTGAATCACTTGAGTTCTTTCTTTCAGCTGAAGCAAACGACCATAATTCTAAGTCTGTCATTTCTTTAGCTACACGTACACATTCAATGCTAGAATGACCTAAGCTAGAAGCTTTATCCATGAATTTTTGAACCCATGTATCTTTGGCAGCACCAGCGTCAAAGCTATTAGCAACCATTTTGTTGAAATCAACTTCTTTTAGATATTCTTCAAAAGTTAAGGCAGAATCTTCACCTTTAGCGTCAACAAAATCTTCGTACAAGCTATCAGCATTAGCATCAATCCATTGATCCATCTTAGCTTTGTTCAACATTACGTTAAATGAATAATCAAAGCCCTTACTGTTTTCATCAACAACACCATTAGCAAATGTTTCAAAGCTTGCATGAGCTGCTTTAAGTAAAGCACCTTTATTGTTTACTTCTTCATCCGTTACCCATTGTGGCATCGGCACTGAGTTAAAGGCATTTTCAAACTCTGAACTATTGATAAAGTCGTTTAAGAATGTATCTTCAACATCATCAACGAAAACATTGTCGTAAGTTTTAGTAAACTCTTTTTGAGCCTTGTTTACAACTGGTAATAAGCGTCCACAATAGTCCATAAACTTGCGATATTCCTTAACTATGTCTGGCTTATACCCTTTTTCTTCTGCTTTACGGCGAACGTAGTTTTCAATTCTAAGATCAAATTGATTACCATCTGGGAAGAAGTTAGCTAAATGAGATCTTATTTCTTCTTTTTTAACCAAAAGTTTTTCTTCAAAGTCATCTTTCTTTAAAGCAAAGAACAATTCACGCTTGTCTTTAGCATCGGCAAATGCTTTATAATTATCAGCTACAAAGTTTTCTACTTCGTTTGGATAATAGTAAGTTGTTAGTCCTTTTTCAGTGTATTCAATCCTGCTTTGTCCTTGCATGATTTCATCTACAACTGACTCTAAATCATTTAAGTCAGCATCGTTGTCTTGAAGGATTAACAAGTTAGTTAGTAAGTCTGATTGTTTGCGTTGATATAAAGCTTGCTTAAATTCGACAAAGTGTTTATTGATTATCTTAAGTACGGTAGCTCTATCGACTTCTTTTGGCTTGTTATCATCTGAAACATACATAAACGTATGGTCTAACGCTGGAATCCTATCAGCAATATCTTCTGCTGTGTAATCTTCCGTTTCAAGTTGGAATCTTTCTTCATGGAAGTTTATATCTTCAAGTAAATCAAGCGCTCTTTGTTTCTCAGTGGCATTACCTGTTTGATACAAGTTAGCTACCCTAGATAAGTCTTTACCATTCAAACCGTAAGTAATCTTTTGTGAAATTTCAGGAATTGACATTTCTGGGTTCTTTAAATACTCAACTACATCACTTTCGTTTACTACGTTGTCTTCAAAGTAAGGCATTGTGTTTATTGCTTCCTTTAAAAACATATCAAAATGAGAGTCAGTCATAAGCAATCTTGCAAATTCATTAGCATTACTGTCTAATTCTCTTTCAACGTATTCATCTTCAAAAAGATCCTTAGCATTTGATAGGTTTGGTTCAACACTAAGTAAAAACTTCTTAAGCATTTCAACATGTTCTTGATTGCTAGAGTCATAACCACGTTCCTTAGCTATTTCTAACAGTTTATCGTAAATATCGCTATAATCAGTTACCCTACTTGGTAATGAGTTATTTAAAACATCTTTTACTATGCGAACTCTAGCCATACGTCTTTCTTCATGTTCGTCAGCAACTAATTCAAAGAATGTTGTTGTCTTATCTTTAGACTTAGCAAAGGCTTCTTTGTTTGCTTCAACTACCTTTTTAACGTCATCTAAACCATAAGTATCAGTAAAGTTATCTTCTTTTGGATAAGTAAGGGTAACTTGTCCGTCCATTACTTGATCTGCTAATAGTTCAATGTCAATTGACTCATCTTCTACATAATCATAATCGTTTTCTTGATCCTTCCATAGATCATGCAAAATTTCTACCAAGTCATCAAATGAAAGAGTTATAAATCTACTACGTTTGATATTATCAAGAACAAACTGTTTATTATTCTTAAAGAAACTTGCAAGACTAGCGATTATAGATTCAATCTCACCGTTCCATTCAGCAGAATCAAGAGTAGCTTTCTTTACTTGTTCAATTAACTCTGATTGATGGCTTTGATAAATCATTAATGCAGCAATAGCTGGTGTTTCAGGAATACTTTGGCCTTGATTGTTATTAGCGTTGTCGTAAATTTTCTTAGCTTTTTCTTCGATAAAGTCAGAAATAACTGCTTCCCCTTTTTGCAAGAATCTAGCAAAGAAATCATCATTCAAAAGGTCAAAGTCAAAGCCAAAACTTTGTTGAGTAACCTTATTAAAGATATTAAATGAATACTTATCTTTTTCTAGTTCTTGTTTTAAGTCATGCCAACGTTCTTGCAATAAATCTTTTCGATCTTGCTTGTCTAATTGTTCTTTCCAATCTGGAGTTCTTTCAGCAATAAACTTGTTCAAATCCTTTTGGTAAACCTTAGCCTTTTGCCAATCTGATAATTTAGAAACTTCTTCTTGCCAGTAACGAACGTTAACTTTATTGTATGGTTCGGTTTGAACAACTTCTTGTAGTAACTCTGTCTTTACTTCTTCTAACAATAAAGCAAATGGAAAATGTTCTTCGTAGTATTGACTGATAACTGCACGGTGGGAATCAAGGTAACTTCTAACCACATCATCAACGTTGTTTTCATTAATGTCTGTAGCTTGTGCCATGATTGCTCCAGTTAATGAGTTTGTCTTTTCAGTAATGAATTTAGTCTTTAAATCCATTGTTTTAGCATAAGCACTTTCACTGTCGATTAAGTTTTCTGCTAAAAATTCCTTCCAAACATCATCAGAAAGCTTGTCTAAACGAGCAACAACTACCCCACTTACACGAGAATAAAGTTCGTTATTGTCTTTGTTATCAGCTTGCTTGTCACTTTCAACTCTAAGCAAGTCCTTGGATAATTCATCAATGATTGCTTTATCGTGAGTTGAATTGTTGTAGCGATATAGGCTCAATAAGTTATCTGCACCTGTTTGGCTTGCAATGCCATCACGGTATTTACCAACCACATCATGAGCGATGTTTTCAGCGTCTTTTAAGATTTCACTTGGGTTAACACCACGTAAATCATCGCTAACATTTTCAACTGCTCTTTGTGCGTAAACATCAAAAGCAACGTTGTTATCTTCAAAACGTACAAGCAATAGTTTCTTGATTATATCAGCAAATTCAGCGTTATATCGTGTTAGGATTTCGTTTGATGTAATTCCTTTATTAGCATACAAGCGTAAGTCATCATCGTCTAAGAAAGCCTTGCTTCCACTACTTAATGAAATGCCTAATTCACCAAATAATTTCTTGATTGTTGTAGCTCTTGAATAATCGCTTAATTCATCAATACCTATATCTTCTGCGCTAACTTTAGCTAACTTGTCATTAATCATAGCGATAATTGATGCAAAGTTAGATGCTGTTTCAGAAGTTATTTGATATACTCTTACTTCTTTAGGTTGAATTTCATCAAAGTTGTATACAAAGGTTAAATCATCACTGTCATTTACGTCCTTGAAGAAATTCATTCCGTATTTCTTTATGGCTGTAAATACCTTTTTATCAGCAGCTTTACCTGCATACGATGCGCTACCTTGAGCTTCAATACCTCTGATTGTATAAACAACCTTTACAGCTGAGTCTTTAGTGCGAACTGAAACATTCTTAACTGCTACAGTTGCGATGAACTCAATGCCACCTAAAGTTGTAGTAAAGGTCTTTTTACCTTGGTTTTTAACAGCACGAGCAACCATATCTTTGAAGATTGTTTCTTCATCATCGTTTTCAAGCATTTCTTTAAGTTGTTTTTCATCGCCTACACCTAAATATAAGCGTACTACTTCTTGTCGTGCTTTGTTTGTTAAACCATCAAAATTAACGTTTCTAGCGTACTTGTTTAAAGTAATTTGAGCTTCGTTAGGATAATATTTTTCCATGTAATTACTCAAAGCATTCCAGTTGCTAATGCTACTTACATGAGCCTTAACGAAAGCTAAATCATCAGCTCTAGTTAATTCTGTTGGATCAACGTAGATATTATAGCTGTCACCAAAGATTTCAATCATTGAAACTTTGTTATTGCTTGAATAGCTATTTGTACGTCCTCTAGCACCAAAGATACTTGCAAATGTTTGACTATCAGTTACACCTTCTGTTTCACGTAGTTCGCCTGTGCGATGTCCTTTACCTGTCCCAGCATGGCTAATTTTACCTACATATAGAGTCATGATAAATCCTTCTTTCCGAAATATTTACCTGTTTTTTATGCACAAAAAAAGTACCGCAAATAAATACAAAAATGTAAATATTTACGGTACTTATCGCTTTATTAAGCATTTGTACGAGGAGTATTCACTGGCATAACCAGTCACCCACGACCCCTCAACAGGTTAATATAATTATAACATGAAATTCTTTTCGGAACAATATGAAGGCTTTTCTTTGTGTATTTTTTTGAGCAAAAAAAGATAGGTATTTCTACCTATCTCAAAAAATATTATCTATTATTTTTCTTTACGCTTGCCTAAATCACCTAGTCCTAACAAGGATCCTAGTCCAACTAGGATTGCACCAACGGTTGAGCCTTTGCTTTTCACCAGTTTGTGGTAATTCCGTAGTTGCAAACTTAGGTTGTTCCTTAGCTTGTGGCTTAGCAGTATTATCAGCTGTCGCATTAGTTTGCGTCGAGCTTGAAATCAACACTGAGGCTACCCCTACGCTTAGTTTGCGTATACCATAGTGTGGAGTCCTAGCAGCAGCTTGTTCCATTTTGTTTTTAAAGTTGTTTTTGGAAACCATTGAACTTACCATTCCTTTATGTTATATAAGAAATATAAATTACGATTATTTAAAAGTGAAAAAATAAAAATAGATCAGTCTGTGACCTATTTTTATTCTTCATTTTTGCCTAGACCTAAGTCTAGCATATACTTATAGGTATACCAATAGTTATACTTTTTCTTTAGACTACTTACTCTTGCTTTAAAAGTAAGTTCATTAATTTCATCAGCACGATGAACTAAAGGTCTATTCAAAACAATCTTTTTGAGTTGTGGATTAATCTTAACCATCTTTGAATCAGGGTTAACCGCTGAAAATACACCTAAAAAGTACGCTGCTTTCAAGGAAAAGCCAACTCTTCTATTTAAAATTGCTAAATGACTTCTAAAGGTTGGAAATATATAGTGTTCACCTGATGTGTTAACCAACATATATTCTTGACCTTTAGGAATTAATTCTTTGATTAACTCAGCAATATCTTCAGGAATTACATAAGATCTTCCATCAAAGCTAAATTTATTGCCTTTTAAATCTTTTGTTTTAATGTTGATTAAATCTTTGACTGGGAATCCAGCAAATGCTAAGTAATAGGTAATTCTATCGCCGTGATTTCTTAGTGAACCTATCTTTTCTAAGAACTCTTCTCTGCTAAGCATTGTTAGATTCCTAGTTTCATGCTTTAGAAAATCTAATACATACTCTAAATCATTGCTTTCTTTTAAAATTTCAATTCTTCTATCAATAATTCGTTCATCAAACTGGTTTGTCAAAAGTTCTTTGAACAATTTTTCCCCTTTAGCTATTCTATTCTTTTCTTCGTCTGTCATAAAGAACCCTCTTTCTATTTGAATAAGTCGCTAGGAGTAAGACCTGTTTTCACTTTTTCTTCTTTTTCATCTTGACTGTTGTCGTCAGTTGCATCAGAAGAGTACATTTCATCGTTATCTTCATCGTCATAATCATTGTCGTTTTCAACCTCTGAAAGCAACTCATTATTAATACGTTGAATAGTGTTCATAACATATCTTACATTAGCAACTTCAGTCTTTGATGTAACAGCAAACACTTGCTTACCTAAATCAACTTGTAACAAATCCCCTTCTTCACGGTGACTAACAGTTACTGTATAGTTTAGTAACTTAAAGGGTTTAAAGTCTAAAATCCTCACGTTATCATCGTTGACTTCGTAGTTGATTTGAATTTTTTTATAATTGTTATTTCCGCGTTTAATAGGGAAGAGTTTAGCCTTACCTAAAATGCCGTTTTCAAAGTTAGCACTAACCTTTTTAACAGTCATTTTCATAGTGTCAATTGCACCAAAGAGTTCAATCATACGATCAGACCCTGGCTCAACGATTTCTTTAACTTCTACTTCATCAGCGTTTTTATAAGAAACCTGGTATTTAAAGTCATACTTTGGCATCGCCAAACACCTCACTTTCTACATATTTTTTATATACTTATGCTTATTACTATTTTAACACAAAAGTATTGGAAAAATGTATAAAATACAAAAAAATAAACCTAGGCAAGGATCCTTGTACCTAGGTTCGTGTAAAATGCTCCCAATTCAGGACGTACCTGCCACAATGTGTGGTCTGGGAGGGTTTGATCTACTTTTATTATACTATATCTTGAGAATAATTGTCTAATTAATTGTTAAATTCAGTAATGTCATAGCCAAATTCTTTTAAGCTATTATTAACGTTATTTATGTCCTTTTCAGTTAACTCACCGATAAATTTAAATCCTAGTTTGCCATTGTTTTTAAGCTTTATAGCTGTATTCAGATCTACATAAGAAGGCTTAGATAAACCTTCGTCTTTCCAGTCAAATAAAGGTACATACTTTTCTCGTATCTTATCAGACTTTTCAGAATACTTACTGGTAATGTTGAAAAAAGTAAGATCATCTTCATTACTGTCAATAACAAAAATAGGTCTTTTTTTGCCCTTATTATTTTGGATAAACTTTACGTAACACATTGCAACATCACGATTAGTAATCTTCTTCATTGAACCATTCCTCAATCTGCTTATCAGTATTCAGCTCTCTTGTGGGTATGTTCTTAGCTCTTTGCTTTATTTCCCATTTGGCTTTTGAGCGATCATCTACTTTTAATTCATATGGTAAGCCACCGTTTTGAATGATTTGTCTAAACAATGTATTAATAGCTGTGCTTGTGTTTATGCCTAATTGTTCTAAAATGCCTTCTGCTTCTAAAGCTATATTATAATCTACATTCGCTTGAATTTTTTTATATTTGACAGCCATTATATATCACCTCTTGATTTTTATACTCTTATTATACATCTAATAAGAGTTAAAGTATACCTTTTTGGATAAAAAATAGTCAACCCACATTTGAAGGTGAGTTGACTACATCTACTAATTAATTACATCAATTGCTGTAAACTTATTTTGGTTCATGTCGTAAGTTACGTTAAACGTCTTTGTTCCTTCTTTAGTGCCAGCCATATTAACAATGCTGTATTTAACGATAACCATACCTTTTAATTCATTACCTTTATATTCGCTTAAATAAGCGTTAGCACTATCAAAGGACGATTCTATGCCTAAACTATCTACAACAGAAGCGTTCTTTTTATTTCCAAATATATCTTGCTTGTTCAAAACGTCTGTTGTTACTAAATTACTAGCCTTACTTTTACGGTTAGTGTAATCATTAGAATTACTGTAGGTATAAATAATCTTAAACAAAGTGTTTGCTCGTGTGTTTAACGTTTGTGTGCCAACGTATTGTCTACCAATAGGCTTAGTTTTAGCATCACCGTTTTCACTTACATAATAGTAGACTTTCTTGCTAACATCGTCTTTTTTCTTTTCATAAGCGTTTTGTACTTTTTCTATCTTATCTTCGCTTTTAGCTAATTCATGCTGAGCTTTAACGCTTTGAACTCTTAATACTAAAAAGAATATTAGCAATAACACTGTAATTCCCCCTAGTACCATCAATATAACATTTTGTTTCTTGTCACTCATAATAAAGCCCTCCTACTTAGCCACTGATACAAGTTCGGTAAAGTTAACTGTTCCATCAAGTTGTGTCTTAGTGTTGTAATTAAAGCTGTACATAACTTTCTTGCTAGAAACTTGTTGTGTTGCGGATTCATCTTCAACTACTGGCTTGTAATCAACTAAGATGTTAACTGGTAGTGTATGCTTATCAACATCAAACTTGCCAAACGATACACTAACAGAATTTAAACCATTGCTTTTAGGATAGTCTTTACCGTTTATCTTTTGAATTACAGTTTGGAACATAACCTTGCTTGCTAAGTGGTTTGAACCAAGCTTTACAGCAATATCGTTTTCTTTAGCCTTATATTCATCTTCAGTCTTAGCGTTGTAAGCCTCAGTGATAGCTTGTGAGTAATTGTTTCTTAAAGTGTTTTCGATATTGTCTATATCAATGTTTTTAACTTTATTTCGGATAACTTTTTGATAACCTTTGACCGTTAAGTTATTAGCATTGGCTTGATAGTTTTCTATCTTAGCGTTGTTTTCGCTAATAGCTTGCTTTGTTGATTTAATTTGACGTGGATATATAACTAACGTAAGAACCAACAAGAACACGTTGATTACTCCTAGAATTACCATTAAAACTTTCTTCATGCTTTTTTCTTCCTTCCTGATTACCACCAGTTGTGTGCTTGCCAGAATTGTTTTGCCTTAACCCAAGAACCATATCTGTTCTTCATGTAACTTTGAGCTACACGATCTTGGTTTTCTTTAGATAGGTCACCGTTTAAGTAGGATAAATCTAACTGATAAGCACCGTAATATTTACCATTTCTAGCATTATAACGACCGCCAGATTCGTGTGCGATAATCCACTTTCTAGCACTGTCTTCGTCTGAGCTTAAGCCACCAGTTGCATCGTCTGAACCACCTTTTTTAAGGCCGTTCTTGATTGTTTCTAGTGGATCAATCCAACCACCACTTGAATCCCACGAATGAGAAACAGCTTGATCAAATGGTAGCTTTGTTATACCAATATGAACGTGTTCTGTATCACGAATACCAATTACATCGCCTGTTTTTACAACATCATCTACTTTAACCTTAATATTACTCTTTGAACTTGCAAATTCCTGATAAACAATAGATAAATTGTCATCACCTTTAGTTACAACATACCACTCTAATCCACCAGCATAATCTACTTTGACAACCTTGCCACCATGGATTGCGTGAACTTCTTTGCCTGGGTGATCGACTGAACCAAAGTCTAAGCCATCATGATAATTGTTAGGCCGACCATTGCCTGGGTGAGTACCAAACAATTGAGCGTCCATAAATGAACCTTCGCCTACGTCAGGAAAGGGCCAACCCCATGAACCGCCAGGAGAAGCACTACTATCTTTTGAACAATCAGTATCGTCATCTTTAGAGTCAGTGGTTGCTGTACCTACATCACCAGCGATGTCATCAGCGTTATAGTATTGTGCATACCCAGCTTGAAAACCTGGTAAGTAATCAGCAACGTTAGCTGTGAAATAGCCGTGATTGTGCATTACAGTTAAATAGTCTTCCATTTCTTTAGCACTAGCCTTTTTGGAGTTGCTGTCACTAGCTGATTTTAAAGCTTCAGGAACTGCTGGGAAAAGTCCACTGATATATGCTTCACCAAACACTTTGTAGTTAGGGAAATTCATATAACTACCGTCACCTTCAGCATGTCTTGAACCCATAACTACACCTTTTTTAGCTAGCCATTCAGGAGGTTGCCCTGATAAGCCACCTAAGTTATGAGCATCGTTGTTTAAAGTAGGATTAGCACTTAAATTAGTCCCTGATTCTTGAACCCATTGAGCGTAAATCAAACCTGGATCAATCTTAATGTTGTAAAGCTTTTCGCCAGCTTTGGCAACAGCTCGTGCTAATTTTTTACCATTTTTTGTACCAATTGGAGCTGGTGTGTTTTCATCAAACTTAACAGAAACATCTGTATGAACGTTTTTACCACCACTTGCGTCAGTGCCACCACTGCCTCCACTACCACCTGAGCCATCACTATCGTCTGAGTCACTAGTTATCGTGTAACAACCGTTATTTTGAAAGCCTGAGTCAAAAATAGAGTTGGCACTAACTAATGTTGGATATACTAATTGAATAACCAGTAAAGCAAGCGTAAATAGTGATGCTAAAATGTTTACTTTCTTTATATTGTCCACTTCTTATCACTTCCTTATAAAAATAAGGAATAGCCTAAACTATCCCTTATAAAATCAAATGAGTATCAATAACTGTTCCTAATAAATCCCTAGCTCTATACACGTAAAAGCGACTGCTTGTATTAGCCGTTAATTCATCACGAACACGTTTAGATAATTCTTTGTTCCAAGAATAGTTAATATCTTCCAAACTATCAGGAGTTAAACCACCCAAAACAACTAAGTCTTGCGTTGAGAGAGGATAAATAAAACTGTTTAGAGTTTTGATATTCATTTCCTTGTTATCTCGTTCTTCCAAAGTTGTGATTAAACCAATACCTTTTTCGTCCATCTTTTCACGATAAGGTTTTAAAATCCTTGGAGAAACCGTGATGCTATCTAAACCGTGAATGACAATCATATCGCCTGGCATAGCTCTATTGGCTACATAAGATAATGTATTCAAGAACATTGCACCTTTAACAACACGGTTATTAGATAATTTAGATAAATCGTAATAAATGTTGCGATCATAATATGTGAACTTATCAGGTATGTTGGTCTTGGCATTGAATACTTGAGGGTATTGGTTAACGGCTGTTTTTACTGCTCGTAACAAGAGTTGTGCTCTGTCACCAGCGTTTTCACCAACTTTTCTTTCTCTAGCTACAACTGAGTCTAATTCCAAAACAAAGTCCCCTATTGTTGGATAGTTTTGATGTTGTTCTGTAGCTAAAATTCGCCAAGCTCTAGTTGGTTCATTTTGTGGATCTAAGGTATAAATACCGTTACCGCCAGCACGTTTAATTACCCAGTCAATCAACTGTTCTTTCAACATACCCCTGATGTTAGCGTATTGGTCTGAAGAAACAGCATTTTCACCAAGTAACATCATGATAATTTCAGTAACTTTTTCAAAGTTGTCGTTAGCATCGACTTCAACGTTTTCTTTAGTACCGTACACTTCCAAAGTGTTAAGCGTGTATTTTTGCATGTCTAAAACCTTAGAATTAGGTGCGTGATAATCAAATGGAACTAGGTTGATATGATGTGTTCTTTTACCGTTAACTAAATAGTTATCTTCGGCTATTACATGCGCCCATGCACTACCTGAACGGTTTGTTTCAATTGGATATTCAAGTCCATTCAAAGAATATCTAACACTTGTACCACCAGTAATAACAACTGCATGTCTGATACCGTTAAAATCAATGATTGAGGAGTTGTTATATAAGAGTGATTCTAGGTCTTCTCCTACGTAAACCCCTTGTGGATCGACAAAGCCTGAACTTGGTAAAAACAATCGACTAGCCGCAACCGACTCCATATCAGCGTTATGCCATTTGTTAGCTGAAATCCTATTAAACAAACTAAAAAGCTCTTCTTTTTGCTTAAAGATTTTACGCACAATCATAAAGCCAGGAATACCGCTGTCTTTATAGTTTTCTTCAACTGTTCTGGAGTATCAGCCCAAACTACAAGTGAAATATCACTATCAACGATGTGTTCATTTTTAGCTAATTCATTAGTTAATTGAATATCTTCTAATTCAAGTCTTTTCTTTGAGTTTTCACGTTCGTCTGTTGACTCTTCAGAATTTAACATGGTTACTTTTCTTGAATGTAGTTTTTTAGAAAAGATTTCATTTTCTGTACCCTTGCTCATACCCTTTTCACGATAGGCAAAATAAATGTCCCCATCTTTAAGTTGTTGAGTTGGAATTAACTTTGTTAACCAACCAATAACTTCAGGGTTGTGAGTACCGTATTGAACCAATACGTCAAACACTGAAACATAGCGTCCGTTGTATTCGTGGATATAACCGTCAAATTCAACGTAACCTTTATCTGATGTAAACCCAGGTTGACCGATGAATTTCTTTTTGCGAGCTTCAGCTATTTTTCTACGCTGCTTAGCCCTTTTCTTTTCAGCCTTAGTCATCTTGTATTGAACTTCAGGCTTCTTGGCTTTTTTAGCCTTTGATTTTTTATTCCAAAACAAAATACCACCGCCTTTTATTACTTATTGAAATTGTCGTTGGCATAAAGCTTATTAATCAATTTCTTTAACTCATCGCCTTTAAGCATGTGATATGTAACAACCATGCCTTTATTAAAGAAGACTTCATGCGCCCTAGCTTTCTTCATCAAGCTGTCATACGATTCGTTATCAAGCACGATGTAAGTTTCTAAGACTTGAGTATCTTGTAAGCCAGTAACAATTCTTGAAAGTGTTCTTTGCCTTAACTGCATCTCACGAGTAGCGTTAGGGTTTAGAGTTTTAGGCTTTGTTCTAGGTATTCCAATAAAGTTGACTGTTGTTCTAATCGTATCTTTTTCCAAGCTGTTAATAGCGTTTTTGTTAATTATTTTTAAATAAAGCAAATCATCATCAAAAGAAGTTTGAGATACCATGCCTTGAACCTTATACACTAAGGTATAGTGAGTTCTGCCTTTATACTTGCTTTCAAGCACCGTACGATCAGGGTTTCTACTAGAGAACTTAAAGTAACGGTCTTTTCGCCAATAACGCTTGTTGGTATCGCCAAATTGGCTAAGTAGATAGTTAACAGAAAGTATTAACTGACTTCCTTGCGATGGATTAACAAACAATGCGTTTAAAGCAATTAAAAACGAACCAATAATTACACCAACAAACGGAACACTGTTTTTAAGTAAACCTGCACCAGTTGTTGAAAGTCCTAATGCAAGCAAAGGGAAAATCGCAAATATAACCAAAGACGCTAAGATTGATAACAACGTAGATACTAAGAAGTCGCCCAAACTCCCCATCGACCGTGAAATAGAATCAATGCGCTTGATTTGATCTAAAGCTTCACTTCTAAGCGACATCTTATTACCAGAGTCAGGTTGAAATTGAGCCATTGTACCTACCTACTTTCTTTGATAAATTCGCTAAACTTTAACGCTAAAGCACACAAAATTAAAGTAGCTGAGCTAATCACACCATATAAAGGTACTGGACTAGCTATCCCTGTTTGTGGCAAGATTGCTTGTTCTTGACTTTGAGTATCGGTATGTTGAGCTGTTTGCCCTAAGTCTTTAAGAGCAACAACTTCACCTTGTTGATCGTTATTTTGTGAGTTTGTTGTTTGTGCCTTGTCTTGGCTTTGATTTTGGTTTTGATTTTGATCTGATTGATCTTCATGAACAACCGTGTCTTTAATAACTGTGTCTGTCATAAAATTCACCAACCTTTATTCGTTTGTTAAAGTAATACGATGTTGTCTTCCATCTTGGTCTGTATAATGTCCTTCTGTACTGTTATCCATCGTTACTTTGTACTTGTGACCATCTTTGGAATAAGTCCATGTATCACCTTTTTGATAATCTTTAGCGCTAGAACTAGAAACAACTGATTCTTGAGAACTTGCTACGCTAGTTGTTTGAGCTTGATTGTTATGGTTAGTAACTAAAGTTGTTACCCCAGCTGTGATAATAACTACTGCAACCAAAGCTACGATAAAACCTGCAATCAATCCCCAAAGATTCTTCTTTTTGGCAGGTTCTGGTGTATCTGTTACAGTCATTTGTACTGGTTCTGGAGTTCTATCAATTTTGACGGTCTTTAAAGCTTCATTTTTTGTTAGTAGTTGTTCATTACTTGCGACTAAAGCCTTATTATTCTTTTGTAAACTATCAATATTGTTTTGAGCGTCAGTTACACGTTTTTGAGAGTCGATTAATTGTTGTTGTAATGAAGATGTACGCTTTTGTACTTCTTTTTCAACACGAGCTTCAATCTTTTCTTGCATTGTTTTATTGAAGATATTTAATTGTTCTTGAGCGCTCTTAGCGTTTAATTCAGCAGCTTCTTGTTGTTTCTTAACACTTTCTGTAACTACACCAACTTGGTTAGCAAATTGTGTTGCTTCTTGTTCAATTGCCATTGTTTCTTGATGAACAACTTGTTCAAAGTCGTTAAGCACTTGAGCAATATCAATTTGGCGGAAACGTCTTTCTAAGAAACGTTGTCTTTCTTCTTTATAATGATCTTGATAATCTTTTTTCTCTTTAGTTGTTGCAAATTCAGCTTCATCAATGTAACGTTGACGCTCTTGATTAACCCTTTGTTGTTGTTGAGCTAAATGATCATTATCATAGTTTGTTTCTAAGATTGTGCGTTGAGCTTCAACAAACTTTTCACGATTACTCATGTATTCTTCTTGCATTGAGGCTTCCATTTTTTCTATTCGATTGTTCTTAGAAGTTTCAATGCTCTTTAAGCGAAGTTCATGCTTTTGCTTAGAGTTAAGGAAATCATCTTCAAACTCTTGTTCAAACTTAGGTGCATGTGCTTTTAAGATGTTGTAAATCGTGTAAATAGCTTCATCTCTTGCAATGAATACAGTTGATTCACTCTTAACAATTTGAGCTTGAATTTGCTTATGTGTGTATTCATCATATTTAGGAAAACTGATTGCTTCATTGTTTTCAAAAATGTCAGCAGCTAAAGTTAATAAAGGATCTACCGCACCTTGAGCAATGTGATTTTCAGGCTTAGCTTCAACAGCTGTTTGTGCTGGAAGATTATCATTTGTATCTACATTTTCATCAGCCTTGACGTCTAAGCTAGTATCTAAAACTTGATTGCTGGTTTGAGCATCGTTTTTACCTGACAAGTCATAAAGCTCTGAATTGTCATCTTCTCCATTAACACTTGGAATAACTGCAACTGCTTTATTAGCAGGAGCTTGCGTTTGTGTTTGCACAGGAGCTTGTTCTTGTGCTGGAGCTTGTGTTTGCGTTTGAACATTAGTACCTGGGTTTAGGTCTAATTTAGCTTTGTCGTTAGGATAGTATTGCTCTTTAATACGTTTAATTTCGTCTTGAATTTCTGGTGTATGACTATTAACAAAGTCTTCCAAAGCATATGGCAAAGTTAAATCTAATTCACTAACTTCCATAGAGTTATCATCAGCAAAAATCTTAGTTAAAGTATCACTTGGATAATACATTTGATTTTGTTCGTTAATAACCCCTAAACTAACCGTTCCATCAAAGTTAAGTAAATCACCATATAAATCTTGATCAGACTCCCTGTAAGCCAAAGCGTAGCCATCTTCTGTTTTGATAGCATTGTTATTTTCAAAAAATTCAATTGCTCCTTGGCTTAAGTTCGTTGCTTGAAAACCTAACGCAAAAGATATTTCGTTTCTCATAAATAGCCTCCGTTCTAATTATTAAAAAAGAGGACGTTTAAAGCGCCCTCTTATGTGGGCTTTTAAAAGCCACTAGTTTGTTAAGTTGAAATCTCCACCAAGGTTATTAGCGAAGCTTTGTAGGCTAACAACAGACCATGCAATTAATGCACCGCCAACGATTACTGTTAGCACACCCATGCCAATACGTTTCCAGTCTTTGTTGTCGTTGAACCAGCCTTTAACAATGTCAAAAGCTCCACGTCCTACTAAGACTAATCCACCAATACCTAAGATAACGTTGATTCCAGCTTTAACAATATTTTGTCCCCAGTTTCTTGTGTTTTCACCACCAGCGCCAAAGACAACGTTGTTAATGGTTAATAACTGTGTTAATAACCAAGCTTGCATTTGTATCACCTTCTAAGAAAAGTATTAGTAAGGATACATTTATTATATATTAAAACGTGTGCGAAGTGTTGCAAAATATAATTCTTTGTTTACGAAAAAATCGCCAAAGACTAGCATTTGAGCATAATCTCTGACGATTTTTATTATTTAGTTGGTTATTTACCTAGATTATCGCTTGGATTATTGTCTAGGTTTCCTTTGTTGTCTTGGTTAAGACTATCTAAGTTTTGCTTAGGCTCGTCGCTTATTCCGTAGTTGTTTTGAGGGTTCTTGTCAACTGTGTCTTGAATCTTTGTTCCACCATCAACGTTATGTTTGATAACGGTTTGTTCAGGTGGATTATCTTGTCCTTGAACTACGGTTTGTTGTGGGTTTCCACCACTGACTGTTTGTTGGATTGTTCTTTGCCCACCGTTAGCATTGCGTCTGATAACAGTTTGTTCAGGTGGATTATCTTGTCCTTGAACTACAGTTTGTTCTACAGTTTGTGCAGGGTTCCCATTATCACTGACTGTTTGTTGAATTGTTCTTGTTCCATTGTTATTAGCAGGGTTGTTTTGAACTATAGTCTGCTACCATTTCCACTACCTGGCGCAGGGCTTGCTTTTCTCATTTGTTGAACTTGTTGAGCCAACTTATCAGCATTGTTAAACTCTTTTGGAGCTTTAGTTTCAAAGCTTACCTTATTCTTCATAACATCGCCTAGAGTGGAACCGTCTTTAGTTTGCATTGAGTCAATGCTACCCTTTCTACGAATCATATTTCTACGTCCGTAATCAGCAGCGTAATCAGTTAAGCCATTTTCATCAATAGCTAAGGCATTTTCATCAAATACGCTGTCTGGTAAGTTGCCGCTATTTTGTGCTAAGTCGTCCATAGCAGCTTGAGGGTCAAAGCCGATTTCATCTGGAGTAATACCGTAGCGATCCATTTGTGCCTTAAGGTGCTTAAAGTCTTCG
>OGKB01000766.1_pt1 | contig 19966 bp, 17 predicted proteins | sample 1572351 | NCBI WGS metagenome assembly OGKB01 (sample SAMEA2582088, study PRJEB24529) | metagenome | biome: Human gut stool | place: China | collected 2011
AGAATTACTCAAGAGGCTGAAGAGGACGGTTTGCTAAATCGTTAGGTCGGGTAACTGGCGCGGGGGTTCGAATCCCCCATTCTCCGTATTTGAGGAGTGTAGCGGTAGCTATCTCCTTTTCTGTTACCTGTTGAATCTGGCGTATCTATTGTGGGAGTAGAGTGAATCGTATGAAAAAATCCAAATTTATTATTATGACTGCTATTTTGATAATCGTAACTTCTTTCCTTTTAGTTACTACTCGTTCTTTAGGTGTGGTAAACGCAACTTCTAATGTTGTTTCTATTTTGGATAATATTGTTTCAAAACCATTTAATTTTTTGGCAGATATTAAATCGGATTTGACTGATTTATCACGGACATATAAAGAAAACAAGCAATTAAAAAAAGCTTTATTTAAAGCAGAAGAACAATCTGCTGATTCAGCTTCATTAAAAGATGAAAATGCTCAATTAAGACAGCTATTAGAAATGAAAAATCTTTATGAGTCAAAAAAAACGGTTTCATCTGATGTTATTACGCGTATGCCGGTTTCTTGGTTATCTGAATTAACTGTCAATGCTGGTCGTCAAAATGGGATTCAAAATACAATGCTAGCGGTGGCAAATGGTGGCTTGATTGGTAGTGTGAAAGATGTCGCTTCTCATTCTAGCCGAGTAAATCTTTTAACCAATAATAAAAATGGTGATAATATTTCAGTAAGAATTCAAACGGAGACAAGCACAATTTATGGTGTGATTGTTGGCTACAGTAAAGAAAAATCTGCTTTTATTATCAGTCAGTTAAATAGTTCGGATACCATTAAAAAAGGTGAGAAAGTTGTGACCAGTGGTTTAGGAACGTACAACATTCCTAATATTCCGGTTGGAACAGTCCTTTCTGTTACTGAAAAATCGGACTATTTAACAAAAGAAGTCTTCGTAAAACCAAGTGCGGATTTGTCAGATATTCGTGTGGTGACATTAGTAGGAAATTGATATGAAATTTTTTAAAAGCTACATTTTACCCTTTTTGGTTTTATTTGTTGTGATGTTAGTAGATGGTCATCTTTCAAATCTTTTGACTAATTTATTTCCAAATAATATCCACTTACTAAGTCATCTTTTGCTTATCTTTATTTTGTATATTTCGATAAGTCTTTCAGAAAATACTAATTTTATCATGTTGCTGTTAATTGGTTTGTTGTATGATGCATATTATTTTCATATTATCGGCATTTCGACACTATTGTTGCCTTTAGCGAGGATTGTTATTAGTAAATATAATTCTGTTTTGATGTCTAATCGAGTTAGTCGTTTTTTAACAGTTGCCATTTTAGTATTTTTCTTTGAGGTGGCTACGTTCGCTTTGGCAAATGTTACCCATCTAATTCAAATGTCTTTTGCAGATTTTGTCGTTTATACAATTGCTCCGACAATGGTCTCAAATTTACTATTCTTTTTGTTGCTTCAACCAATTTTGGAGAAGATATATTTATGATAAGATTTTATGATGAATTGGAAATAGAAATGTAATAAAGGCGTAACATACTCAGCGCCTTTTTTTGTTATACTTATAATTGTCTTATTGAATAGGAGTATAATCATTTATGAAGAAAAAATTACTTACATCAATCTTATTAAGTACAATGGTTCTTGCACAGGGAGCGTCTCTTGTAAATGTACATGCAGATTCTACTGATGACAAGATTGCTGCACAAGATAGTAAAATTAATAGTTTGAATGATCAACAAAAATCAGCTCAAGCTCAAGTAGATCAAATTCAAGCTCAAGTTTCATCTATTCAATCTCAACAAGAAAAATTGAAAGCTGAAAACGAAAAACTTCAAGCTGAATCAACAAAATTATCGGCTGAAATCGAAACGTTGTCTAAGAATATTGTAGCGCGTAATGAATCATTGGCTAATCAAGCACGTAGTGCTCAAACGAGCGGTACGGCTACAAGCTATATCAATACAATTGTAAATTCAAAATCAATTACAGAAGCTATTTCACGTGTTTCTGCTATGAGCGAAATCGTTTCAGCAAACAACAAAATGTTGGAACAACAAAAACAAGATAAAAAAGCTATTTCTGAAAAACAAGTAGCAAATAATGAAGCGATAAATACTGTTATCGCAAATCAACAAACACTTGCAAATGATGCAAAAACATTGTCTACTAAGCAAGCTGAACTAAAAGCAGCGCAGTTGAATCTTGCTGCAGAAAAAGCAACTGCTGAAGGTGAAAAGAACTCATTGTTGGCACAAAAAGCAGCAGCACAAAAGGCAGCTGAAGAGGCAGCAGCACAAGAAGCAGCTTATAAAGCACAACAAGCGGCGCAAGAACAAGCTGTAGCTTCTTCTGCTAATACAAGTTTTGCAGCCCAAGTACAAGCTGTAAACAACAATAGTGGTGCAGCAGCTACTCCAACTCAAACAAATGTGACGCAACAAGCAGCAACTACTACTACTAGAACTGTAAGTCGTCCTACATATAGTTCATCTGCTTCAACTTATCCAGTTGGTCAATGTACATGGGGAGCAAAAACATTAGCTCCATGGGCTGGTGATTATTGGGGTAATGGAGCTCAATGGGCAGCAAGTGCGGCTGCAGCTGGTTTCCGTACAGGTTCAACACCTCAAGTAGGTGCAATCATTTCATGGAACGATGGTGGTTATGGACACGTTGCTGTTGTAACAGCTGTTCAATCAGCTACAAGTATTCAAGTATCTGAAGCAAACTATGCAGGTAATCAAGCTATTGGAAATTATCGTGGTTGGTTCAATCCAGCTGCTGCAGGACAAGGTTCATTTACTTACATCTATCCAAATTAATGAATATAAAGATAAAAAGCGCATCTTGCGTTTTTTATTTTTGATTGAAAAATTCACTAAAAAGGGTTACAATGTTAGGTGGAGAAATTTGTAACTGATTTACAAAGAAACGAATATATACTGGAGGAAATCATGTCGTTTTCTGATTTAAAGCTTTTTGCTCTTTCATCTAACCAGGAACTGGCTAAACGCGTTGCTCAAGAGATTGGTATGGAGCTTGGGAAGTCAACTGTGCGCCAATTTTCTGATGGGGAGATTCAAGTAAATATCGAAGAATCTATCCGCGGAAAACATGTTTTTATCTTGCAGTCAACGAGCTCGCCCGTCAATGATAATTTGATGGAAATTTTAATCATGGTGGATGCTTTAAAGCGTGCAAGTGCTGAATCAATCAATGTTGTAATGCCTTATTATGGCTATGCTCGTCAAGACCGAAAGGCACGCGCCCGTGAGCCAATTACTTCAAAATTAGTTGCAAATATGTTGCAAGTGGCTGGTGTTGATCGTTTGCTGACAATTGATTTGCATGCGGCTCAAATTCAAGGATTTTTTGATATTCCAGTAGATCATCTTATGGGGGCTCCTCTCATTGCGGATTATTTTGAACGTCGTGGGATGACAGGTAGCGATTATGTAGTTGTTAGCCCTGACCACGGTGGTGTGACGCGCGCTCGTAAATTAGCTGAATTTTTGAAAACACCGATTGCTATTATTGATAAGCGACGTAGTGTAGATAAGATGAATACGAGTGAGGTAATGAATATCATCGGTAAAGTGGAAGGCAAAACTTGTATTTTAATTGACGATATGATTGATACAGCTGGGACAATTTGCCATGCTGCTGATGCGCTTGCTGAGGCAGGTGCGGTAGAAGTTTATGCAAGCTGTACTCATCCAGTACTTTCGGGTCCTGCTATGGATAATATTCAGAAATCAGCGATTAAAAAATTGGTCGTGTTAGATACAATTTATTTGCCGGAAGAGCGTTTAATTGATAAAATTGAACAGATTTCGATTGCTCATCTTTTGGCAGAGGCAATTGTGCGTATTCATGAAAAACGCCCCCTTTCGCCATTATTTGAAACTTTAACGGCTCTTTAATGTAAGAATATCTAGATAGGAATCACTCTGATAGCTGGAGTGATTCTTTTGCTTCAATCAGATGATAAGTGATGAATTTTCTCAATATTATGATATTTTTGCTATGACTTAGGTTTTATAGTATAATAGTTCTATCAGATTTTGGAGGTAAGATATGGATTTGGCGAAACGTTTTAACAAAAATTTAGATAAAATTGAAGTTTCTTTGATTCGGCAATTTGATCAATCTATTTCGAGCATTCCTGGAGTTCTTCGTTTGACATTGGGAGAGCCCGATTTTACAACTCCAGATCATGTAAAAGAAGCTGCGAAAGCGGCAATTGATGCAAACGAGAGTCATTATACGGGCATGAGTGGGTTGTTAGCATTGCGTCAGGCAGCTAGTCAATTTGTAAACGAAAAATACAATCTTTCTTATGACCCTGAAACAGAAATTTTAGTGACAATTGGGGCAACCGAAGCTTTATCTGCTACGTTGACAGCTATCTTAGAAGAAGGAGACAAGGTACTGTTGCCTGCACCTGCTTATCCAGGATATGAACCAATTGTGAATCTTGTGGGAGCAGAAATTGTCGAGATTGATACCACAGAAAATGACTTTGTTTTAACACCTGATATGTTGGAAAAAGCGATTTTAGAGCAAGGAAATCAGCTTAAAGCAGTGATTTTAAATTATCCAGCTAATCCGACAGGAGTGACTTATTCACGAGAACAAATGACTGCGTTAGCCGATGTATTGAAAAAGTATGATGTCTTTGTTGTTTGTGATGAAGTGTATTCTGAGTTGACTTATACCGATCAGCCACATGTATCTATTGCAGAATTTTTACCGAAGCAAACGATTGTGATTAATGGTCTGTCTAAATCGCATGCGATGACAGGTTGGCGTCTAGGCTTCACCTTTGCTCCAGCTGCTTTTACGGCTCAATTGATTAAAAGTCACCAATACTTGGTGACAGCTGCAAACACGATGGCTCAATTTGCAGGAGTGGAAGCATTGACAGCAGGTAAAGATGATGCAGAGCCGATGAAAAAGGAATATATTGAGCGTCGCGATTACATTATCGAAAAGATGACGGAGCTGGATTTTAAGATTATCAAACCAGATGGTGCATTTTACATTTTTGCCAAGATTCCAGCTGGCTACAATCAAGATTCTTTTGCTTTTTTGAAGGATTTTGCACAAAAAAAAGCAGTCGCTTTCATTCCTGGTGCTGCTTTTGGTCAGTATGGGGAAGGTTATGTACGTCTTTCTTATGCGGCCAGCATGGATACGATAAAAGAAGCTATGAAGCGACTTAAGGAATATATGGAGGAGTATGCTGAAATCCATCACAAGTAAAGGTTTGGTTCTCTATAATCGTAATTTCCGAGAAAATGATAAACTGGTCAAAATTTTCACAGAGCAAGCTGGTAAGCGAATGTTTTTCGTGAAACATGCTAGAAATTCTAAGTTGAATCCGGTTGTCCAACCATTGGTAGTGGCTGATTTTTTGATGAAAATAAATGATGACGGTTTGAGTTATATCGATGATTATCAAGAGGTTACGACTTTCCAGCATATCAATCATGATTTGTTTACAATGGCTTATGCGACTTATGTGGTAGCTCTAGCGGACGCTAGTATTCAGGATAATGAAATAGATTCGGCTCTCTTTGCTTTTTTGCAAAAAACGTTGGAGCTGATGGAACAGGGCTTGGATTATGAGGTACTGACCAATATTTTTGAAATTCAAATTTTGTCACGTTTTGGTGTTTCTTTGAATTTCCATGAATGCTGCTTTTGCCACCGTGTAGGGTTGCCGTTTGATTTTTCTTTTACTTATAACGGTGTTTTATGCCCGGAACATTACAACCAAGACGAGAGACGGAGTCATTTGGATCCCAACATTCCTTACTTATTAGACCAATTTCAAGCGATTCAATATAGTGAATTGGAGACCATTTCTTTGAATCCTGAGTTAAAACGACAATTACGAAAAGTGATTGATCAAATTTATGAAGAATATGTTGGGATTCATCTAAAGCCCAAAAAATTTATTGATTCTCTGGGAGACTGGGGAGAAATATTAAAGAACAAGGAGTCGAAATGAAAAAAATAGCAATTGATGCCATGGGTGGCGATTATGCTCCACAATCTATTGTAGAGGGAGTCAATCAAGCACTGAACGATTTTTCGGATATTGAAGTCATTCTTTATGGAGATGAAGCAAAAATCAAGCAATATTTAAAGGCAACTGAGCGGGTTCGTATTGTTCATACAGATGAAAAAATCAATTCAGATGATGAGCCAACTAAAGCAATTCGCAAGAAGAAAAATGCCAGCATGGTGCTAGCGGCAAAAGCAGTAAAGGATGGAGAAGCAGATGCGATACTTTCTGCCGGAAATACAGGAGCGCTCTTGGCTGCGGGATTTTTCATTGTTGGTCGTATCAAGAATATTGATCGTCCGGGATTGATGTCCACATTACCAACGACAGATGGCAAAGGCTTTGATATGTTGGATTTGGGAGCCAATGCAGAAAATACAGCTCATCATTTGCATCAGTATGCTATTTTAGGGTCATTTTATGCTGAAAATGTCCGTGGAATCAACCAACCACGTGTAGGGCTTTTAAACAATGGGACAGAAGCAAGTAAGGGGGATCCCTTGCGGAAAGAAGTGTATGATTTGTTAGCAGCGGACGCCTCGCTAAATTTTATTGGAAATGTGGAAGCGCGTGATTTAATGGATCATGTGGCAGACGTTGTGGTAGCGGATGGCTTTACAGGTAATGCTGTGTTGAAAGCCATGGAGGGAACAGCCATGGGAATTATGAGCCAGCTTAAAAAATCCATTTTGGACGGTGGTTGGAAAGCAAAACTAGGTGCAGTGTTGCTGAAAGATAGTCTAAAGTCTTTGAAGAGTAGTTTAAATTATTCTGATGTAGGCGGTGCTGTTTTATTTGGAGTAAAAGCACCTGTTGTTAAAACACATGGAGCGAGTGATGCAAAAGCAGTTTATAGCACGATTCGCCAAATTTGTACGATGTTGGAAACAGATGTTGTCGGAAAAGCAGTAAACGAATTTTCGGGAGAGGCAAAATGACAGAACAAAAAATTTATGAAAAAATTGTAGAAATTATTCAGGAAAGTCGTGGTGAGGAATTTCAAGTTTCTCAAACCCTCAGTTTGAAAGATGACCTGCAAGCAGATTCTGTTGATTTGATGGAATTTATTCTAACTGTGGAGGATGAATTTGGCATTGAAATTTCAGACGAAGATATAGATGAGTTGAAGAATGTGAGTGATGTTGTCGCTTGCGTGCAGAAAAACTTGAACAGAGCATAAAAACGAACATTTTATTGACTAAATAAAGTAAAATATGATAAAACAGCTGAAAATCCAGCTGTTTTTTTGGTGTTTGCGAATATTGTACGGCATTTTCTTGAAAATCTTTTTTGAATATGATAGACTTAAGTCAGAAAAATGTGAAAGGCGAATATTAAAATGACAGGTGATTTGTTATATTCGGGAAAAGCTAAAGATTTATTTTTGACAGATGATGAAAATCTTATTATTGCACATTACAAAGACCAAGCGACCATGCTTAATGGTGCTCGTAAAGAGACGATTAAAGGTAAAGGCGTTCTTAATAATCAAATCTCATCTTTCATTTTTACGAAATTGAATGAAGCAGGTGTGGCAACTCACTTTGTTAAACAATTGTCAGAAACCGAACAATTGAACAAAAAAGTGGATATCATTCCGCTTGAAGTTGTTTTGCGTAATGTTACTGCAGGTTCATTCTCAAAACGCTTTGGTGTTGAAGAAGGAATTAAATTAGATACTCCAATCGTTGAATTTTACTACAAAAATGATGATTTGGATGACCCATTTATCAATGATGAACACGTAAAATTCCTTGGTATTGCAAGTGATGAAGATATTGCTTATATCAAAGCAGAAACACGTCGTATTAATGACCTTTTGAAAGATTGGTTCAGCCAAATTGGTCTGAATTTGATTGATTTCAAATTGGAATTTGGGAAGGACAAAGATGGCAAAATTATTCTTGCGGATGAATTTTCACCAGATAACTGCCGTCTTTGGGATGCTGAAGGTCATCACATGGATAAAGATGTTTTCCGTCGTGATTTAGGTAGTTTGACAGATGTTTACGAAGTTGTCCTTGAAAAACTCAAAGGGCTTAACTAAAAACTGTGATTTCTAATTAAGTAGAAAGAAGAATTCTAAAAAGGGTAAAAAATGAATAAACGAATTTTCGTTGAGAAAAAATCAAATTTTAACATTAAGGCTCAGGCGCTTGTTAAAGAACTCAAACACAATCTTCAATTAACGAGTTTGACCGATTTGCGTATTATTCAAGTGTATGATGTGTTTGGCTTGGCAGATTCGCTTTTTGAGCGTGCTGAAAAGCACATCTTCTCTGAACAGGTAACTGATACTATTTTGGCTGAAAGTGATGTGGTTGCTGAACTTGCTAACTATGCTTTCTTTGCCATCGAATCACTTCCAGGTCAATTTGATCAGCGTGCGGCTTCATCACAAGAAGCATTACTCCTTCTTGGCAGCAGTAATGATGTAACAGTTAATACGGCTCAACTTTATCTTGTTAACAAAGATATTGATACTGCTGAACTTGATGCGGTTAAGAATTATCTTCTTAATCCAGTAGATTCTCGTTTTAAAGATATTACGACAGGAATTGCACCGCAAGCATTTTCAGAGTCGGACAAAACGATTCCAAATCTTGATTTCTTCAAGACTTATACAGCAGCTGAATTTGCTGATTATAAAACTGAGCAAGGTTTGGCAATGGAAGTGGATGACCTTGTCTTCATCCAAGATTATTTCAAAACCATCGGGCGCGTGCCAACGGAAACAGAATTGAAAGTGTTGGATACTTACTGGTCAGACCATTGCCGCCACACAACTTTTGAAACTGAGCTGAAGCATATTGACTTCTCAGCGTCTAAATTCCAAAAACAATTACAGGCAACTTATGATAAATATATTGCTATGCGTGATGAACTTGGACGTTCTGAAAAGCCGCAAACGCTTATGGATATGGCAACTATTTTTGGTCGTTACGAGCGTGCCAATGGCCGTTTGGATGACATGGAAGTATCAGACGAGATCAATGCTTGTTCGGTTGAAATCGAAGTGGATGTGAACGGTGTTAAAGAACCATGGCTTTTGATGTTCAAGAATGAAACACATAATCACCCAACAGAAATTGAACCATTTGGTGGTGCCGCAACGTGTATCGGTGGTGCAATCCGCGACCCATTGTCAGGACGTTCTTATGTTTATCAAGCGATGCGTATTTCAGGTGCTGGTGATATTACAATACCAATTTCAGAAACACGTCTTGGTAAATTGCCACAACAAGTGATTTCTAAAACAGCTGCGCATGGTTATTCTTCTTATGGTAATCAGATCGGTCTTGCAACAACTTATGTTAAAGAATATTTCCACCCAGGATTCGTCGCTAAACGTATGGAACTTGGTGCCGTTGTCGGTGCAGCTCCTAAAAGTAATGTTGTCCGTGAAAAACCAGAAGCAGGCGATGTGGTAATCCTTCTTGGCGGTAAAACAGGTCGTGACGGTGTTGGTGGTGCAACTGGTTCATCTAAGGTCCAAACCGTTGAATCTGTTGAAACAGCTGGCGCAGAAGTTCAAAAAGGGAATGCTATTGAAGAACGGAAGATTCAACGTCTTTTCCGCAATGGTAATGTGACGCGTCTTATTAAAAAATCAAACGACTTTGGTGCTGGTGGTGTCTGTGTGGCAATTGGTGAATTAGCTGACGGTCTTGAAATCGACCTTAACAAAGTGCCTTTGAAATACCAAGGGCTTAACGGAACTGAAATTGCCATTTCTGAATCACAAGAACGGATGGCTGTTGTGGTTCGTCCGAAAGATGTTGAGGCTTTCGTGGCAGAATGTCATAAAGAAAATATTGACGCGGTAGTGGTTGCCACAGTTACTGAAAAACCAAATCTTGTTATGACTTGGAATGGTCAAACAATCGTTGATATTGAACGTCGTTTCCTTGATACAAACGGTGTGCGCGTGGTGGTTGATGCGAATGTTGTTGACAGTCAAGTTGATATGCCAGAACAACGTACCACTTCAGCTGCGACACTTGAATCTGATACTGTAAATGTTCTTTCTGACCTTAACCATGCTAGTCAAAAAGGTTTACAAACCATCTTTGATAGCTCTGTTGGTCGTTCAACGGTTAACCATCCGATTGGTGGTCGTTATCAAATCACACCAACAGAAAGTTCAGTTCAAAAACTTCCTGTTCAAAACGGTGTAACAACAACAGCGTCAGTTATGGCACAAGGGTTCAACCCTTATATTTCTGAATGGTCACCATATCATGGTGCAGCTTATGCTGTTATCGAAGCAACAGCGCGTTTGGTGGCAACAGGTGCGAATTGGTCTAAAGCACGTTTCTCTTATCAAGAGTATTTCCAACGTATGGACAAACAAGCTGAACGCTTTGGACAACCAGTTTCAGCTCTTCTTGGTTCAATCGAAGCGCAATTGCAACTTGGTTTACCATCAATCGGTGGTAAAGATTCAATGTCTGGTACCTTTGAAGAATTGACAGTACCACCAACATTGGTTGCCTTTGGTGTGACAACAGCTGATAGTCGTAATGTTCTTTCGCCAGAATTTAAAACAGCTGGTGAATACATTTACTACATTCCAGGGCAAGCTATTTCACAAGAGATTGATTTTGATTTGATTAAAGCTAATTTTGCTAAATTTGAAGCGATTCAAAAAGCACACCATATCACATCAGCTTCAGCTGTTAAATATGGTGGTGTGATTGAAAGCTTGGCACTTGCAGCTTTTGGTAACCATATCGGAGCTAAAGTAGAATTGGCAGAGCTTGCAACTAGCTTGACAGCACAACTCGGTGGCTTTATCTTTACATCTACTGAAGAAATTGCTGAAGTTAACAAAATCGGTGAAACAAGATCTGACTTTACACTTACTGTCAACGGTGTCAACCTTGCAGGAGATAAACTTCTTTCAGCCTTTGAAGGCAAACTCGAAGACGTTTACCCAACTGAATTTGAACAAAGTACAAAACTTGAAGATGTTCCGGCAATTGCTTCAGATGCAGTGATTAAAGCAAGTGAAAAAGTTGCTGAACCATTGGTTTACATCCCAGTATTCCCTGGTACAAATTCAGAATATGATTCAGCAAAAGCCTTTGAACAAGCTGGAGCAAAAGTGAATCTGGTACCATTTGTGACACTTGATGAAGCAGCAATTGAAGCATCTGTTGACACAATGGTTGACAACATCTGTAAAGCAAATATTATTTTCTTTGCAGGAGGTTTCTCAGCCGCTGATGAACCAGACGGTTCTGCTAAATTCATTGTCAACATCTTGTTGAACCAAAAAGTCCGCGCAGCTATTGACAACTTTATTGAAAAAGGTGGACTTATCATCGGTATCTGTAATGGATTCCAAGCGCTTGTGAAATCAGGCCTGCTTCCATACGGTAACTTTGAAGATGCGACTGAAACAAGCCCGACACTTTTCTACAATGATGCCAACCAACATGTGGCGAAAATGGTTGAAACACGTATTTCCAATACGAACTCACCTTGGCTTGCCGGTGTCAAAGTTGGTGATATTCATGCAATCCCAGTATCACATGGTGAAGGGAAATTTGTCGTAACAGATGAAGAATTTGCAGAACTCCGTGACAACGGACAAATCTTCAGCCAATACGTGGATTTTGATGGCAAACCAAGCATGGATTCTAAATACAATCCAAACGGCTCTATTAATGCGATTGAAGGGATTACCAGCAAGAACGGTCAAATCATTGGTAAAATGGGACATTCAGAACGTTACGAAGACGGTCTTTTCCAAAATATTCCAGGAAATAAAGACCAACATCTCTTTGCAAGTGCTGTGCGTTACTTTACAGGGGAATAATACTCGTCAAATATCAAAAGAAACTATGATTTCGGATTCTTTTGATAATGATTGAGCATAAAAATGACAGAAAAATAAGAGGAAATGTCAGTGACATACGAAGTTAAATCTCTAAATGAAGAATGTGGTGTTTTTGGGATTTGGGGGCATCCTCAAGCAGCTCAAGTGACTTATTTTGGACTTCACAGTCTTCAACACCGCGGTCAAGAAGGTGCTGGTATCGTCACAAACGATAAGGGCAAACTTCTTCAGCACCGTAATACTGGTCTTCTTTCAGAAGTATTTAAAAATCCTGCTGATTTGGAAAAATTAACAGGAACTGCTGCTATTGGTCACGTTCGCTATGCGACTGCTGGCTCTGCGTCTATTAATAATATTCAACCATTTCTTTACAACTTTACAGACGAGCAATTTGGACTTTGCCACAATGGTAATTTGACAAATGCAGTATCATTGAAAAAAGAATTGGAAGACCAAGGGGCGATTTTTAATGCCTCATCTGATACTGAAATTCTAATGCATTTGATTCGCCGTAGCCATAATCCTGAATTTATCGGTAAAGTCAAAGAAGCGTTGAACACTGTCAAAGGTGGCTTTGCTTATCTTTTGATGACAGAAGATAAATTGATTGCTGCGCTTGACCCAAATGGTTTTCGTCCCTTGTCAATTGGGCAAATGGCAAATGGTGCTTGGGTAGTATCAAGTGAAACGTGTGCCTTTGAAGTGGTTGGTGCTAAATGGGTTCGTAATGTAAAACCAGGAGAACTTGTTATCATTGATGACAATGGCATTCAGTATGACACTTACACAAATGATACACAGCTTGCTATCTGTTCAATGGAATACATCTATTTTGCACGACCTGACAGTGATATTTATGGTGTCAATGTTCACACGGCTCGTAAAAATATGGGGAAACGTTTGGCACAGGAATTTCAACATGAAGCTGATATTGTCGTTGGTGTACCGAATTCATCACTTTCAGCAGCGATGGGATTTGCTGAAGAATCAGGTCTCCCAAATGAAATGGGCTTGGTGAAAAATCAGTACACACAACGTACTTTCATTCAACCGACACAAGAGTTGCGTGAGCAAGGTGTTCGCATGAAGCTCTCAGCCGTATCTGGTGTTGTTAAAGGTAAGCGCGTGGTCATGGTTGATGATTCTATCGTGCGTGGAACTACATCGCGTCGTATCGTTCGTTTGCTTCGTGAAGCTGGTGCGACAGAAGTTCATGTGGCAATCGGTAGTCCAGAATTGAAATACCCATGTTTCTACGGTATCGATATTCAAAATCGTCGTGAATTGATTTCAGCTAATCATACCAAAGATGAAGTTTGTGAGATTATCGGTGCTGATAGCTTGACTTACTTGTCAATTGACGGTTTGATTGAATCAATCGGTCTTGATACAGATGCGCCTAATGGTGGTTTGTGTGTGGCTTACTTTGACGGTAAGTATCCAACACCACTTTACGATTACGAAGAACCTTACCTCAAGAGCTTAGAAGAAAAAACAAGCTTCTATATTCATGAAGTTAATGAAAATAAATAGAACTGTTTAATAGCTCTGCTATTTCCCAAAAGGAGAAAAATATTATGACAAAAAAATGCTTATGCTCCACGTCTTACCACTGACTAAAGGCTAAAGCATTTGTCAGTGGACGCTTTGTCCTATAGGACCAAAGCTAAAAACCTGACTAGTTTTTTCAGTCAAAATGATGGTTTGACTGAAAAAACGTCGCAATCTCCAAAATAGTTTTTTGACAAAAAAAGAGAAGGAAAATTATTATGACAAAAAATGCTTATGCTCAATCTGGTGTTGATGTTGAAGCGGGTTATGAAGTTGTTGCACGTATCAAAAAACACGTTGCGCGCACCGAACGTCTTGGCGTCATGGGCGCTCTTGGCGGTTTTGGTGGGATGTTTGACTTGTCTCAGCTGGACGTGAAAGAACCTGTTTTGATTTCAGGAACTGATGGTGTGGGAACAAAACTCATGCTTGCCATCAAATATGATAAACACGATACAATCGGTCAAGACTGTGTTGCCATGTGTGTCAATGACATCATTGCAGCTGGGGCAGAGCCGCTTTACTTCCTAGATTACATTGCTACTGGTAAAAATGAACCTGCAAAACTTGAACAAGTCGTTGCAGGTGTTGCGGAAGGTTGTGTTCAATCTGGCGCAGCTCTTATCGGTGGTGAAACTGCTGAAATGCCTGGTATGTATGGTGAAGATGATTATGATTTGGCTGGTTTTGCAGTAGGTGTGGCTGAAAAAAACCAAATCATTGACGGGTCAAAAGTTTCTGATGGTGATGTTCTTCTTGGACTTGCTTCCAGTGGGATTCACTCAAATGGTTATTCACTTGTACGTCGTGTCTTTGCTGATTACACAGGTGAAGAAGTGCTTCCTGAACTTGAAGGCAAAAAATTAAAAGAAGTGCTTCTTGAACCAACACGTATCTACGTTAAAGCGGTGCTTCCACTTATCAAAGAAGAATTGGTTAACGGTATTGCTCACATCACTGGTGGTGGTTTCATCGAAAATGTTCCACGTATGTTTGCAGATGATTTAGCTGCTGAAATCGAAGAAGATAAAGTTCCTGTTCTTCCAATTTTCAAAGCTCTTGAAAAACACGGTAACATCAAACACGAAGAAATGTTTGAAATCTTTAACATGGGTATTGGTTTGATGTTGGCAGTTAGCCCTGATAAGGTTGAGCGTGTGAAAGAATTGCTTGACGAACCAGTTTACGAACTTGGTCGTATCGTTAAAAAAGCTGATGCAAGTGTGGTGATTAAATAATGAAAAAAATCGCAGTTTTTGCGAGTGGTAATGGGTCAAATTTTCAAGTCATTGCAGAGCAATTTCCAGTTGAGTTTGTCTTTTCAGACCACAGGGATGCATGTGTCTTAGAACGTGCAGAAAAACTCGGTGTGACAGCTCATGCTTTTGAACTCAAAGAGTTTGACAATAAAGCAGCCTACGAGGAGGCTATTGTTACTTTGCTTGAAAAAAATGATATTGATTTGGTTTGTCTGGCTGGTTATATGAAGATTGTTGGTCCGACTCTGCTAGCAGCTTACGAAGGCCGTATCATCAATATTCACCCAGCTTATCTGCCAGAATTTCCAGGTGCTCATGGGATTGAAGATGCCTGGAATGCTGGTGTCAGTCAATCCGGTGTGACCGTTCACTGGGTTGACAATGGCGTTGACACCGGAAAAGTGATTAAACAAGTTCGTGTGCCTCGTCTGGCTGATGATACTATTGACAGTTTTGAAGCTCGCATTCATGAAGCAGAGTATAAACTCTATCCAGATGTTTTGGAGAGCTTAGGAGTTAAGAAAAAGTAGTCCGTGTATTTGATAGCATAGTTAGCTATTAGTATGCTGCCTTATAAGGAGATTATGATGATAAAAAAGATTTTGGTGTTTGTATTAACTTTTATTGTCGTTGCCTTTATAGTAAATGTACTATTTGGTAATCTTGAAAATCCGTTACGCCTTTGCTTGGCTTATTCTATCGGGCTTATTGCCAGTATTGCTATTGAGTGGTTTATATTTTACAAAAAGAAGTAGAAAGTAGGACTGAAATGACAAAACGTGCACTAATCAGTGTTTCAGACAAAGCGGGCATTGTTGAATTTGCTCAAGAATTAAAAAAACTTGGTTGGGATATTATCTCAACTGGCGGAACAAAAGTTACGCTTGATAAAGCAGGCGTTGATACTATCGCCATTGATGATGTAACGGGCTTCCCAGAAATGATGGACGGTCGTGTGAAAACACTTCATCCAAATATTCACGGCGGCCTTTTGGCTCGTCGCGACCTTGACAGCCACCTTCAAGCTGCAAAAGATAATCACATTGAATTGATTGACCTTGTTGTGGTTAACCTTTACCCATTCAAAGAAACTATTCTGAAACCAGATGTGACTTATGCTGATGCGGTTGAAAACATTGATATCGGTGGTCCATCCATGCTTCGCTCTGCTGCTAAAAACCATGCTAGTGTTACAGTTGTTGTTGACCCAGCTGACTACGATGTTGTTTTAGATGAATTGACAGCTAATGGTGAAACAAACTTTGAAACGCGTCAGCGCTTGGCAGCCAAAGTTTTCCGTCACACAGCAGCTTACGACGCTTTAATTGCGGAATATTTCACAAAACAAGCCGGAGAAACAAAACCTGAAAAACTCACCATCACTTATGATTTGCAACAACCCATGCGTTATGGTGAAAACCCTCAACAAGACGCTGATTTCTACCAAAAAGCTTTGCCAACAGATTACTCAATTGCTTCTGCTAAACAATTGAATGGTAAAGAATTGTCATTTAACAACATCCGTGACGCTGACGCTGCAATTCGCATTATCCGTGATTTCAAAGACCGTCCCACTGTTGTTGCCCTTAAACACATGAATCCGTGTGGTATCGGACAAGCTGATGATATTGAAACAGCTTGGGACTACGCTTATGAATCAGACCCAGTTTCAATCTTTGGTGGTATTGTTGTGCTGAATCGTGAAGTTGACGCCGCAACAGCTAAGAAAATGCACGCTATCTTCCTTGAAATCATCATTGCACCAAGTTATTCAGAAGAAGCCCTTGAAATCTTGACAACTAAGAAGAAAAACTTGCGCATTCTTCAATTGCCATTTGAAGCTCAAGAAGCTAGCCAAATTGAAAAAGAATACACGGGTGTTGTCGGTGGGCTTTTGGTTCAAAACCAAGATGTTATCGAAGAAAATCCAGTAGATTGGAAAGTTGTTACCAAACGTCAACCAAGTGAAACTGAAAAAACAGCGCTTGAATTTGCTTGGAAAGCAATCAAATACGTGAAATCTAATGGGATTATTGTGACAAATGACCATATGACACTGGGTGTTGGTCCTGGTCAAACAAACCGTGTGGCTTCTGTTCGTATTGCTCTTGACCAAGCCAAAGACCGTCTTGACGGTGCGGTTCTTGCTAGTGATGCTTTCTTTCCATTTGCGGATAATGTTGAAGAAATTGCTGCTGCAGGTGTGAAAGCAATCATCCAGCCAGGTGGCTCCGTCCGTGACCAAGAGTCTATTGACATGGCTGATAAATACGGCATTGCCATGGTGTTTACAGGCGTACGGCATTTTAGACATTGAAAATAGTATAAAAACCTTGGATTGATTTTCCAAGGTTTTTAAAGTTGTTCAGAGAGAATTATTTTGGATAAATGTAACTAACTGCTCCTTGCCCAGCTGCATGGGGATTGAACCAGCCGCGGAAGTTGCCAATATATTGTTTTCCAGCGTAGTTGGCTTCTTGAATCTGAATGCGTGTGTTTGAGGCAACGTGAGTAACAACTCCAACGTGACCGTAACCACCGTCTGTCCAACAAATAATAGCCCCTACTTGTGGAGTTGTACCGGTTTTAAAACCAGCTCGTCTGGCGCTAGCAGCCCAATCACCACCATTGCCCCAGTAATTGCCAGCCCAAGGCGCAAGAGCTTTGGCGCCCCAAGTGCATTGCCCTTTTGGATAAGTCGTTGCTGCGGCATAATTTGGTTGGAAAGAAACAGCAGGTTTCTCTACTTGATAGCTCGTACCAGTTAGTCCAATCATTTGACCGTTGAGATTGCGGTAGACATGTGTATGGAAAAGCCCGCTGCCAGTGTGTTTTTGCGTATCAATTGTGAATTTGTAAATTCCATTTCCAGCTTTAGTAGCAGTGTACCACTGAATGTCGTCTTGTCCATTGACTTCAGACCAAGTCGGTAGGGTAATTGTTCCGTCACCGTAGGCATCTGTCACTGTCACCTCATAAAGATAAGTTGAGCGTTTATCGACAGATACTTTGGTTTTAATTTTTTCTGCGGACATAGCAACCGAATCCGTTGCGTAACTATGCTCGCTACCGTCTTTATATTTCACATAAATATGATTGGTGTATGTTCCAGACAAAACTTGATGATTGCGAATATCAAATGCTGCCGTAAATGTTCCGTCACCGTGATTAGTGGCTGTATACCACTTGATATTGCTTTGATTGCTTGTGCTCCAAATAGGGACTCGAACAGATTGAATCGGTTTGGACTTTGAAGTTTCACTAACTTTGACGGTATAAGTCCCTTGTTCTTGATTGATATTTTCAACAGAGAAGAATGGTTTTTGCTCTTCTTCAGAAGGCAATTTATCAGCATCAACTTGGGCAGTGATTCCAGCTAAGCCAGTAAACTCTGGTTTGACATAGCTTTCTCCGTAAAGATGAATGTGATAAGTTCCTGTGTCATAGTTGTGTTTTTTTAGCTCAACTCTAACATTGTAGCTTCCATCAGGATTTTTAGTAGCTGCATACCATTGAAGATCATCTTGTCCGTTTTTATCAGACCAAGTTGGAACAGTAAGTTTATAGATTGTTTCAGGGACATTTTTTATCCGAATATCCATGATGCCAGGTTCTGGAAAACTAGTTTGGATAGTAGGGTTTGGTTTTTCAAGGTTAAAAGTGGTGCCATTTAATCCAATCATCTTTCCGTTTTTACTTTCATAAGTATGAACATGGTAAACACCGTATCCTTTATGATTGGATAAGTCAATTTCTGTCGTGTCTTGCCCTGCCGTATACCACTTGATGTCATCTTGTCCTTTTTCGTCAGACCAAACAGCGTGTAAAATATTGGCATTTGTTTGATCTTTGTTTCGAGTAAAGGATATTTGAGCAGTCTTTCCTAAAACGGTTGTAGAAACCGTGCCGCTAGCTGGTTTTTCTACTTTGAAAGTCGTTCCGTTTAAACCAACCATTTTCCCATTGATATTGATATAGGTGTGGACGTGAAAGGTTCCATAACCAGTGTGCTGACGCAAATCAACAGCTGTAGTTGGTGTTTGGGGCGCGGAATACCACTTAATGTCATCTTGCCCATTTTCATCAGACCAAACAGCATGGTAAATGGTGTAAGGAACTTGCGTTTGTGAACGTGTATAGTTAATAGAAGCTGTATTTCCAGAAACATTTACAGTAATATCGCTAGCAAGAGTTGCCGGATTTGAGCTTTTTTGAGTATTATTTGTTTCCGCGGCTTGAGCTGTTAGTTGAGCAGAAAAAACTCCCAACACAGCGCTGGATAGTAAAAATAGTTGACTGTATTTTTTCATAAATCTCCTTTGAATAAATAATTTGGATAGTTCCATTTAGATTATTCGGGAAAAGATGAGAAAAATGGTAAGTTGGATTGAAAAATTAGAAAATGATAATGGGATTTTCGTTATTATCAAAAAGTTCAACTAAACAATGTAATTAGTATCATTTATCAGCAAAGATCATTTTTTAACTATATAGACTGATAATTAAGAAATATCGTATCTTAAACAAAGTCATGAAGTTAAATCTATTAATCTTAAAATTGATTTTCAAGATATAAGGGGAAGATTTGGTATAATAAATGTAAAAAATTCAAGGAGCATGTATGAGAAATAAAATTGGTAGGAATGAGAAATGTCCGTGTGGAAGTGGAAAAAAATATAAAAAATGTTGCTTGAAAAAATTATCTCAAAAATTGTATTTTGAAAAAATGTATAAGTTGATTGGAGAGTCACGGAATGAGGCGCGCATCAAACAGTGTCTACATCCTAATGTGGAAGAATGTGATGAAAAAATTATAAAGGCACATTCAATCCAAAATAATCGAATATTAAAAAAATTTCTACTAATGGTGAAGTTTGTATGCCGTTGTCGAAAAATAATTTACCATTTGTAACAATTGAGAGATATGGTAGAAAAGTTGCTAGTGTGTTTACTGGATTTTGTAAAAAACATGATAAAATCCTCTTTCAACCAATTGAAGATAGAGAATTTACTAAACCAGAAGAACAAATTTTTTTGTATACCTACAGAACATTTGCCTATGAGTATCATAGAAAGTTAGAAGCTAATAACTTTTTGGAGATAATGGCTCAAAAGACTGTTAATAATCATGATAATCAATTAGGTTTTGAACTGGCAATTAAGGATTTTTTGCTAGAGAAAAAGGAATTTGATAACTCAATTCAAAGTAAATACTTTGATACCCTTATCAATAGAGTATGGGAAT
>OGKB01000780.1_pt1 | contig 19701 bp, 17 predicted proteins | sample 1572351 | NCBI WGS metagenome assembly OGKB01 (sample SAMEA2582088, study PRJEB24529) | metagenome | biome: Human gut stool | place: China | collected 2011
ATAAACCTGTACCAAGGCATGGGCATGAGTACCCAAGACAGGAATACCAAAGAGCTTCCCTGCTCGCACATTGCTAGTCCCGTTGGCTCCACCAATCACGGCTGCGCGTGTTCCCCAGATAGCTGCATCCATTTCTTGCGCACGACGTGTCCCGAATTCCATCAAAGGTTCATCTTCAATGACTGAACGAATACGTGCTGCCTTGGTCGCTATCAAGGTTTGAAAGTTAACGATGTTTAAGAGAGCCGTTTCGACCAATTGACATTGGGCTAGAGGTCCCTCCACCTGCACAATCGGCTCATTAGCAAAAACCAAGTCCCCTTCCTGAGCAGAACGAACCGTTAGTTCCAACCTGAGATTTCGTAGATAATCCAAGAATTCTCCATGATACCCAAGCGTCTCCAAGTAGGCAATATCGCTATCTGAAAAGCGTAAGTCTTCAAGATAATGTACAATTCTTTCCAAACCAGCAAAAACCGCATAGCCGTTATTAAACGGTTGCTGGCGGAAGTAAACCTCAAAAACCGCCTTCTTATTGTGAATTCCTTGGTCAAAGTAAACTTGCATCATGTTAATCTGGTACAAGTCCGTGTGCAATGTCAAACTATCATCTGGATACATCTGTTTTCCTTCTTCCTACTTTACAAAGGTATGAACGTATTCTACCACTTTCACACCATCCGATAAATTAGTACTATTATAACACATTTTATCTGGATTGATAAAAAGCTAACAAGCTATTCTCCACTCTCCAGCTCATCCATATCTTGCTCAAACTTTTTTTGAGCCCATTCGCCATAACTTTTAAGACCGAGATTGCCGATAAAAACCCAAGGAAGGTAAATCAGATAAGTAATGACCCAAGCAGATAAGTATTTAACGTTCAGAGGATTGTGCTGATAAATTTCGATATTAAACTGGTAGTTTTGTAGCATCAAGGTAGCTGTAATCACTAGAGTTAATAACAGGCATCCTAAAATTGTAAAATGAAAACGACTATAGTAGTTCACACCCAAATCTCGAGCACGGCCGAAAAAGTAAGAAGTTCCAATAATGATAATGATGAGAATCATTCTCGGATTAAAAAGACTTGGTGCTAATACTGCAATCATATAAGATAAAAGCAAGAAAGCTATAGAGATATAGAAACTTTCAGCCCCCGCTTTATTCATCAGTTGCTCTTCCCTTTCGTCTAGTAATTGATAATAAAAAAATCTATTCTTCATCTTCTTCCTCCCAAACTTGCTGATTTCTGCGATTCAAGTATAGGATAACTCTATCCATAGAATAACTCCCAACGAGATAGATGATAACTGCTAGAACCACTTTTAGGGAGTACTTCCAAGTCAATAGACTGACCAGTTCCTCGCGATTGCCTACGATATCAATCAATAAAATCACTATAGAAAATCCCAAAGCAGATAAAATTCTTTCTTTTCCAGTATTCTCAACAATATCTCGAATATCAATTCCTACATACATGCGGCGAATAATGGCATACAAACCTACTCCAATCAATAAAAGTAATTCTGGTGAATAGGATAGAAGCGTTAAATTGAAAATATAAACTTTGGCAAAAATTTCCAGTGCCAAAAATAGGCACATTCCCAAAAGAATTTCTCCTGAAATCTTTCCATCCAATTTTTCCGTACGTTCATCTTTGATCACAAGTTTTTTTCTATTTTTCATCTTCTTCCTCCCAAAATAGTTGGTCTAATGTTTTTCCTAAGCATCTGCAAATGGACTGGCAGAGGGAGAGACTAGGATTGTATTTCCCAGCTTCAATCAAGCCTATAGTCTGCCTAGTAACGCCCACAGCTTCTGCCAAATCTCCTTGTGTTAAATCACGCTCCACCCGAGCTAATTTTAATTTTAAATTTTTAGCCACTAGCGTCCTCCTTCACATTTTTAAAAAGTTGCGCTTCTTTTAAAAACATTATACCATATATCTAACTCAATGCAATATATAAATGTCATTTTGTAAGATTTTATTAACAAAAAAACTCTCTACTACAAAAAATAGAGAGTGTTGCCTTTAACTATAGGATTTCAAAATATCAACGACATCACTTCTTTTCTTGACCTGATGGGCCTTGATGCCCAATTTCTGAGCTGCGTTTGTATTGTCCTCAATATCGTCTAGAAAGACACAATTTGTAGGATCTAGCTGGTATTTATCGAGAATCTCCTTAAACATTACCAAATCAGGCTTTATAGCTTTTATATCACAGGATAAGACAAAGCCATCTAAAAGTTCTTTTAAGGGAGATAGTTGCTCTTCCAGCAAGTCATAAAATACCTTTGAGGTATTGGACAAGACAAAGATGCGATGCCCCTTTTTCTTTAGTCCTGACAAGACAGGAAAGACTTTCGTATAAATGTCAATGTAGCTAGGCCAGTTCCAGATAACTTCTTCGACCTTCTTTTGATAGGTCCTGCCAATCATTGATACAGCTTTAAGCACCAACTCTTCTCTCGTCATGGTTCCAAGATCTAATCTTTCCCAAAGCCCCGACTGAAAAATGGCCTTATCTAAAATCAAATATTCTTCCTTCGTATCCGAAACACCTTGTAAAATCTTATCCTTGTTCCATTCTAATAAAACGTTGCCCATATCTAGTATGATATCCATTAGCCCACCTCCATAGTGATGTGAAGATTTCCTCTTTGATTTATACTTTCATATTTAGCTTACAAATCCTTTTGGTAATAGTATCTTTGTCCTGTATAGGGATAGTCTTGTAAGGTAAAGACTTCCTTGTAGCCATGCCTTTTATAAAAATCTGGCGCCTGAAACTGGTAAGTATTGACAAAAGCAAAACGACAGTTTCGATTCTTAGCTTCACTTTCTGCCTGTTGCAATAGTTTTGAACCGATTCCCTGTTCTCGCAATTCCTCTTTCACAAACAAATACTCGATTTCCAACCAATTTCCGAAAGTCTCTGCTACTAAGCCTGCCAAGAGATTACCCTTTTCGTCTTCGACATAAAGATTCAGTGGCTCGCTTTCAGCCTCTTCTCTTTTGGAACGATTATAAGAACGAATCAGATTTCCTATTTCTTGCGCTTTATGCGATTCCTTATTTTCCAATCTAAAGTGCATCCAAACCTCCTTCGAACTGTTACAGCTTGATTATAATCTTATTTCAATAGACTGTCAAACTAGAAAAAAACTCACCAAGCAGAGTTGATGAGTTCATGAGTTATTTTCTAAATTTCCACTGGCTATAAATTCCGAAACCGATAATCCAGATAGCTGAACCAATTGCTCCCATAAAAGTAGATTCTTGTAAAAAGAGGGTTAAAAAGACAAAGATAAAGAAGAGAATGGTTAAAGGATTTAGAAAACGGTAATGGGGCATGAGGTAGCCATCCGCCATGAAGTCTTGTGACTTGCGGTATTTGAGATGAGCCACCATGATCAAGATATAAATCGCGATGTAAACACCTGATGAAGACGCCGTAATCAAAGCAAAGGCATCGGAAACACCTGGCAAAACATTGATAAAGGCAGCCAGAGCAATCAAGATTGCTGAAGCAATAATAGCATTTTGTGGAACATTATGGCGAGAGAGAGTATCTGCCTTGATCGCTTTTAGGAAGCGATTGGGTGAATCATGAGCAATCTGGTAGAGGTGTCGCCCTGTTGAATAGAGGGTTGAATTAAGAGCAGATGCTGCCGACGTCAAAACAACGAAGTTAATCAGAGCTGCCGCCCACTTGATACCTGCCAGCTCAAAAACCGTTACAAATGGTGAATCTGAAGAAGCAAGTTCTCTCCAGGGAATAATAGACATAATGGCTAATAGAGCACCACCATAGAAGAAGACAATTCGGAGAGGAATTTCCTTAACAGCTTTGGGCAAAACTTGACGAGGATTCTTCGTTTCAGAGGTTGTCACTCCGATAAATTCAATCATCAGATAGGCAAAAAATACCATTTGAAAGGCCATGACAAAGTTCATGACTCCATTTGGGAAAAGAGAGAATTGATTGCTGATATTTGCCAGACTTGCAGCACCATATGGTGTTTCAAATCCTGTCAAGACCATAAAGACCCCTGTTGCAATCATAGCTAAAATAGCCACAATCTTAACCATAGCAAACCAAAACTCGACTTCTCCAAAGAGCTTAACCGCAATCAGATTAACCAAGGCCAAAATCGTTAAAAAAACAATCTGAATCAACCAACTAGGCCAAGAAGGAAACCAAAACTGAACATAATGCGAAATCGCAGTGATTTCTGCCATACCGATAAATACAACAGACAACCAATAAGACCAAACAGAGAAATACCCCCAGCCTTTCCCCAAATGACGGGTGATAAAGTTGATAAAAGTATGTTGTTCTGGATCCTGATATAGCATCTCCCCAACAGCCCTCATCATCAAAAACATAAAGGCTCCTGTAATCATGTAAATCAGGATGATAGAAGGTCCAGTAAGGCTGATAGAACGACCAGCACCTAGGAAAAGTCCTGTTCCGATTGTCCCCGCAATGGCCATCACCTGAACATGGCGATTGGTTAAACCACGCTCCATTTTATTTTTTTTCTTATTTGAACTCATATAGTCTCCTATTTATTCAAAAAATCAAAAAGGAGTTGAGCAAGTCAAGACCTCCACTACTCCGTTTTCATTCTATTTAGGCTGTTTTTTCAACCTTTAAAATTTTGACATCGTAACTACCAACAGGTGTCTCAATCGTAACAATATCGCCTGTTTTTTTGCCGATCAAAGCTTGTCCAATAGGACTTTCATTTGATACCTTCCCAGCGAAAGCATCCGCACCTGCAGAACCGACGATGATGTAGACTTCTTCTTCCTCTTCACCGATTTCTTGAATGGTTACGGTCTTACCGATAGCTACCTCATCTTGGGCAACTGCATCGCTATTAACAATTTCAGCATAGCGAATTTTTGTTTCTAGACTTGAAATTTGTCCTTCAACAAAAGCTTGTTCATCCTTAGCTGCTTCATACTCACTATTTTCTGAAAGGTCTCCATAGGAACGAGCAATCTTGATACGCTCTACGACTTCGGGACGACGAACTAGTTTCAATTCTTCTAATTCTTTTTCTAACTTTTTCTTTTCTTCAAGGGTCATTGGGTAAGTTTTTTCTGCCATTTTTTCAACTTTCTTTTCTATTACTTTTTTTAAAACAAAATTATGTGGAAAACCACATAATTTTAGTTTGAACTACTTGATTGTGTTAATTTACTATTGATATGTTCTGCAACGTTTTGGTCATGCTCTTCTTTTGTCGTTGCAAAGTATACTTTACCGTCTTCAACATTAGCTACAAAGTACAAGTACTCACTCTTTGTCTGATTTACACTTGCTTCAATCGCATCGAGGCTTGGACTATCAACTGGTCCGGGCATGAGGCCAAGATGTGTATAAACATTATAAGGTGAATCAATCGTAGTATCAATTGCAGTATCATCAGCCAAGCTAATCTTTTGGCCAAGTTTTCCTTCAGCATACAAGATAGCAATGTTGCTTTGAAGTGGCATACCAAGATTCAAGCGGTTATAGAAGACTCCCGCAATCAATTTACGATCTTCGGTCTTAGCCCCTTCTTTTTCGACAAGAGAAGCAATACTAAGCAATTCATTAACTGTCAGATTCTTTTCTTTTATCGTAGTGTAGTACGGTGACATGGCCTTGTCCATAGCTGCTAACATATCATCAATCAAGCTTTCAACTGTGGTGCTGTCTTTGATAGTGTAGGTTGCTGGGAAAAGGTAACCTTCAAGGCGATAACGAACGCCACTGTCTTTTGTTGGAAGACTTCCAAGAAGGTTTGGATACTTAGCTACTAGTTGGGAGATGAAGGTTTCATCTTGAGCTTTTGCCAGGAAAGCATCCGCTGTAAGAGGTTCTTTAAAATCACCTTGGAGTTGACCTACTGTCTGAGCAATTTGCTCTAAGGTATAACCTTCCGGAATAGTTAAGTTTGCAAGCACTGGTTCTTGAGGTTCAGGAGTTCCACCTTTTTGCAATTCTTGAATCAAGTCATCCGTACTCATGCTCTTCTTCAAATTGTAATAACCTGACTTCAAATCTGAACCCTTATACTTAGCATAAATACTAAAGATAAGTCCATGTTTGACCAAACCAGATTTTTCCAAAGTGCTCCCAATTTGTTGCACATTTGATCCTTCTGGAATTTGAACTGTCACATACTCCTTAGAGCTCGCATCAACAGGTTTTAAAGAGTTTTGAACGTAACCGTATCCAAAGTATCCACCAGCAGCCACAAGCACCAAGAGGACTAAAAAGGTTACTAGGAAACCTTTGGCCTTTGATTTCTTCTTTTTCTTGGTTGGTTTTTTACCTTTACGGCGACGGTTACGACGTGGTTCCTCCGTTAATCTGTCTGAGGATTCACTCGAAACTAGCACTTCAGCTTTATTCTCAGAAGAAGGAACTGATGTATTGGCCTCTTCTGTCTTATAAGTCACATCTATCTTGGTCGGAGTATCGTTAAATTCTTTTTCTTCAGGTTCAAGTTCAACTGGTTCCACCTTAGGTTGAACGGACTCCACTACAGGTTCTTCAGCTGGATGAATCGGTTCTACTAGAGGTTCTTCAGATTCTACAACTTCAATCTTGTCAATGATAGGCTGTCTAATCTCTTTCTCTTCTTTTTCATCCGTTTCATCAGCTTCAGCACTCGAAAGTGGAGGAACACTCGGCGCATTCTTTAGAATTTTATCGACAACAGACAGGGAATCAGCCATCAACTCTTCTGTTGATGTTTCTGGTTCAAGATCTGAAGGAGTTGCTGAACTAGCTTGAGATGACGAAGCCGTCAGATTTGGAATCTCTACTTCTTTCTCTCTTCTATCTTGTTCTTTTACTCTTTCTAAATCACGTAGAATCTGCTCTTTAAAGCTTAATTTTTCTTCTTCTCTTGATTTTTCAGTCAAAAGCATTACCTCCTTGTTGACAATCCCTAATATTATATCTTAAAAGTCGCAGAAAAGCAACCAACTAGGGCATTCCCTAGCTAGTTTTCTTTATTTTTCGGCTGCCAAACCATATCATACCATGTTTCCCCAGCAAAGTTTGACTGGGATATTCCTTCATTAACAAAGCCGTGCTTTTCATAATAGGCGATAAGGTAGTCATGACACGTCAGGTTAATGCCCTCTCGTTCATGTTCTAAAGCGACTTCTTTCAGAGCCTTTAATAGTCTTTTCCCAACTCCCAAAGCTTGTGCTTCCTTGGCAATAGATAGGCAAGTCACAGAAATATAACCTCCAGATTGATGGCTATAGTCTTTTATTTCTTCTGTAAAGGACTGATCATGTAGATGGCGGTGTGGGACGACTGGACCTTCGATATAACCAAGAATATGTCCCTCTTTTTCAGCTACCAGAAAACTGGTCTGAATTTCCCGCAAATGCGCCTCAAAGACGGAACGAGGAATAGCTTCTTCAAGGGAGAAATTCTCTAGCTCTATCTCTATAATCCGATCTAAATCTGAAAATCTCGCTTGTCTGATTTTCATATTTCCTCCTGATAAAAAGGATTAGCCCAAGTCATATACCATTCAGAACCACTGTCATATTGACTACCTGTCACTTCTTCTTCAACAAAGCCATTCATTTCAAAATAAGATAGTAATTCATCAGGACTCTGCAAAAGAATACCTTGATAATCTAGTTCGACTGTCACCTGTTTCAAGCTAGCAAGAAGAAGTGTCCCCAAACCTTGCCCGCGATGGTCAGGATGAATAGCAAATGATCTTATTTCTATCCATGTGGGATGGAGAGACTGAGACTCTCCTAAAACATAGCCTAGGAGCTGGTTTTCATCTCTAGCTACAAGAAAGGTATCCGCAATCTTACGGATACTCTCTTCTAAAAACTCGTAGCTCACTATTTCTTCTGAGGATAAACAAGATTCTTCAATTGCTACAATTTCTTCTAAATCCGATAAAGTAGCCCGTCCTATGGTGATTGGAATTTCCATTTTTTTTCTTATTGGACGTTACTTGTCAAATTAGACAAAAGACGTTCAAATGAGTACTCATAGGTTTGGATATCTCCTGCTCCCATAAAAACATAAACTGCATTATCATGCTCAAGGAGTGGTGATACATTTTCAACTGTGATGACTTGGCTTTTCTTCTTAATTTTATCTGCTAGGTCTTCTACCTTGACGTCACCATGGTCCACCTCACGGGCTGATCCATAGATTTTCGCCAAGTAAACAGCATCTGCCTGGCTCAAAGCTTTAGCAAAATCGTCCAATAGGGCAATGGTTCTAGTAAAAGTGTGTGGTTGGAAGATTGCAACAATTTCCTTGCTTGGGTATTTCTGACGAGCCGCATCTAAGGTCGCAATGATTTCCGTTGGATGGTGGGCGAAATCATCAATAATAATGGTGCCATTGACAACCTTTTCAGTGAAACGACGCTTGACACCAGCAAATGTTTTCAAGTGTTCACGTACCAAGTTCAAGTCAAACCCTGCTGTATAAAGTAAACCAATAACGGCTGTCGCATTCATAATATTGTGACGACCAAAGGTTGGAATGTGGAATTGACCCAACTCTTGTCCGCGGAAATGAACTGTGAAGGTCGAACCAGTCGTAGAACGTAGAAGGTCGCTGGCTACAAAGTCATTTCCCTCAGCATCAAAGCCATAGTAATAGATTGGAGCATTGGCTGTAATCTTACGCAACTCAGCATCCTCACCGTAGACGAATAAACCTTTGGTAATTTGTTTAGCATAGTCATTAAAGGCATTGAAAACATCCTCTAGACTAGTAAAGTAGTCTGGATGGTCAAAGTCAATATTGGTGATAATAGAGTATTCTGGGTGGTAAGGCATGAAATGACGCTCATATTCGTCAGATTCAAAAACAAAATACTTAGCATTTTCAGAACCTCGACCCGTTCCATCCCCAATCAAGAAGCTAGTGTCTGTGATGTGAGACAAGACGTGTGACAACATACCTGTTGTTGAAGTTTTTCCATGTGCTCCTGCCACCCCCATGCTGACAAAGTCACGCATAAAGCTACCTAGGAATTCATGGTAACGTTTGTAGCTGATACCATTTTTGTCGGCATAGGCGATTTCAACATTGTTATCTGGACGAAAGGCATTTCCAGCAATAATTTCAAGATCCCCTTGCAGGTTCTTTTCATCAAAAGGAAGAATCGTAATTCCTGCCTGCTCTAGTCCACGTTGAGTAAAGTAGTATTTTTCAACGTCTGAACCTTGAACCTTGTGTCCCATTTGGTGCAGCATCAAGGCCAAGGCACTCATCCCTGATCCCTTGATTCCAATAAAATGATATGTTTTTGACATGCTTTTCTCCCCTACTCAGTAATTCTTGTCAGATTCAACTCTTGGGCAACCTGACGTTCCTGTTCCGTTTGCTTATTCTTTTTATTATAGATTTGACTCTTCTTTAGAAAATCATAGTTGTTCTTTTTAGCCTTTTCCGTTTGAGATTTCGGAGTTGGAGTCACTACCTGGCCAGCTTCCTCGGCTAGAATATAGTGGGATTGGCTCAAGTTTTTGCTAAACTTGGCAAACTCACCTGGATTTTCCTTTTGGAATGGTGCTGTTGGTTGGTTTCCTTGACGGACAAGTGTAGAACCATTGTGTCGTCTAGTATGACTAACATCCTGAGTCAAATACTTGGCCGAACGTTTCTTCTTCAGATCCGCACGCGCCTCTTCTCGAGCCAATTCAGCATACGTTTTTTCAACTTTTTTAGGTTCTGGGCCTGGTTTTGGCTCCTTACTAGCTACCGAAGGAGTTACAGCCTGTTCCTCATTGATAGGAGACCATTCCAAATAGTTCTTATCGTGGTAATCACCTTTGATATTACTAATAAAGTCTGACTCATCGTACAAGTCCATGACTGGCATTTTAGTCAGCATGATCTCATCATCTGACACCAGTGGAAATCGATCTTGTTTCATTTTGTATTTCCTTTCAACACTTCATTATAGCGTATTGTCTTGATTTTTCAAGTGCTGGCTTCAGAAATCCCTAAAATTTCTCGAATTTCTGCCAGACTAAGACTCGCACGCGATTCCGTCCCATCTAAAACTTGGGAAACTAGGTGTCTCTTCTGTTCTTGGAGTTCTTGAATCTTTTCTTCAATGGTTCCTCTAGTAATCAAACGGTAAACCTCTACCTTCCGCTCCTGTCCCATTCGGTGAGCTCGTCCGATAGCCTGGGCCTCGACAGCAGGATTCCACCAGAGGTCCACTAGGATGACGGTGTCAGCTCCTGTCAGATTGAGACCGACACCACCTGCCTTAAGGGAGATGAGAAAGATATCCCTCTCCCCTTGATTAAATATTTTGGTCATTTCTTGCCGGTCTTGAGCAGGAGTTGAGCCCGTAATTTTGAAGGAAGTCAAGCCCAAGTCTGGGAGTTCTTGCTCGATTTTTTCCAACATTCCTTTGAACTGGGAGAAAATCAAGACCCGATGCCCACCATCAGCCACTTGTAGCAATAAATCTCGGAGACTATCCAATTTACCACTGGATCCCTGGTAATCATCCATAAAGAGAGCTGGCGTATCGCAAATCTGGCGCAATCGCATGAGGCCAGATAAGATTTCTACCCGACTTCTCTGGAATTCTTGATCTGTCACTTGTGCTAGGCGGTCTCGCATCTGTTGCAACTGGGCTAGATAGATGGCCTTCTGCTGGTCTTCCAGTTCATTTTTATAGACGACTTCGATCAGATCAGGCAGTTCTGTAAGAACTTCTTCTTTCTTACGCCTCATGACAAAGGGCTTGATAAACTGCGCGACTCGGTCAGCCGGTAATTTCATAAACTCCTTTTTACTTGGTAAGAGCCCCGGTAGCACAATTTGGAAGATAGACCACAACTCTCCTAAATGATTTTCGATGGGCGTACCTGACAAAGCAAAGACTGCCGGCACCACGAACTTGCGCAAACTCTGAGCAATCTTGGTTTGGGCATTTTTCATGACCTGGGCTTCATCTAAGAAGAGAAAATCAAAAGCCATCTCTTGATAAAGCTCGCTGTCTTGACGAAAGGTTGCATAGCTAGTCACATAGATTTGGTGATTTTCAGAAAGAATCGCTTCTCGATTCGCTTTCAAACCATGAACGACAGCCAAATCCAACTGTGGGGCAAATTTCCTGAATTCATCTGCCCAATTGTAGATCAAACCTGACGGTGCTAAAATCAAGACCCGACTTTCTTCGGTCACCTGACTGGTCAAAAAAGCAATAGTTTGCAGTGTTTTTCCCAGTCCCATATCATCGGCTAGGATGCCACCAAAGCCATAGTGATGAAGCATCTGGAGCCAACGGACACCCTTTTCCTGATAGTCTCTCAAACTCGCCTGAACCTGTATATCTCCCAAAGGAAAATCCTCTGGATGAGTCAAATCATGAGCTAAGTGCTGAAATTCTTCTGAGAAAGAGATCCGATCTCGGCCTTCAAAAAGCTGAGAAAGGCTATAGGCCAGAGATTTCCGAGCCTGAAAAGAACCATCTTTTAGATCAACCCCCAGTTCCTGCAAATTTTGACGAATCTGCTTGGTTTCCTCATCAAAAAAGTATACTTGGTCAGAAGAACTGATATAGAAATCCTGATTGCTGGTCAGGGCTTTAAGAGCTTGATCAATCTCTTCTTGGGCAATACCTTGGAAATCAAATTGGATTTCCAACAGTCCTCCCTTGGACTCAATCTGAACCTGAGGAGCTTGAACGCTGTAGAGCTGATTTATCTCATCAGACAAGAAAACCTGACCCAATTTCTCAAAAGCTGGAATCGTATGGTGAAAGAAAGAATAAACTGCCTCTGGCTTCAAAGCCTGTCTCCAAGACTGAAAATCAGCCTCAAAACCAGCCCCTAAACAGACTTGAAATAGTTGGTTTTCCAAGACAGCATCACTTGAAAAAGGTAATTGTTCTAGCTGTTGACGACTAGTTACCTTAACATCTCCATAGTCAAACTGAATATTCAAGCGGATGCGGCCGTCATCCTCCCTATCAAAGTAAAAGATTAGTGAAAAGGGTCTGATTTGCAAGCGCTCAGGAGCAGAAACTGTGCCCAGCTGTCCAAACAAAGGCAGACAGGCAGCCAGACGGTCACGATCACTGTTGTCAAACTGGAGGCATTTTCTCCCTCTTTCCTCCTGAGGAAGCTCCTTGATTTCCTTTAGGAGGCTGATTTGTCTAGGGTTTAAGAGATAAAGATTCCCCTTACGAAAGAGAACTGCCCCTCCATAGAATACGTTAACTCGCTCACTTTCAGAAATCTCCATCTCAAAATAACCAGGATACTCCTTCACGGAAAAAGAGAATAGGTTTGCTTCTGGATCTAAATCATGAAAGAGAAGATTTTCATAACTATCGATCTGGTGCTCAAAATGAAAATCCTCCAAGTTCATCAGCAACTCTACCCCCTGCTCAAAAAAGGTCAGAGGGAAAAAGAGGTGACGACCTTGATTGGGGAAAAAGAGATCTTGACTCAGTCCCTCCTCAATCAAGCCACATAAAAAAGTAAGGACATCTTGACTAGCTGTATCAAAAGCATCCCAAGACAAGTCATTTTCATAGTGTTTCCCAATCATATATGGCTTTCGATGGACCAAGACCTTCAAAAAGAGAGGGATGTCACGAATGACATAATATTTTTGACTATCAACTAAACCGATTCGGAGAGTCCAAAGGAGGCGATTGGTTCCAGCTTCCACCTGACCTTGAGCTGACAAAGTGTAGATTTTCTCTCTCTTCTGAGGTTGGATACGCTCCAAAAAACTACCACCAAAACTAACCTTGGTTTCGACCTCTTCTTGCTCTTCATGTCCTTTTTCTAAGGCTTGTAAAATCATCTGGCCTTCTTCATCATTTTTCAGATAATGCTCAAGCGCTGCGAGGTGAACACAGTAACCTCTTTTTTGGAAAAAATCACAAGCACAAAAAACCAGATCATCCTCTAAACTGTAGCGCAAGTCTTCTCCCGCCACACGAGTATAGAGGCGATTCCCTTTTTCCTTGATAATCTCAATGTTGCCTGTCTCATAGAGAGTAACACCCTCCATGCGCAACTTTCCTGGAATCAATTTAGCCATAGTTACCCCTTTATCTTATCTTTTCATTATACCACATTTTCCCTACGAAAATAGCCTTCTGGGAAGACTTTTCTCCTAGAAGGCTGGATTTTTAAAGTGTAGCAAAAGTGGTTACGATGCGTTGGCAAACCTCTTCCAGTACTGACTTCGGCATAGCTACATTGAGACGGGCATGAAGAGTTCCCTCCTCTCCAAAGTCCAAACCTCGATTCAAGATAACCTTGGCTTCATTCTCCAAAAGCTCTTGCAAGCGGTCATCCGTTAGGTCATAGGCTGAAAAATCAAGCCAGATCAAGTAGGTACCTTGCGGTTTCATGACCTTAATCTTAGTTTCGTTGCCCAAAACATCCACTACATAGTTAATGTGGTCCTCAATGACTTCTTTCAACTCTCCTAACCAGTCCTTGCCATAACGGTAGGCAGCTTCTGTCGCCAAATACCCCAAGCCTGAGATTTCATGCTGGTTATTGGCCAACTGGCGTTTTTGGAAAGCCACACGAAGCTTGGGATTTTCAATAACTGCATAGGAATTCTTGGTCCCAGCAATATTAAAGGTCTTAGTGGCACTGCTCAAGATAAGGGCAAAGTCTTTAAAGGCGGGATCAATGGTATTAAAAGACTGGTGTTTGTGACCAAAGAGTGCCAAATCTTGGTGAATCTCATCTGAAACCAACAAAACACCGTGTTTTTGGCAGAGACGGCCAATCTTTTCTAACACTTCCTTTTCCCAAACACGTCCACCAGGATTGTGGGGATTGCAGAGGATATAAAGTTTCACATCCTCTTCCACCAACTCCTTCTCTAACTGGTCAAAGTCAATCTCAAACAGCCCATCCTTTTCCACCAAAGAATTGGTAATCAATTTGCGATTGTTCAGTTTGACACTGCGGGCAAAAGGTGGATAGACCGGTGTGTTAATCAGAACAGCCTCTCCTTCTTTTGTAAAGGCTTGAATAGCTGTTGAAATAGCTGGTACCACTCCCTCTATAAAGACGAGGGCATCCTTGTCAAAGTGATAGCCGTGTTGTGTGGCTTCCCAGTTCTGAACCGACTGAATCAAAGCATCACTAGCATAAGTATAGCCATAGACCAACTGATCTGCGTAGGCTTGTACAGCTCGTCGAACCTCAGGCAAAACCACAAAGTCCATATCTGCTATCCAAGCTGGTAGAACTTCTCGATCAGCTTCCGCTTCTTTCCATTTATAGGTATGGTGCCCAAAACGATTGGGCAGGCTTGTAAAATCATATTTTCCCATATCTATCTTATCCTTCCAAAGCTTGGCGCAAGTCCGCAATCAAATCTCTAGCATCTTCAATCCCGATTGACAAGCGCAGGAGGTCATCTGTTAAGCCATAGGAATGGCGCACTTCTGCTGGAATATCCGCATGAGTCTGAGTTGTCGGATAGGTAATCAGACTCTCTACCCCACCCAAACTTTCTGCAAATGAGAAGACCTTTAAGCTATTTAAAATATGAGGAATACGCTTTTCATCCACTACTTTAAAGGAAATCATCCCCCCACGTCCTGTATAGAGAACTTCCTTGACAGCAGGTGAATCCTTCAAAAAAGCAACCACTTCTTGGGCATTGGCTGTCGAACGTTCCATACGAAGAGGCAGGGTTTTGGGACCACGAATCAACTGATAACTATCAAATGGTGACAAGACCGCACCAGTCGTATTTAGATTGTAGAACAGTTGTTCATATAGTTCTAAACTATTAGTCACAACCACCCCAGCCAAGACATCGTTGTGCCCGGCTAAGTACTTGGTGGCTGAATGAAGAACGATATCCGCGCCGTCTTCAATCGGTCGTTGGTAAATTGGGCTGTAGAAGGTATTGTCCACCACTACCTTGGCACCCTTGGCATGAGCTAGTTTGGCTAGTTTGGCAATATCAAATTCCAACATCAAGGGATTGGTTGGCGTTTCAATATAGAGAACATCCACATCTTTCTCTAACTCAGCGATCAGCTCTTCTTCTGTATTGGCATAGGTAAAATGGAAACGGCCTTCTTGCTCGACTTGGTTGAACCAACGGAAAGAACCCCCATACAGATCGCGCACAGCCAAGACTTTACTTCCTACTGGAAAAACACTAAAAGCCAGTACAATCGCAGCCATTCCTGAGCTCGTCGCTAGGGCATAGTCTGCTGATTCGATTGCCGCCAAAACCTCCTCCGCCTTACTGCGAGTTGGGTTTTTAGTCCTAGTATAGTCAAATCCCGTAGACTGACCGAACTCCGGATGCTGATAAGTGGTTGAAAAATGAAGCGGTGTTACCAAGGCACCTGTAGCCTTATCTGACTTGATCCCAGCCTGGGCCAAAATTGTGTTGATGTGTAGTTCTTTGCTCATACAATACCTCCAAATCTATAGTAACTATTGTATCATTTATTTTCGCCAACTCATTTTCTTGTTTTCAAGAGCTAGTTATAGTTTCAAACTATACAAAAACGATAGTTCCTTGAGAAACTATCGTTTTTCCTGTTGAATAGACTGGTTATTTAACGTGTTTTGCCAGTTCTTCTTGGGCTTTTTTATTTGATTCTTCTTTTTCTTTCAGCCATTTTTCTTTAGCTTTTTCGTACTCATCAGTCGTTACAGTCTTATCTTGCAACTTGAGGTACTTGTATGATTCGACACCCTTATTTCCAGCTTGTGAGAATGGCGATGAGAATGGAACTGTCTTTCTCAAGCTAGGTGTTCCACCTTGGGAAACGTTTGGAATTGCAAGGGCGCTATCAACGAGCCAAGCTTGAATTTCAGCATATTTTTCATAACGTTTTGCTGGGTCTTGCTCCTTGTTCGCTTCTTCCAACATTTGAGTGTAAGTATCCAGACCAACTGCCTTAGCCTTGTCATTGACCTCACCTGGTTCTAGACCAAGGTTTTGCAACATACCGCCGTTATTGACATTTAGGATATCTAGATAGCTTGATGGATCCAAGTAGTCCGCACTCCAACCACCATTATAGATATCAAAGTCTTTTTGAGCTGCAGTTTGAGCGAGGTAGCTAGAATTATCGTAGTCATCTGTTGATAATTGTTGGATATCGATCACCACATTCTCAGCTCCTAGAACAGATTCGATGGATTGTTTCAAAGAGCTCGTTTCAAGTACACCTTTTTTAGCTGATTGGTCTACAGATACATCCAAGTGGATTGGGAATTGTACACCCTTAGCTTCCAATTCTTTCTTAGCTTCTGCAAATTTAGCTTTAGCCTTGTCAGGATTGTAGTATGGGTCTTGCGCGTCTGCAAAGTTGATTCCTTGCCATTCTTGGCCATAGTTGACCATCTTTTCTGAAACAACATCACCAAAGTCTTTTCCGTTGATACTTACAAATGTTGGAGGTACAACCAAGTTACGAATAATCTTTGTTGCTCCGTCTTCCCCTTGAGATTGTGCTCCATAGGCTGTACGGTTATAAGCATAGTTGAAGGCTTGACGGAAGTTTTTATTCAGAACTGCTTCTTGGGTTGATTTCTTTTCGATATCTGAGGATTTAGACGTGAAGTTATAAGATTTTCTGTCCAAGTTGAAGTTCAAGTAATAAGAAGTTGCGTTTTGCATACTATAGATGATGTTATCCTTGTTCTTCTCTTTAATTCCTTCAAAGCTTGAGCTATTTGGGTAGAGACGCGCGTAGCTGTATACTCCTTCTACGAAGTTACGAGCTAGGGCATCTTGGTCACTACCATCATAGTAAGTCAATTTCACATCATCCACAAAGACATTTTTAGCATCCCAGTAATTTGGATTTTTCTTGTATTCGATAACAGATTTTGAAACAAACGATTTCATCAAGAAAGGTCCATTGTACAAAATGCTAGAAGGGTCTACCTTACCAAAATCATCCCCTTTTGATTTCAGGAAGTCCGCATTGACAGGGAAGAGAATGGTTGAAGTTGTTTTAGAATTCCAATAAGATTCTGGACGTGTCAAAGTGTACTGAACTGTTTGGTCATCAATCGCCTTAACACCGACAGTTGAAAAGTCAGTTGTTTTCCCGTTGATATAGTCATCCAAACCTGCTACAGAGTCTTGAACCAGGTACAAGGCTTCGGATTTTTTATCAGCAGCATATTTCAACCCAGTGACAAAATCTTGCGCCGTTACAGGGGCGTATTCTTCACCCTCATAGGTATACCATTTTGCATCCTTACGCAATTTGTAAGTATAGGTCAAACCGTCCTGAGAAACAGTCCAATCCTCTGCCAATGATGGAACATAGTTACCGTATTGGTCGTTTTCCATCAATCCATCTACCAAATTGGTCACGATGTCGTTGGTTGTTGCACGGTTTTCTGCAAGATAGTTCAAACTAGATGGATCACTCGAATAAACATAGTTATATGTTTTAGAAGAACTACTTGAGTTTCCACATGCGCTCAGTAAGATACCTGCGCTTAACACGACACTTGCAAGTGTCAGATACTTGGCCTTAGACTTTTTCATTTCCAGAACCTCCTGTTTTAAAGATTTGTCTTATTATACAGCTTTGGTTTTATTTAGTCAAGCGATTTCTGAAGAAAAACTTAAAAAACATATTTTTCTACTCTTAATTTTAGAAAAAGTTCTCTTTTTTTAAGAAAAATGTACTATAAAAACCTTTCTATTATAGAAAGGTTAATTCATTGCTTTTATTTATAAATCTTCTTACGATATTTTCAATCGTGTCCGTAGTCGGTCCGCTTGGGCTTTACCTATTATCTTATCTAAAAGTCGTGTCCGTAGGCTCATCAAACCATAGAGACCTCCTCCAAGCCCTCCGATGAGAGCTACGTAAAGGAAACTCCAGAGACGTCCACTTGGCTGGAAGACAAAACCGAGTAGCCATTGTAAGAAGCCAACTAAGATAAACATGACAAGGGTCAAGATGGTAATCAAAATGGTCCGCTTCAATATAATCTTTCGACGAGCACCCGTTACCTGACAGATGTCACGGTACATCAAGACATTGGGAATGATTAGCCCGATAGTTGTTGAAATCAAGGGACCGTAACTGTGGAAAATAGCAATGGTTGGCAATTGCAAGACGATCTTAGCAATGGAACCATAGACAAAGTAAAGAACTGCCTTGCGGTTGCGGAACATGGCCTGAAGCATAGGAGACAAGACCATATACAAGCCTAGGATAGTAGACTGCAAAACTGCAAAGACAAATAAGCCCATGGCCAAACTATCTGGCTTACCGTAAAAGACTGTATAAAGAGGCTCCCCTACCATGACCACTCCAACCGTTGCAGGTAGTAGAAATAAGAAGAGCATGGTGAGGCTATCTTGGACTAGGCGAGCCGCCGCCTGCAAGTCACCTTTTACATAGTTTTCCGTCAACAGCGGCAAGCCGACACTCCCAATGGAAACTCCTACAGAGATTAAAATCATGGTAATTTTATTCGGATTGGCAGAGAAATAAGAAAACATGACAACCAATTCTTCATTACTGTAGTTGGTAAACCACTTCATACTATTGATAAAGGTCATTTGGTCTAAAATCTGGAAGAGCTGGATGGCTGATCCTGTTAGGATAAAGGGAATGGCTTCCTTGATGGTATCGACTAAGAGTTGCTTACTATTGATCTTATCCCGTGTTTCAAATACTCTTTTGAGCAAACCTTCTTGGGCAAGGAAGTAGATCAAAACTGCAAAACTTGCCACCATCCCCACAAAGGCCGCAAAGGTCGATTGGGTAACTGCTGATAGGTAGTCACCAGAACCCATCTTCATAATGAAGAAGGTTGCCATCAACATCCAGATAACACGGATCACCTGCTCAGCGATTTGGCTTATAGCATAAGGCTTGAGGTTGTTCATCCCTTGGAAGAAGCCCCGGATGACACTCATAGATGGGAAAATCAAGACCGCCCAAGCCAAGCTTTGCATAATAGGAATCAGGTCTTTCCCCACACCGGACAAATCTGCCAGCCAAGGAGAGAAGAGGTATAAGACCAAGGCAAAGACTAAGCCCAAGCCCGTCATAAAGCTTAGGAAACTCCGAATCAAGGCAAAGCTGTGCTCTTCTTCTCGCATGGTATTGTACTTGGCTACTTGCTTTGCGACCGCAACTGGGATACCTGCTGTTGAAATCAGCAAGAACCAGGCGTAAATATTGTAACCCATGGTAAAGAGGCCATTTGCCTTGGCAGCATAGGTCCCCATCCAGATATACCAGGGAATAATGTAAATAGCACCAAGGAGGCGACTAATAAAGTTACTAGCTGTTAGCCAAGCAGTCCCTCGCAACATCTGGGCTTGCTGGTGATTGTTTTCGTTAGACATAGCTTCCTCATTCAATTTTGATAACTAGGAAAAGTTCCTTATCTTCCATTATAAACTTTTCCTTGTTACTTGTAAAATTCGGGCTTGAAGTTTATAATAGAAAGTATGATTAAGATTGAAACCGTATTAGATATTTTAAAGAAAGATGGCCTTTTTCGCGAGATTATCGACCAAGGACATTACCACTACAACTACAGTGAAGTTGTTTTTGATAGCATCAGTTATGACAGCAGAAAAGTAAAAGAAGGGACTCTTTTTTTTGCAAAAGGTGCTGCCTTTAAAAAAGAATATCTGCTCTCAGCTATCTCGCAGGGGTTAGGTT
>OGKB01000784.1_pt1 | contig 19625 bp, 19 predicted proteins | sample 1572351 | NCBI WGS metagenome assembly OGKB01 (sample SAMEA2582088, study PRJEB24529) | metagenome | biome: Human gut stool | place: China | collected 2011
ATTGGTAGCTTCCTATTTGTCGGACCAACTGGGGTCGGAAAAACAGAGCTAGCAAAGCAATTAGCGCTAGATATGTTTGGTACAAAAGACGCGATTATCCGTTTGGACATGTCTGAATACTCTGACCGTACAGCTGTATCGAAGTTGATTGGTACAACAGCTGGCTATGTGGGCTATGACGACAATAGCAATACATTGACAGAACGTGTTCGTCGCAATCCTTACTCAATCATTCTGCTAGATGAAATTGAGAAAGCAGACCCACAAGTCATCACGTTGTTACTGCAAGTATTAGATGATGGACGTTTGACAGACGGTCAAGGAAACACTGTCAACTTTAAGAATACAGTTATTATTGCTACTTCTAACGCAGGATTTGGCTATGAAAGCTTTACAGGTGACGAAGAAAAAGATATGAAAATTATGGATCGATTGAAACCATACTTCCGTCCAGAATTCTTGAATCGGTTCAATGCAGTTATTGAATTCTCACACCTTGGTAAAGAAGACTTGGCTGAAATTGTTGAATTGATGCTAGATGAAGTCAACCAAACGCTTGCTAAGAAAGACATCACTCTGACGGTAACGGATGCCGCAAAAGCTTACCTAGCAGAAGAAGGTTACGATGAAGTCATGGGTGTTCGTCCGCTTCGCCGTGTGATTGAACAACAAATCCGTGACAAAGTAACAGATTATCATCTGGATCATTTGGATGTGAAACATCTCTTAGCTGACCTGAAAGATGGTGAATTAGTCATTGAGGAAGCAACAGATGATTCAGCTACAAAAGCATAATTCTCCAGAGAAATGGGCAGTTTCCTATGATTGTAGAACAGCTGTGGAATCCTTTGACCGGACCTGCTTAGTGACACTTCCAGTTGACGGTGCGGATGCTCGAGACGGTGAGCTGAAAGGGCTTGCTGTAACTGACGAAGAAATGGCGCGTAAGGCAGTTAACTACGTCTTTGAAACACCGGGCGGTACGATTTATCATGGCGCAGATTCTCACTTCTCAAACTATTTTGCCAAACATGGAAAAGATTTCAATATTGATGTAGCGATTAACAACTACGGTGACAACCCAATCGGTATTCAAGACAAGATGACTTCGATTGATTTGCTTCGTATGGCTGAAAATCTGCGTGCCAAAGTCATTATTCCAGTTCACTACGACATCTGGTCTAATTTCATGGCTTCAACAGATGAGATTCTTGCCCTCTGGAAAATGCGCAAAGAGCGCTTGCAATACCAATTCCATCCATTCATTTGGGAAGTCGGCGGTAAATACACTTATCCGCAAGACAAAGACAGAATTGAATACCACCATCCACGTGGTTTTGATGATTGCTTCGAGCACGATTCAAATATTCAATTTAAGGCTTTACTATAAAAAATTAAGTGGGAATTATCCGTATACATTGCGATATGCGGATAATTTTCATATAATGATAGTGTAGAATAATTGCTACTGAAAGGGTAGTATTATAAAAGGAGAATTCAATGTCAAATTTATCTGTCAATGCCATTCGTTTTTTGGGAATTGATGCTATTGAAAAATCAAAATCTGGTCACCCAGGTGTTGTCATGGGCGCAGCTCCGATGGCTTATGACTTGTTTACCAAGCAAATGCGTGTGAATCCAGAAGTACCAAATTGGGTCAATCGCGATCGTTTTGTATTATCAGCAGGCCACGGCTCTATGCTGCTCTATGCACTTCTTCACTTGTCTGGTTTTCAAGATGTCACAATGGACGAAATCAAGAACTTCCGTCAATGGGGTTCTAAGACGCCTGGACATCCAGAATTTGGACACACGGCTGGTGTAGATGCGACAACTGGACCCCTTGGTCAAGGAATTTCGATGGCAACTGGTTTTGCGCAAGCAGAACGTTTCCTAGCTGCTAAGTATAACCGTGAAGGCTATACGATCTTTGACCACTATACGTATGTCATCTGTGGTGACGGGGACTTAATGGAAGGTGTGTCTGCTGAAGCGGCTTCTTATGCTGGACTGCAAAAGCTAGATAAGCTCATCGTTCTCTATGATTCAAACGACATCAATTTGGACGGAGAAACGAAAGATTCCTTTACAGAAAGTGTTCGTGACCGTTACAATGCTTACGGTTGGCACACAGCTTTGGTTAAAGATGGAACAGACTTAGAAGCGATCAATGCGGCGATTGAAGCTGCAAAAATTTCTGGCAAACCTTCCTTGATTGAAGTCAAAACGGTCATTGGTTATGGCTCACCAAATAAACAAGGGACAAATGCTGTTCATGGAGCACCTCTTGGTGCAGAAGAAGCAGCAGCTACTCGCAAAGCTCTTGCTTGGGATTACGCACCATTTGAAATTCCAGAAGAAGTGTACGAAGATTATCGGGTTAATGTTGCAGAACGTGGCAAAGCTGCCTATGATGCTTGGGTAAAACTCGTTGAAGAATACAAACAAGCTTATCCAGATTTAGCTGATGAAGTTGCTGCCATTATTGCTGGAAAAGACTCAGTTGAGATCAAACCAGAAGATTTCCCAGTAAAAGAAACAGGTCTTTCACAAGCTACTCGTAATTCTAGCCAAGATGCTTTGAATGCTGCCGCAAAAGTCCTTCCAACTTTCCTTGGTGGCTCTGCTGACCTCGCTCATTCTAATATGACTTACATCAAAGAAGACGGCTTGCAAGACGATGCCCACCGCCTTAACCGTAATATTCAATTCGGTGTGCGTGAATTTGCTATGGGGACTATTTTGAATGGTATGGCACTTCACGGAGGACTTCGTGTTTATGGCGGTACGTTCTTTGTCTTCTCAGACTATGTTAAAGCGGCTGTTCGCTTGTCAGCTCTGCAAGGTTTGCCTGTGACCTATGTCTTTACACATGACTCAATCGCAGTTGGTGAAGACGGTCCAACTCATGAGCCGATTGAGCATTTGGCTGGACTTCGTGCCATTCCAAACCTCAATGTTTTGCGCCCAGCAGATGCACGTGAAACACAGGCTGCTTGGTACTTGGCACTCAAGAGTCAATCAACTCCAACAGCTTTGGTTCTCACGCGTCAAAACTTGACTGTTGAAGCTGGAACTGACTTTGACAAGGTAGCGAAAGGCGCCTATGTTGTGTATGAGACAACAGATGGTTTTGATACAATCCTTCTTGCATCTGGTTCTGAAGTCAACTTAGCGGTTGCAGCTGCAAAAGAATTGGAAGCGCAAGGAGAAAAGGTTCGCGTTGTCAGCGTACCGTCAACAGACATCTTTGATGTACAAGATGCTGCTTACAAAGAAGAAATTTTACCAAATGCAGTTCGTCGCCGTGTTGCTATCGAAATGGCTGCAACCCAGTCTTGGTACAAATATGTCGGACTTGACGGAGCTGTTATCGGTATTGACAAATTCGGTGCTTCTGCCCCAGCTGCTAAGGTAATGGAAGAATATGGCTTCACCGTTGCTCATATCGCAGAAGTTGTGAAAAACTTGAAATAATGGTGATAAAGAGAAAAAACCGAGGCTTGCTTTGCTTCGGTTTTTCTAACTAGAAATGCTATAATGAAAATAGGAAATTTTAGCTCGGAGGTGTGAAGATGACAAAGGAAAGTATGATTTATCAGCTGTTGGATGAATTGAAAATTTCTTATGATCGTCTGGATCATGAACCAATTTCTTCCGTTATTGAGGCTGCTGAAAAGGGAATTGTCCTACCGGGGCAACAGGTCAAAAATCTCTTTTTGAAAAATAAAAAGGGGCGTCAATTTTATTTGGTCATTTTGCGGGACGAAAAAACGGCAGATATCAAGCATTTGGCAGAAATCCTTGATGAAAAACGATTATCATTTGCCAATGATAAGGAGCTGGAGGAGCTTTTACAGGTAGAGCCAGGTGCGGTTACACCTTTTGGGCTGCTTTTTGATAAGGAAAAGAAAGTCCAGCTGATTGTGGACGAGGAGGTTGATCCGAACTTGACCGTGGGTTTTCATCCTTTTGTCAATACAACAACGCTCAATATCGCTTATGCGGACTTTTTACGTTTTTTGGAAAAAGCAGAGCATACTGTCAAAAGAATTCGCTGCTAGTCAGGCTTAAAGAGGAATCCTTTTAGAAATTTCAGCCCCTCCTTGTAAATTCTCTAGGAATCTGCTATAGTAGATAATATATGAAATCTAAAGGAGACTAAAATGGGTAACGGTTTTTCAATTTTAATCATGTTGGTTGTGATGATGGGCTTGATGTTCTTCATGCAACGTTCTCAAAAGAAACAAGCAGACAAACGGATGGAGAGTTTGAACAAACTACAAAAAGGATATGAAGTCATTACAATTGGTGGCTTGTATGGTACGGTTGATGAAGTTGATACTGAAAAGAAAACGGTTGTTCTTGATGTAGACGGTGTCTACTTGACATTTGAATTAACAGCTATCAAGACTGTATTACCTCTCACAGAGGGAATCACAGCAGTTGCTGGTGCAGACGGAAGTGTTGATATGTCAGAAGATACAGCTATTGAAGAAGAATAGTAGTGTTTTAAGCTAGAAAAAGGGATTGGAGTTTCTCCAGTTCTTTTTATTTTTGTTTGAAAGGTTTCTTTTACAACTTATAAGAATAATTCTTTTACTACTTTGACGTTGTCAATTAGCTATTTTGACGCCAAAGCTAACCAAGTAACAAATATTCCCTTAGCAGAATAGGAATTTAAAAAAGATAAAGCATTTAATTTTTATCGTAAAATAATGTGAAAAAGAAGTTGGAGCCAAAAATTTCTATGTTTCGGCTTCTTTTTTATCTGAAATTTAGCATAAATCCCATTTTTAGAGGATTTATGATATAATGAAATGTAAAACTTTATTAGGAAAACAAGCAGATGTTTAGTTTTAAGAAAAAAGAAAAAATTGAAGTTCCGTTACAAATACCAAAACATATCGGTATTATTATGGACGGGAATGGTCGTTGGGCTAAAAAGAGAATGCAGCCGCGAGTTTTCGGGCATAAGTCTGGAATGGAAACTTTGCAAAATGTTACCATTGCAGCTAAAGAGCTGGGGGTTCAAGTATTGACAGTCTACGCGTTCTCCACAGAAAATTGGTCGCGCCCTGAAAAAGAAGTCAGCTTTATCATGAACTTGCCGGTTGAATTTTACGACCGTTATGTGCCTGAGTTGCATAGAAATAACGTAAAAATTCAAATGATTGGAGATACAGAGCGGCTACCTAAGGCAACTTATGAGGCGCTTTACAAAGCAGAAGAATTAACGCGGCTCAACACAGGCTTGATTCTGAATTTTGCCTTGAATTATGGTGGCCGTGCTGAGATTGTTCAGGCGGTTAAAATGATTGCTCAAGATGTGTTAGATGCCAAGTTCAGTCCGGGTGAGATTGATGAAGAGATGATTGCCAATTATCTACAAACCAGCAATCTACCTCGATTATTGCGCGATCCGGATTTGGTCATTCGAACGAGCGGAGAATTGCGTTTGAGTAATTTTTTGCCTTGGCAAAGTGCATATAGTGAGCTGTATTTTACAGATATTTTATGGCCGGATTTTGATGAGAAAGCTTTGAAAGCAGCTATTGAAGAATATAGTAAACGAAATCGTCGCTTTGGTGGTGTGTAGGAGAATTTATGGATAAGGATTTACAAAGACGTGTTATTTTTGGCGGAGTGGCACTTGCTATCTTCATTCCAGTTTTGATGATAGGAGGGGCGCTTCTGCAAATTGGAATGGGGCTTCTAGCCATGCTGGGTGTTCATGAATTGCTGCAAATGAAAGGGCTGAGAAGTACCACGCTAGAAGGTGTCTTAGCCATGTTAGCAGGTTTTGTGCTGACGATTCCACTCGAAAACTATTTGAAATTTTTGCCGGTAGATGGAAATGTTGTGGCCTATAGTTTAGTTGTTTTTCTTCTATTAGGCTCAACTGTTCTAGGGAAAAATTACAGTTTTGAAGATGCGGCTTATCCAATCGCTGCGAGTTTTTACGTGGGAATTGGCTTCAATGCTTTGCTAGATGCACGGGTGGCTGGTTTTGACAAAGTGCTCTTAGCCTTGTTTATCGTCTGGGCAACGGATAGCGGAGCTTACTTGGTCGGACGGAGATATGGCGTACGTCGCTTAGCTCCGCGAGTTTCACCAAATAAAACTGTTGAGGGCAGCCTAGGAGGCATTGCTTCAGCAGTCCTTGTAACATTTATTTTTATGTTGTTTGATAGAAACGTTGCCGCACCTCATCATATGTTTGTCATGCTTCTTTTCACAGTATTCTTTAGTATTGCAGGTCAGTTTGGGGACTTGGTAGAAAGTGCAATTAAGCGCCATTTTGGAGTCAAAGATTCTGGTAAATTTATACCCGGACATGGTGGTGTGTTAGATCGTTTTGACAGCATGCTGTTTGTCTTTCCCTTGATGCATTTCTTTGGATTGTTCTAATGAGAATGGTGAAATGAAGTGGGACAGACTAATGTGATTGTTTTGTAATCACTCACAGAAAAATGAAATCTGAGAAGATGACATAAAAAATCAATATTTCGCAAGAAATTGATTTTGTCATTTTACTTTGTGCAGTTGACTAGGGTTTGGTCGTCATGCCTTGCGTAGCAAGGGATTAGAACTGCCACTCAACAGTGATTGATTGGCACTAAAGTATCTAATCAATTGTGCATAGGAACTCTAAATTGACTAAAGTCAACAGAGTTTCTCACCACTGCGTTTTGTAGTAAAAATAATATATTGTAAGAGTCTGGGGAACGTTCATCCCAGCCTCTTTGTGAATGAACTTTATAAGGAAATCTTAAGCCGAGTGAAGTATTCTTGATTTGCTGTGTGCAATTCAGTAAGATGATCGTGTCAGAAAGTAGAAAGGTTGGTGTAATGCAGTCAGGTATTATAGGAATTATCACCTTTATCATTGTTTTTGGAATTATTGTGGTCGTTCATGAGTTTGGACATTTCTATTTTGCGAAAAAATCGGGTATTTTGGTGCGGGAGTTTGCTATCGGAATGGGCCCGAAAATTTTTGCTCATATCGGAAAAGACGGTACGGCGTATACCATTCGGATGTTACCGCTGGGTGGCTATGTTCGTATGGCTGGTTGGGGCGAAGATTCGACCGAGATTAAAACCGGAACACCTGCTAGTTTGACTTTAAATGAAGCAGGTAAGGTCGTCCGAATCAACCTTTCGGGCAAGAAAATTGATCAAACCGCTCTGCCGATGAATGTGACGGGCTTTGATTTAGAAGACAAGCTGGGAATCACTGGTTTGGTACTAGATGAACAAAAGACCTATGCAGTTGACCATGATGCAACAATTGTAGAAGAAGACGGTACAGAGGTTCGGATTGCTCCGCTTGATGTGCAGTATCAAAATGCTAGTTTAGGTGGGCGCCTCATTACCAACTTTGCAGGACCGATGAACAATTTCATTTTGGGGATTGTAGCTTTTCTGTTGTTGATTTTCATGCAGGGTGGCGTTGCCAATCCCAATACAAATCACATTCGTGTCTTACAGGACGGTGCCTTGGCACAAGCTGGTGTAAAAAATAACGACCAGATTTTAAAAGTTGGTCAAGCCGAAATTAAGAATTGGTCGGATTTGACCCAAGCTGTTCAGTCTGAGACGAAAAACAGTAAAGGGCAATCAGAACTAAATGTGACGGTTAAAAGCGGAAATAAAGTTCGAGAGCTGACAGTTAAGCCTAAAAAAGAGCAAGGAAGATATCTATTAGGAGTGATGCCGGGCTTGAAATCAGATTTTCCGTCTATGATCGCGGGTGGGTTTAGCATGGCTTGGAACGCTAGTTTCCGCATCTTTGACGCTTTAAAAAATTTAATTTTCCACCCAGACATCAATAAACTAGGCGGTCCTGTGGCGATTTACAAAGCCAGTAGTGACGCTGCTAAAGGCGGTCTTGAAAGTGTTATCGCTTTATTAGCTATGCTATCTCTAAATATTGGTATTTTTAATCTCATTCCTATCCCAGCGCTTGACGGTGGAAAGATTGTGCTCAATCTGCTTGAAGCCATTCGGCGCAAGCCATTAAAACAGGAAACAGAAACCTATGTCACTTTAGCAGGTGTCGCCATTATGGTGGTGTTGCTGATTGCGGTGACCTGGAATGATATTATGAGAACCTTCTTTTAAAAGGTGAATTCTAAATAATAAATAAAAGGAAGAATTTATGAAACAAAGTAAAATGTTAATCCCAACACTACGTGAAATGCCTAGTGATGCACAAGTCATCAGTCATGCACTTATGCTGCGTGCGGGCTATGTCCGCCAAATTTCAGCAGGTGTCTACTCTTACTTACCATTGGCTAATCGCGTGATTGAAAAAGTAAAAAAAATCATGCGAGAAGAATTTGAAAAAATCGGTGCGGTCGAAATGTTAGCTCCAGCCCTCCTTAGTGCCGACCTTTGGCGTGAATCAGGTCGTTATGATACCTACGGTGAAGATCTCTATAAGTTAAAAAATCGCGAAGGTTCAGATTTTATCTTGGGGCCCACTCATGAAGAAACATTCACCGCAATTGTACGGGATTCTGTAAAATCTTATAAGCAATTACCGCTCAATCTTTATCAGATTCAGGCTAAATATCGTGATGAAAAGCGTCCTCGCAATGGCTTATTGCGGACACGTGAATTTATCATGAAAGACGGTTATAGCTTCCATGCCAATTATGATAGCCTAGATGTGACTTACGATGAGTATAAGACGGCCTACGAGAATATTTTTACACGAAGTGAGGTTGATTTCAAAGGGATTATCGGTGACGGTGGTGCTATGGGTGGAAAGGATAGCCAAGAATTTATGGCCATTACACCTGACCGTATCGACCTTACGCGCTGGGTTGTTCTAGACAAGTCAGTCACTAGCTTTGATGAAATTCCGACAGACGTACAAGAAGCGATAAAAGAAGAATTGACAGGCTGGTTGGTGTCTGGTGAAGATACTGTTGTTTATTCGAGTGAGTCAGGATATGCTGCAAACCTTGAAATGGCAACAAATGAATACAAACCAAGCAATCGTGTCGTGGCAGAAGAGGAATTGACTCGTATAGAGACCCCAGATTGCAAGTCAATTGATGAAGTCGCTGCTTTTCTTCATGTTGATGAAAGTCAAACAATCAAAACCTTAGTTTACATTGCTGACGAAAAGCCTATCGTGGCTTTGCTTGTCGGAAATGATCAACTGAATGAAGTGAAGTTGAAAAATTATCTAGGTGCTGATTTCTTTGAACCGGCAAGCGAAGAAGAAGTTCGTGAACTGTTTGGAGCAAACTTTGGATCTCTTGGACCCGTTCATCTTCCAGAAGATGTTCAAATCATCGCAGACCGTAAGGTAGAAGACATCCGCAATGCAGTCGCTGGTGCGAATGAAGACGGTTATCATTTGACAGGTGTCAATCCAGGGCGAGACTTCACAGCAGAATATGTAGATATTCGCGAGGTGCGTGAAGGAGAAGTTTCACCAGACGGACAAGGCGTTTTGAAATTTGCACGCGGCATTGAAATTGGACATATCTTTAAATTAGGAACTCGTTATTCAGAAAGCATGAATGCGACGGTTTTAGATGAAAATGGTCGTGCAGTTCCTGTCGTAATGGGCTGCTATGGTATTGGTGTTAGTCGCCTCTTATCAGCTGTTATGGAGCAACATGCACGTCTCTTTGTCAATAAAACGCCAAAAGGAGACTATCGCTATGCTTGGGGGATCAATTTTCCAAAAGAATTGGCACCGTTTGATGTGCATCTAATCCCTGTAAATGTCAAAGACGAGGAAGCTCTTGCCTTGACAGAACAACTAGAAGCAGAGCTGGTCAAAGCTGGCTACGAAGTTTTGACAGATGACCGTAACGAACGTGCTGGTGTGAAATTCAGTGACAGTGACTTGATTGGTTTACCGATTCGTGTGACTGTTGGGAAAAAAGCAGCTGACCGCATCGTTGAAGTCAAAATCAAAGCGACAGGTGATACCATTGAAGTGCATGTTGACAATCTTCTTGAAACACTTGCAATCTTAACGAAGAAAGACAAATAAATAGGTCTGAAACAAGAACTAAATTATCATTCAAAAACAGACAAAATCTTAATTGGAGATAATCCAAAAGAGATTTTGTCTGTTTTTTTGAGTTGTCACTTTACGTCGACTTGTTGGTGTGGGACAAAGAATGACTGCTAAGGGAAATGTGTTTTATTTTTCTTTCATTTTTTACTATTTGAAGATAAAAAATAACTTTTTAGGGCGTCTTCTGAGGAAATCTTTGGAATATTTTATACTAAAAAGGTAGAAAAAGGAGTTGAAATGAGAAAGATAAAAAATATTCTTCAAATGAGTTTGCTAATCGTTTTGACACAGATTACTTTGGTCTTGCTGACGACACCCTTGTCCAAATCATTAACTTTTCAGCAGTCCAGTTTTGTGTTTTTGTTCATTTTATTTTTTGCTGGCTTGCTTTATTTTCGCTATTTTTCCAGAGAATTAACAAATTTTAAATCAGAGATCTTAACGGCTCGTTACTGGCCCCTACTGCGATTATCCTATCTCATGATGGTATTTATCAATGCTATAGGAGCTTATCTGATGATATTGGAGGGGATGACAGCAGCGTCAGAAGGTCAACAACTGCTCCTGAGCCTGTTTGTCCACTCGTCTCTTTTCTTATTAGGTGTTGATATAGTAGCTCTCGTGCCTGAGGTGCGGTCATTCATTATTCATTTTTTTGTGTCAAAAGATCAAGCACGAACGAGTTTTGTGATAGGGAGTTTGTTGTTTATCCTTTTACGAAATCCAGCTGATTTGACTTGTTTTATTGTTTATACAGGTTTAGGGAGTTTACTTTCTTTCTTGATTTTCAAGCCAACTCTTCGTTTGGAATTTTCCATTTTCAGTCATTTGGTGCGCAATAGCTTTTCTCTTCTTTTCTTGATTATTTTTTGGTAAATTGTTTTGTAGAAATCCCACTTCTATGATAAAATGAGAGCATTATAGATTGGATGAGAAGAGCAATGATACAAAAAGAAAAACAGTTAGAATGGTTGCAGCAGCACCAAATAAAAGAGCCACATTTGGGCTTAGAAAGAGTGCTACGACTATTATCGCTGCGAGGCAATCCTCATTTACAAATATCAGTCATTCATGTGGCAGGTACCAATGGAAAAGGCTCAACGATTGCACATTTACGTCAGCTATTGCAAGCAAAGAAACTGCGTGTAGGAACGTTTACATCGCCTTATCTTCTTAACTATAATGAGCAAATTGCAATCAATGGTTTGCCTATTTCAGGCGAAGACTTTTATTCTTTGTTGCAATCTTATCAAGAGTTATTAAAAAAGCAGGCAGATGATACGATATTGCAGGAAATAACAGAGTTTGAGATTATTACGGCATTAGCTTATGATTATTTCTGCCAGCAAGAGGTAGATGTGGTCATAATGGAAGTAGGTCTGGGTGGTTTATTGGACAGTACCAATGTGTGTCAACCGGATTTGACAGCTATTACGACAATCGGACTAGATCACACAGCTATTTTAGGTACGACATTAGAAGACATTGCCAAGCAAAAAGCGGGGATTATCAAGCAAGGTGTGCCGGTAGTGACAGGGAAGATTTCTTCAGAAGCACTGGCAGTTATTCACACTATTGCTCAGCAATGTCAGGCACTCCACATACGATATAAGAAAGATTATCAGGTGGAGTCTGTGCAAGGCTTAGAAGAGGGAGAAAAATTTCGTTTTTCAAATGCATTTCGACGAAAAGAGGACTATCAAACTGTTCTTTTGGGCGTTCATCAGGTTGAGAATGCGGGACTGGCAATTGAACTGTGTGATCAATATTGCAGCTTGAAAGGTTTACCATTGTTGGGTGAAAATGAGGTACGACAGGTATTGAAACGAACGTATTGGCCTGCTCGCTTGGAGAAAATTTCAAAAGCACCCTTGATCTTGCTGGACGGGGCGCACAATCCTCATGCACTGAAAGCTCTGCTTGCTTCCCTAGAAAGCCATTTTCCAGATTATCAAAAAACGATTTTATTTACATGTATTCAAACTAAGGCGTTGGATGAAATGCTTGCTTTACTAAAAATGGTTCCCACATCTCGCGTACTTTTGACAACTTTTGAGGATTCACGGAGTTTTTCAACAGGAGAAATGCAATGTTTGGCAAAGCGAGAAAAGTTAGCATATGTAGAGTGGTTGCCTTATTTGGAGCAATACAAAAAAGCCAAGCATGGAGAGAAAGAGCTGCTGCTTATCACAGGCTCTCTCTATTTCCTTGCAGAAGTTAGAAAATATCTAATGAGCGATAGGTAAAAGGAGGTTTTCTAAATAGTTAAAATGTGATAGAATGAAAGAGCAATTTGTTTGCACAGAGTAAGTGGTCTGCGTTAAGTGTGTATGGATGGGATGTTGCCATACAACGAAACATTTGTGCGGTAGGCCATTGCATCCGCTGTCATTTTGACGGCTCCCGAAAGAAAAGGAGCGAATATGAAAAAAAACTCGCCAAAGTTATCGGTGCAACTATTAGTTGCCCTCGCAATGATCGTGGCTCTTTGTTTTGTCTTAGAGAAGTTTTCAATCTTTGTCATCCCTCGTTTGTTGAAGCTGAGCCCAGCTTTCATTGGTTATACCCTTATGGGAAGTGTCGCTGGTCCGATTTTATCTGGTCTGGTTTCTGCCGTATATGATATGCTTTCCTTTTTCTTTTTGAGTCAGGGGCAACCATTCATTATCTGGTTTACATTGATTGAAGCCTTGCAAGGTATTCTCTATGGTTATTTCTTTTATGGCAAAGAATTACGATTTGAACGGAAGAAAGACTGGCTTTGGGTGACACTAGCAACTGTCGCTGTTATGGGAGTAGGAACCTTTACCTTAACGCCCTTAGCTCTCCATTTACAATATGGAGTACCCTTTGTTGCACTATACGCTACTCGGGCATGGTCTGTTTTTGAAATTCCTTTACGAGTAGTTGTGACGATGCTTGTTGTCCCACAGTTGCAACGAATCCCCGAATTACGTAAATTGATGGGATTAAGCAATAAGCAAAAAAGATAAAAGCAGAAAAAAGGCTGAGACATTCTGTCCACAGCCTTTTCAAATACGAATTTTTAATCTAACGTATTAATAGTTTTTTATCAAATCAACGGTTGAACGATCCAATTTCTTAACAAGAGCTTGTAAGAAAGCTTGAGCTTGTAGAAAGTCGTCCATTGCGTAGAGTGTTTGATGAGAATGAATGTAACGTGCACAAACACCAATAGTTGTAGAAGGCACACCACCGTTTTTGAGATGAGCAGCGCCTGCATCGGTTCCGCCTTTGCCACAGTAGTATTGGTATTTGATACCTGCTTCTTCTGCGGTTGTCAAAAGGAAATCTTTCATATTTGGCAACATGAGGTGACCTGGGTCAAAGAAACGAATCAGAGTCCCTTCTCCGATAGCTCCTTGATCTCCGTAAATGTCGCCAGCAGGCGAACAGTCTACTGCAAAGAAAACTTCTGGGTCAAACTTAGTCGTTGAAACATGGGCTCCACGCAAGCCAACTTCTTCTTGGACATTGGCTCCAACATAGAGTTCATTGCCAAGTTTTTGTCCAGCTAGAGCTTGAACCAGTTCACTCACCATGAGGACACCGTAACGATTGTCCCAAGCTTTTGAGATAACGTTTTTCCCATTAGCTGTGAGAATAGCAGAGCTGTCTGGTACAATCGTATCGCCTGGACGAATGCCGTAGCTTTCAGCTTCTGCTTTATCAGCAAATCCACCGTCAAAAACAATATCTTCAATCCTTGGTAGACTTGGTCCACCTGTTCCACGAGTCAAATGTGGAGGAACAGATCCTGAAATGACAGGAATTGCAACTCCAGAGCTAGTAAAAAGTTTAAAGCGTTGGCTGCTAACGACGAGTGGATTCCAGCCACCAATTTGCACCACACGAAAAGTTCCGTCGGGTTTGATTTCACTCACCATGAAGCCAACTTCATCCATGTGGGCAGCTACTAAGACACGCGGTGCATCAACAGTCTCTGAATGTTTCACTCCAAAAATGCCTCCTAAGCCGTCTGTTACGACTTCGTCCACATGAGGAGTCATTTTTTTACGCAAATAATTGCGAACAGGCGCTTCATGCCCTGAAACGGCAGCAATTTCTGTTACTTCTTTGATTTTTGAAAATAATTCTGACATCTTTAACCTTCTTTCTGTTCTTATTTTATCATTTTCTATCATAGTTGGGTAGCATTCAAAGATAAAAAACAGTAGTGTTTCGATTTGTCCCAATTTATCTTTTGTGTTAAAATATTGTCATGAAAGCTAAAAAGATTCTATTAACAACAGCTGCACTTGCAGGAGTAGGGATTGCAGCTTATGCGACTAAAAAAACATTGGACGAACGAAAAGAAGCTGAGCAGCGTGAGCAATTAGTTGTTGAAATTCGGAAAAGTTTGTCTGAGCTAGGCGACATTGCCACACTATATGTGCAATTATACAAGTCAGATGAGCATCGATTGGTTGGTGGTGTGGTGTATGAAGATGGTCGGCACCTCACATTTGTGTATGAAAATGACGAGTTGACCTATGAGGAAGAACAATGATTATTCCAGCAAATATAGAAGAATTGGCATCATTTGTGAAACGCGAAGGAAAGACTGTGTTCTTTTTCACAGCCGAGTGGTGTGGAGACTGTCGTTTTATTAAACCTTTTTTGCCTGAGATTGAAGCAGAGAATCCTGATTTTACCTTTGTTGAGGTCAATCGTGACGTTTATATGGAAGTTGCCAAAAAGTGGGATGTGTATGGGATTCCTAGCCTAGTAGTCCTAGAAAATGGACAAGAAATTGGCCGTTTTGTTAATCGCGAGCGAAAAACGCAGACGCAAATCAATGAATTTTTAGCCCAGTTAAACTGAAGATATAGGAGAAATAATGATTTTTGCATATAATAAAGAGCATGTGGGTGACGTGCTAATGGTGATTGTTGCAGACGGTCAAGCTGCTAAGTTAGCTGCTGAACGCAAGGGCAACGTAGCGCGTGTTTATCGTTTGGACAATGGAGAAACGGTTGCTTGGAATATTTTTCAGATTTCTAATCTTGTTAATATTACCGAACGCGGTCAAGTCTTTTTGACAGATGAAGAAATTTCAATTCTGAATCAAGAATTGAGCCAAGTAGGTTTTGAACCAGAATTGGTCAATGACCTTGAGCCGAAATTTGTGGTTGGTGAAATTGTGGAAATGGCAGCTCATCCAGATAGTGACCACCTTAATATTTGTCAAGTAAAAGTAGCAGCAGATAAAGTGGTTCAAATCGTAGCAGGTGCGCCTAATGCTAAAGTAGGTCTCAAGACGATTGTGGCGCTTCCGGGTGCTATGATGCCAAAGGGAAACTTGATTTTTCCTAGTGAGCTGCGTGGAGAAAAGAGTTTTGGTATGATGTGTAGTCCTCGCGAATTGCAATTGCCCAATGCTCCGCAAAAACGTGGGATTATTGAATTAGTAAGCTCTGAAGTAGTAGGAACAGCCTTTGATTCAGCTAAGCATTGGCAAGGGTAAGCAATAAATTAGTTTTTAATCGTGAATTTTCACGATTTTTTCTTTTCTCTTACGAATAAATAGTTAGGAGGAAAATAAAATGTATAATAAAGTAATTTTAATCGGTCGTTTGGTGAATACACCAGAGTTAAACAAAACAGCTAATGATAAATCTGTGGCGCGTGCAACACTTGCTGTCAATCGTCGCTACAAAGGACAAAATGGTGAACGAGAAGCGGACTTTGTAAATGTCGTTGTCTGGGGTAAGTTAGCCGAAACTTTGGCAAGTTATGCAAGTAAAGGCAGCTTGATTTCACTAGACGGCGAACTTCGCACTCGCCGCTATGAGAAGGACGGAGTGACGCATTATGTCACAGAAGTGCTTTGCAATGGTTTCCAGCTATTAGAAAGCCGTGCACAGCGAGCTCTTCGTGAGAATAATGCAGGTGCAGACTTGGCAGATTTGCTTCTGGAAGAAGAGGAATTGCCATTTTAATAAAGATAAGCTAGGCTGGACAACATCCAGTCTATTTGTCTCTAGTCAGCGAAAAAATTAGCATTTTATGCTTTCAATGATGTATGAATAATATGGGCAAGATAGAAGTCAACAGTCTGAGAATTGCATTTAGTTTTAACTTGAGTTTAAAAACAAGGAAGTTAGGGGGATTTTTCAAGTTTTTTACACTTCTTTTTCTTGGCGAGGTTTTGCTTTTTTGTATAAATATAATATAATAAACCTAGATAAAACAAAGTTTTCTGTTTAAGATTGCTGTTGATAAGGAGAAAAATGGGAGCAGGTAAAGGAAAAAAGCAATATCGCTATTATCGTAAATATCTATTATTTTTTCTGTTTGTCCTTGTATTGGCTGGCTTAGTTTTCCTCTATGTAAAAGGGAATTCATCAGATAGCAAGCAAGTCAAGATAGGAGCGACCTATATGACGATGAACAATGATTTTTATAAAACCTTAAATGCTGAAATTGAGAAAAAAACCAATCAACAAGGAAGTCGGCTTTATGTGCGAGACCCAGAATTAGACGAAGACAAGCAAAGCCAACAGATTGATTATTTTGTTCAAGAAAGAGTAAATGTGATTGTTATAAACCCAGTTAAGAGTGACAGTCCAAAGATTCTGACTTCTTTAAATAAAGCCAGAAAAGCGGGAATCAAGATTATTGTTGTGGATGCACCTGTTAGCAAAGATGCTAAAGTTGATACTACTATTGTGTCAGACAATTATCAAGCCGGTGTGCTGATAGCTAAAGACATGATGAAACGTTTGTCAAGTGCGAATATCTTACTGTTGGAACATCATAACGCTGTGTCTGCGATGGATCGGATTCAAGGATTTTTAGATGCGATTAAAGGGCATCCTGCTTATCAGGTGGTTTCTGAGCGGGAAACATTGGGGCAAACGGAAGAAAGTATGCCTCAAGTAAAAAAAGCATTGAACGAAGGAATGCAATTTAACGTCGTGATGTCTTTAAATGATCGTGCTGCTATCGGAGCTCTCGCGGCTATAAAAGATCAAGGTGTGACAGATAAGATCGCAATTTATGGCGTAGATGGCTCGCCTGATATTAAGAATTTCCTTGCCAACACCAATGATATTCAAGGAACGGTTGCTCAGTCTCCGATTCAAATGGGTAGAAAGGTGACAGAAGTGATTGAGCGCATGATGAAGCATCAAGCCTACAAAGAGGAATATCTCATTCCTGTTCATTTGGTGAATAAAGATAATATCGGGCAATATACAATTACAGGGTGGCAATAATGAGACGAAATAAAAGTATTTTTTATAGCAAAATTGCTTTAATGGTCATCAATTTTATTGCCATTGTTTATAATGCTTCTATTTATCTTTTTGCAACGAATTATGTAGTGGCAAAAGGTTATGCTCATTCACTGCTAGGACGTTTGGATGCTATCCCAGGCTCGCCGAGCTTTAGTTTTTCGATGTCGATTGCCTTTTATGCTTGCTTATTGTTGGTTTTTTATTACCGTGAGAAGCATCCAAATCAGCTATCTGTTTATGATAAAGTAACTATTATTGAGATTTTGCTGATGTTGGTTATTTTTGCTGTCTTGCATTCTTCTTATAATGGTCTGATTCTATTGGTTTTTGCGGATATTTTTTACGGTTCCAAGGAATTTAACACCTCCAAAGATCGGAAATATTGGTTTTCTTTTATCGTTTTGAGCTTTAGTATGTTGCTCGTATCCAACTATGACTTGATGTCGCTTTTTGTTAAATTGCCTTCGTTAGATACTTATATTCGTTTTTGTCCAGAATCTATTCGCATGGCACTCCTTTTTGGAAAGAATTTTCTCTTTTCACTAAATCTGGTTGTCTTTATGATTTCTTTGCTATTCTATATTTTAGCTGCAATGACCGAAAAGCACCATATTGAAGAAGAGCTGCGGATGGCAGCGCAAGCCAATCGTGAGTTAAATAGTTATTTAGCCTTATCTGAAAAAATTGCGGAAGACCGTGAAAGAAAGCGGATTGCCAGAGAAATCCATGATACATTAGGGCATGCTTTGACAGGAATTTCAGCTGGGATTGATGCGGTTAAGGTTTTGGTGGATATTGACAAAAATCGTGCTAAGGAGCAGTTAGAAAATGTTTCTGTGGTTGTGCGAGACGGTATCCGTGATGTGCGAGGCTCGCTCAATAAAATGCGTCCCGGCGCTCTAGAAAACAATAGTTTAAAAGAAGCATTGCTCAAAATTATTCGAGAATATGAAGCCATTTCTAATTTAGAAATTCATTTTCTCTATGAATGGGACACGATTGATTTGGATGTTGCAAAAGAGGATATTGTCTTTCGGGTGATTCAAGAATCCATTACAAATTCGGTGCGGCATGGACACGCCAAGACGATTTGGATTGAATTATTGGAAAAAGAAAATTATATCATGACCATACAAGACGATGGGGTTGGCTTTGATGAGCTTCACTATGGTTTCGGTCTCAAACAAATGCAGGAGCGTTTGGCGATTATTGGTGGGAGTGTTCATTTTGAAAATCGCAACGGTTTCTATACCTATATTGAAATTCCGAAAATAGGAGGAAAGAATGATTAAAGTTTTAATTGCAGATGATCAAGCCTTGATTCGTGAGTCTTTACAAATTATTTTATCGGCTCATTCAGATATTGAAGTGGTGGGAACAGTCGGTGACGGCAAGGAAGTGCTTGACAAACTGCATCATGTACACCCTGATGTGATTTTGATGGACATTCGAATGCCTGTTATGGATGGCGTTCTCTGTACAAAGGCGGTCAAAGAACAATATCCAGATATCAAAATTATCATTCTAACAACTTTCGATGATGATGATTTCATCTTTTCAGCATTGAAATATGGCGCTTCTGGTTACATTTTAAAAGGAGTTTCTACTGAAGAATTGCACCAAGCCATTCAAACGGTTCACAAAGGCGGTGCTATGATTAACCCCAACATTGCTACCAAAGTGTTTAAAATTTTTTCACAAATGGCGCAGTCCAATTTTGCTATTTCTGTTGCGGAAGAAAATGTGGAAGACATGAGTCAGACTGAGTGGAAGATTATTCAGCAGATTGGTTTTGGAGTTTCAAACAAGGAAATTGCAGCGAAGTTATTCTTGTCTGAAGGGACAGTGCGGAATTACTTGTCAGGCATTCTGACGAAATTAAATTTGCGAGATCGCACGCAATTAGCTATTTGGGCTGTGCAGACAGGTGTTACCCAACGTGATTTTAGTAAGGACAATGACAAATGAAGTGGCGATTGCGATATCTGGTAATTTTAATCTCAAGCCTTCTTATAGTGGCTCTGGGCTTTGTTTTATGGACATCTACTCAGAAGAAAATTTTGCGAATCGGAGTTTATGCTGGTAGTAGCTGGGATGTCCCAAATAGCCGTGAAAATAGAATATTAGACAATGTTATTCGACAATTTGAAAAGTCACATCCGCAAGTTAGAGTGGTCTATGAGAGTGGTATTCCTAAGAAAGATTACGATGGCTGGCTAGCTGAAAAAATTTTAAAAGGTGAACAGCCAGATGTGTTTATGGTTCCTGAAAATGATTTTTCGATGTTAGCGGCTTCGGGTGCCTTCAAATCCTTA
>OGKB01000805.1_pt1 | contig 19303 bp, 15 predicted proteins | sample 1572351 | NCBI WGS metagenome assembly OGKB01 (sample SAMEA2582088, study PRJEB24529) | metagenome | biome: Human gut stool | place: China | collected 2011
TTCAGTATTTATAAGAAGATGGTCAATCAGGATAAGACAGTAGATCAGATTTATGACCTGTTTGCAGTCCGTATCATTGTGGATTCTGTCAAAGACTGTTATGCGGCATTGGGAATTATCCATGAGATTTATACGCCAATTCCTGGAAGATTTAAAGATTATATTGCCATGCCGAAACCGAATATGTATCAGTCTCTGCATACAACGCTGATGAGTTCGATTGGTCAGCCGTTTGAGATCCAGATCCGTACACAGGAGATGCATAAGACAGCCGAATATGGTATTGCTGCTCACTGGAAGTATAAAGAGTCCGGCGGCAGCAAGAAAGGTGTTATGGCTGAAGAAGAGAAAATGAGCTGGCTCAGACAGATTCTGGAATGGCAGAGAGATATGTCTGACAACAAGGAATTCTTAAGCCTCATCAAAGGAGATCTGGATCTGTTTGCAGATGATGTGTACTGCTTTACACCGCAGGGGGATGTAAAGACATTGCCGACGGGGTCCACTCCAATCGACTTTGCTTATTCCATACACAGTGCAGTCGGCAATAAGATGGTCGGTGCCAGAGTGAATGGAAAGCTTGTTCCGATTGATTACAGAATCCAGAATGGAGACAGAATAGAAATTCTGACCTCCCAGAATTCGAAAGGACCAAGCCGTGACTGGCTGAATGTAGTCAAGAGTACACAGGCAAAAAATAAGATCAATCAGTGGTTCAAAAAAGAATTTAAAGAGAGCAATATTATCAAAGGAAAAGAGATGGTGGCCTCCTATTGCAAAGCAAAATCTCTCAACCTTTCTAATCTGCTCCAGCCAAAATATGAAGAGATCGTACAGAGAAAATATGGATTCAAGGACTGGGATTCTGTGCTTGCCGCGATCGGACATGGCGGCTTAAAAGAAGGACAGGTCGTGAATCGTCTGGCGGAAGAATATGGCAAGGATCACAAGCAGGAACTGACAGATGAAATTGTACTTGAAAAAGTTGCAGAGGCGGCTAAGAATAAAGTCCATATTGCCAAGTCCAAGAGTGGAATTGTCGTAAAAGGAATTGATGATGTGGCAGTCCGGTTCTCCAGATGCTGTAATCCGGTACCGGGAGATGAGATTGTCGGATTTGTTACAAGAGGAAGAGGACTTTCGATTCACCGCACGGATTGTGTTAATATGATACATTTGACAGAAGCAGAACGTGCAAGACTGATTCCGGCTGAGTGGGAAGGAAATGTGGCAGAAGAGACAGGAGGTCAGTATCTGGCTGAGATCAAGATGTATGCAAGAGATCAGCAGGGACTTCTGATGAGTATTTCCAAAGTATTTACGGAGATGGAGATGGATGTCAAATCCTTAAATATCCGCACGAGCAAGCAGGGAACTGCGACCATCGAGGCTGGATTTATTGTGCATGGCCGAGAGGAACTTGCGAAAGTAATTGGTAAACTGCGTCAGATTGATGACGTGATCGATATTGAGAGAACAACAGGTTAGGAGGAAAGAAAAAGCAATGAAGATAGAGAAATTTCCCCTTGGGATTTTGGGGGCGAATTGTTACCTTTTGATAAATGAAGAGACAAAGGATACAGTTGTAGTGGATCCAGGTGGACATTCTAAGAAGTTTACAGCATACATTGAGGAAGAAAAACTTAACCTTGTGGCAATTCTTCTGACTCATGGACATTTCGATCATATTATGGGAATTGATTCTATTCTGGAAAACTGGAATATTCCGGTCTATGTAGAGGAAGAGGATCTTCCGATTATGACGGATCCAGAGCTGAATCTGTCTTCGTCTTACACGAACGGCTATTCCTTTGATGGTGCAAAACCGTTAAAAGACGGACAAAAACTGGAACTGGCAGGTGAGACGATAGAAGTCATTCATACACCGGGACATACGATGGGAGGCTGTTGCTATTATCTGCCTGTAGAACATGCAGTATTTAGTGGAGATACTTTATTCCAGCGTTCTGTCGGACGTACGGATTTTCCGAACAGCAGTCAGGATGCAATCGTACGATCTGTAAGAGAACGACTGTTCGCACTTCCGGATGATACGATTGTTTATCCGGGACATATGGGTGAGACAAAGATAGAGTATGAGAAGCTTCACAATCCATATGTACAGGAGGGCTAAGAATGATCCGGGTTATATGCAATCAGGAGACATTTGTATATAATGCATATCATATGGTGAAGGCTTTTTATCCATCGGAGACTGTTACGTCTTCGGTGGACGAAAAAGCCTCTAATTATGTAACCGTGGAATTTGCAGAAGATGGTACAGACGGGCAGAAAGAGGCGATGATTGAAATTGCAGACAGGCAGACAAATGACATGCCAGCGGAGAAATCTGCAATGAAAAAATATCTCGACCGGATGTTATACAAAAAGTTGTCAGAGCAAAGTGGCAGAACTCTTGCATGGGGAATCCTGATGGGAGTACGACCGACTAAAATTGCTATGAGAAAACTGGAAGAAGGTATGACACAGGAGACGTTTGTTCCATGGTTCCAGAAGGAGAATCTGGTGAGTGAAGAAAAAGCACATCTTGCATGGCAGATTGCAGGGAGAGAAAAAAAGCTTCTGGATCAGTTGGATTATGAAAATGGCTATAGTCTTTATGTGGGAATCCCGTTCTGCCCAACGGTTTGCAGTTACTGTTCGTTTAGTTCGGGTGCATTAGGTGACTGGGAACAACGGGTAGAAGACTATCTGGCTGCACTTATGAAGGAACTGGAAGCAATTGCGAAAATGTCTGAAGGAAGAAAAGCTGACACCATTTACATGGGTGGTGGAACACCGACAACTTTGAATGCGGATCAGTTAGACCGGCTGCTTACATGCATTGATAGACATTTTGTAAGGGAAGGACTTCTGGAGTTTACGGTGGAAGCCGGACGGCCGGACAGTATTACGAAAGAGAAACTTCAGGTGCTTCGAAATCACGGTATTAATCGAATTTCTATCAATCCTCAGAGCATGCAGCAGAAGACCTTGGATACAATTGGGCGTAAGCATACTGTAGAACAAGTGTATGAAGCATTTCATATGGCGAGAAAGCTGGGATTTGATAATATCAATATGGATATTATTGCAGGACTTCCGGGAGAGACACCGGAGGATATGGAGGACACTCTAAGACAGATCGCGTTACTTGGACCTGATAATCTGACGGTACATTCCCTTGCAATTAAACGTGCAGCTAAAATGGGCCAGGAAGAGAGAGAAGGGAAACGATTAACGATCATACAAGATGAAATAGGTACGATGGTAGAGATGGCAGGAAATAAAGCCCGACAGATGGGACTTTTTCCGTATTATCTGTATCGTCAGAAGAATATTGCCGGAAATTTTGAAAATGTGGGCTATGCAAAGGTTGACAAAGCAGGAATATACAATATACTAATTATGGAGGAAAAGCAATCCATTATTGCAGCAGGTGCAGGTGCGTCTACAAAAATCGTACTGAAAGAACCTGTCATAAATCCTGAAAGCAAAAAGAAGAAAAAAACCAGTCTGATCCGGCAGGAGAATGTAAAAGCAATCGATGCTTACATCAGCCGGGTGGACGAGATGATAGAACGAAAAGGAGAATGGCTATGGCGTTAAAGAAGAAACCAGTAACCGGTATGAAAGATGTAATGCCGGCAGAGATGGAAATCCGGGATTACCTGATCGGCCTGATTAAAGACACCTATAAAACATTTGGATTCCAGTCTATGGAAACTCCATGTGTTGAGCATATCGAGAACCTGTGCAGCAAGCAGGGGGGAGATAACGAAAAACTGATCTTCAAGATTTTGAAACGTGGAGAAAAGTTAAAAATTGACGAGGCAAAAGAGGAAAATGATCTTGTGGATGGAGGACTTCGGTATGACCTGACGGTTCCGCTTGCAAGATATTATTCTAATCATGCAAATGAGCTGCCGTCTCCTTTTAAAGCACTTCAGATTGGAAGTGTATGGAGAGCAGACCGCCCGCAGAAAGGACGTTTCCGCCAGTTTGTGCAGTGCGATATCGATATATTAGGAGAGGCTTCTAATCTCGCCGAAATCGAGTTGATCCTTGCCACAACGGCGATGCTTGGGAAACTGGACTTTAAGAATTTTACTGTATGTATTAATGACCGTAATATATTGAAATCTATGGCTGCTTACAGTGGTTTTAAAGAGGAAGACTATGATGAAGTCTTCATTGTTCTGGATAAGATGGATAAGATCGGACCGGAAGGTGTCGAGGCAGAACTGATTGAGATGGGATATACCAGTGAAAGTGTTAAGACCTACCTTTCTCTTTTTGATGAAGTTGCTTCTGATGTATCCGGAGTCCGTTACCTGAAAGAAAAGCTTGGAGATTATCTGAGCGATGAGACAGCTGACGGTCTGGAATTGATTATGTCAAGTGTAGAAGCGGCAAAAGAGTGTGATTTTAAACTTCAGTTCACACCAACCCTCGTAAGAGGACAGTCCTACTATACCGGAACAATTTTTGAGGTAACTATGGACGACTTTGGCGGTTCTGTTGCCGGAGGCGGACGTTATGATAAGATGATCGGCAAGTTTACAGGGCAGGATACACCGGCATGCGGATTTTCCATTGGATTTGAGAGAATTGTCATGCTGCTTCTGGAAAATGGGTATAAAGTTCCGGGAGGACGTCAGAAAAAGGCATATCTTCTGGAGAAGAAGCTTCCGAAAGAGGCCATGTTGAAGGTACTTGCTCTTGCAAAAGCTGACCGAGAGGCAGGACGACAGGTGCTGATCGTCAATATGAAGAAGAATAAGAAGTTCCAGAAAGAGCAGCTAATAGAAGAGGGATATACAGAAATTGTAGACTGTTATGCAGATTCCGTAGACAAGCTGTAGAAAATAGAACGCACAAGTGAAAAAGGAGATATAGAAAAATGGCAGAGTCAATGCAGGGCTTAAAGAGAACTCACAGATGTGGGGAGCTGTCAGCAGCTAACGTAGGTGAGACAGTGACCATTATGGGCTGGGTACAGAAAAATCGTAATAAAGGAGGTCTCGTATTTGTAGATGTAAGAGACCGTTCCGGAATTATCCAGGTTGTATTTGATGAAGGAAGTGTAGATGCAGCACTGATCGAGAAGGCTGCAAAGCTTCGCAGTGAATATGTTGTTGCAGTTGTAGGAAAAGTTGCAAAACGATCTGGTGCAGTCAATGAGAACATTGCAACAGGTGAAATTGAGATTATCCCAGAGGAGCTTCGTGTACTTTCTGAGTCAGAGACACCTCCGTTCCAGATTGAGGAGAATTCTAAGACAAAAGAAGAAGTCCGTCTGAAATACAGATATCTGGATCTTAGAAGACCAGATATGCAGCGCAATCTGATGATGAGAAGCAAGGTGGCTACACTTGCACGTCAGTTTATGGCAAATGAAGGATTCCTTGAGATTGAGACACCGGTACTCATCGGAAGTACACCGGAGGGAGCAAGAGATTACCTTGTACCAAGCCGCGTTCATCAGGGACATTTTTATGCACTTCCACAGTCACCACAGCTATTTAAGCAGCTTTTAATGTGTTCTGGTTATGACAGATATTTCCAGATTGCAAAATGTTTCCGTGACGAGGATCTTCGAGCAGACCGTCAGCCAGAGTTCACACAGATGGATATGGAGCTGTCTTTCGTAGATGTTGATGATGTCATTGATGTCAATGAAAGATTCCTTGCGATGCTGTTTAAAGAAGTTCTTGGTGTGGAAGTTCCGCTTCCGATTCCGAGAATGACATGGCAGGAGGCTATGGATCGTTACGGTTCCGATAAACCGGATACAAGATTCGGCATGGAGCTTGTCAATGTGACAGATGTCGTAAAAGACAGCGAGTTTGTTGTATTTAAGGGTGCTATTGAGAATGGTGGTACCGTTCGTGGTATCAACGCAAAAGGCCAGGGAGGAATGGCACGTAAGAAGATTGACAAGCTGGTTGATTATGCAAAGGATTACGGTGCAAAAGGACTGGCTTACATTGCAATCCATGAAGACGGAACAGTAAAATCCTCTTTCGCAAAATTTATGACAGAGGATGAGCAGAAGAACCTGATCCAGGCCATGGACGGAGAAAATGGAGACTTACTTCTTTTTGCTGCAGATAAGAATAAAGTAGTATGGGATGTACTTGGAGCTCTTCGTCTGGAACTTGCACGCCAGATGGATCTTTTAGATAAGAATGAGTATAAATTTATGTGGATCACAGAGTTCCCGCTTCTTGAGTGGAGTGAAGAACAGAACCGTTTCACAGCAATGCATCACCCATTTACAATGCCGATGGAAGAAGATCTTCAGTATATCGACAGTGATCCGGGAAGAGTCCGTGCAAAAGCATACGATATTACTCTGAATGGAAATGAGATTGGTGGAGGAAGTGTGCGAATCTTTAACCCTGAGATCCAGAGCAAGATGTTCGAGGTGCTTGGATTTACACCAGAGCAGGCACAGGAGCAGTTCGGATTCCTCCTGACATCATTCAAGTATGGAGTACCGCCACACGCAGGACTTGCATATGGACTGGATCGTCTTGTTATGCTCATGGCAAAACAGGATAGCATTCGTGGCGTGATAGCATTCCCGAAGGTAAAAGATGCTTCGGATCTTATGACAGAGGCTCCAACAAAAGTTGATCAGAAACAGCTCGATGAACTGGGACTTGCAGTGGTAGCAGAGGAAGAATAAAATATATTTAATGATGAAAAAAATCCCACCCGGATATTCTTGCGTTGAAGAATACCGGATGGGATTTTTTATTAAATTATTGATCTTTTGGTGAGCGTCCATCTTTGTGTTTATTCCAGATGTTAAATGCGATCAAAAGACCGGCTGTGTATAAGATGCTGATCAGAATTGCCGGACTGTCTTTCAAAAAATAAATAACTAAGACTGCGGCAATTAACGCAATGGTCATCTGGAATGCAATCCAAATTCTTTTTTCACGAATTTCTCTGGCATGCTGCTGGGATTCCAGACGCTTCTGTTCTAATTTTAAGTATTCCATCAAGTCCTTGTCCGGAATACGGGAAAGTATAATTTCATCGCGAACAAGTCTGGCTTCGCGGCGGGAGTGGATATTTGCAATTTTAGCAGAAAAACGGGCAAAAAATCCGGAGGAATCACGCTCTTTTTCAGCTTTGTCAAACGGATCCATTTCAGAATCCAAGTTATAAGCAGATTCCGTTCCTGGAGCAGTAGCATTATTGATGACAGATGCATTTTTCCGGGCAGTTGTGCTACCGGAAGCAGACGTATCTTCCTGGATAGTTGAACTTTTAGAAGCAGACGTATCTTTCTGGATAGTTGTGCTGCTAGAAGCAGATGTATCTTCCTGACCAGACGCATTTTCTGCAGCAGATGTATCTTTCTGACCAGATATAGTTTCTGTAACAGATGCATGATCTATTGTAGTTATATTTTCTTCTGTAGTTGTATTTCCTTCTGTAATTGTCTCTGACATAACAGACCTCCTATGTGAATTATATATATCAGCTGGGAGATGACTCCCACCTTGCAGCAATAATGCCGAGGCATTCTTGAATCATCGTTTTGTTTATCATAACAGCAAAAAAAATAAAAAACAACTGATTTTCCAAGATTAGTCTTATTAAAAGAAAGAAGATTAGAGACTTTCATATATGAGAAGTGTGCAAAAAAATGGAATAAAATATATTGCATCAAAAATTTTGAAAAAAATTAAAAAAAGCTGTTGACAAAAGTCTGATTATCCTGTATAGTATGTATTGTTCCAAGGAACACAAGAAACAAACGGAACAATATAATGAATGCGACAGTGGCTCAGTTGGTAGAGTACGACCTTGCCAAGGTCGGGGTCGCGGGTTCGAACCCCGTCTGTCGCTCTTAAAAAAATCTCAATCTTCGAATTGAGATTTTTTGTATATACGGGTATAATAATGAAAGGTGAAGATGCTATGTAAAAACATGGCATTTTTTTCTATAGGAAAACCAGGGGGCATGAGAGGAAAAGATGGAGAAAGATATTCATGATATTGTAAGAAGAGACTATGCCAATATAGCTTTGGAAAAGAAAGAAAATAGCATTGTTAATGATAGAAAAGAAAATCAGGTTGTATCTGCTACCGTGGGATATACACCGGAAGAACTGGCGCTGGCACCGGAAGGGGCTAATATGGGGCTGGGGTGTGGTAATCCACATCGAAAAGCAGCAATTCAGCCAGGAGAGATTGTGCTGGATCTGGGATCTGGAACAGGGCTTGACTGTTTTATTGCGGGAAAGACAGTTGGAAGAAGAGGACGTGCCATTGGTGTGGACATGACACCGGAGATGCTTTCAAAAGCCAGAAGTATTGCAAAGGAAAACCGGATACGAAATGTAGAATTTCGCCTGGGAGAGATTGAAAATCTTCCGGTGGCGGATAATACAGCAGATGTCTGTATTTCAAACTGTGTGATCAATATGTCGGATAATAAATGGAGAGTATACAGAGAGATATTCCGGGCTTTGAAGCCGGGAGGGCGTATCTCTATCTGCGATATTGTAATCATGAAAGAGCTGACACAAGAGATGAAAGAAGATGAAGCCATGCATTCCTGCTGAGTATCAGGGGCTTCTTCGGTAGAAGAACTGGAAGAGATTATCCGCAGTGCCGGATTTGAAAATATTGAGATACAGACAAAACCGGTGTCTAAGGAGTATGAAGAACGCTGGGGACGTGGATTGTCGGTAGGAGAATATATTATGTCGTCTGCAATTACTGCCAGTAAACCATGCGAGGGTTAAAAATTTGTAATATGATAAGATAGTTAGACAACAGGAGGATGAAAAATGAGCAAGCCAGATAAGATTAAGATTGGACTTTTAGGACTGGGGACAGTTGGAAGCGGAGTATATAAATTGATTGAGAAACAAAAAGATGAATTTTACAAAAAGGCAGGAGCAGATGTTGAGATTGTAAAGATTCTTGTACACAATATGGAGAAAAAGCGTGAAGGTGTGGATCCATCTCTTCTTACCGATAACTGGAGAGATATTATTGATAATGATGAGATCCAACTCGTAATTGAGGTGATGGGTGGAATTGAGCCGGCAAGAACCATGATTCTGGATGCTTTAAATGCAGGGAAAAATGTTGTGTCTGCTAATAAAGATCTGATTGCTGAGCACGGAAAAGAACTTCTGGATGCAGCAGAAGAGCATGGTGTGGATTTTCTGTTTGAGGCTGCAGTAGCCGGAGGAATCCCGATCATCCGTCCGTTAAAGCAATGCCTGGCGGCAAATGAGATTGATGAAGTCATTGGAATCATGAATGGTACAACAAACTATATCCTGACAAAGATGTTTGAAGACAATATGGATTTTGATGAAGCATTGGCAAAAGCGACAGAGCTTGGATATGCAGAGGCGGACCCGACAGCAGATATTGAAGGATTAGATGCCGGACGTAAAGCAGCAATTCTGGCTTCCATCGCATTTCATTCCAGAGTTGTGTTCAAGGATGTATATACAGAGGGAATTACAAAGATTTCTTCAAGAGACATAGCATATGCAAAAGAATTTGGCAATGTTATCAAATTACTTGGCGTGGCTCATAATACAGAAGATGGAATTGAAGTGGGTGTTTATCCGATGATGATTTCACAGAATCACCCACTGGCATCTGTCAGAGATTCTTTCAATGCCGTATTTGTGCATGGAGATGCAGTTGGAGATGTAATGTTCTATGGACGTGGTGCTGGAGAGTTCCCGACTGCCAGTGCAGTTGTCGGAGATGTGATCGACGTAGTGCGTGACACGCAGTATCACTGTACCGGAAGAATCAGTTGTACCTGTTATCGGACAATACCAGTCAAGAATTTTAAGAATGTGAAAAATAAATTTTTCCTCCGTATGCAGGTAGAGAATAAACCTGGAGTTCTGGCTTCCATTGCCATGGTATTTGGTGTTCACAAGGTCAGCATTACAAAAGTCATGCAGAAGGAACAGTGCGAGAACGCTGATGTAGCTGAACTTGTTATTGTAACAGAGGCTGTCAAAGAAAGCCAGATGCTGGATTCTCTGGAGCATCTCAAAGATATGGAGACAATTCGCGAAGTCAGCAGTGTCATTCGTGAATATTAGTAGAAATATTGGAGGTTTAGGTTTGGAAGAAAGTGTAAAGGTCAATCCGCTTGCAACAGAGAAGATCGAGCGGTTGATATTAAAATTCTCCATCCCGGCAATCATCAGTATGCTGGTCAGCTCGCTTTATAATATTGTAGACCAGATATTTATTGGACAAGGTGTAGGACTTCTTGGAAATGCAGCGACTAATATCGCATTTCCAATTACGATTATTTGTACTGCAACGGCATTGCTTCTTGGGATTGGAAGTGCTTCAAATTTTAATCTGTCCTCGGGGGCAGGAGAGCAGGAATGTGCGTGCAGGTATGCAGGGACAGGACTTGCAATGCTTTTGCTTTGCGGTGTGACGATCGCGGTCGTCGTATTATTGTTCTTAGATCCGTTACTTCATGTATTCGGTGTTACAAAAGACGTCCTGCCTTATGCACAGGATTATACAGGGATTACAGCATTTGGCATTCCTTTTCTGATCCTGACGACAGGGGGGAATCATCTGATCCGTGCAGACAGAAGCCCGACTTATTCTATGACTTGTATGCTTACGGGGGCAATCATCAATACGATTCTAGATCCACTGTTTATTTTTGGATTCCATTGGGGAATGAAAGGAGCTGCATGGGCAACTGTAATCGGTCAGATCGTGTCTGGGTGTCTGGTAATTGTGTATTTTGTACGTTTTAAAAAGATGGGACTGACAGTGGAGATGCTAAAGCCCCGTGGAATGTATATCAAAGGCATTCTCACACTTGGTATGGCTTCATGCATCAATCAGATAGCTATGGCAATCGTGCAGATCGTGTTAAATAATACATTGAGATATTATGGTTCTCTTTCTGTATATGGATCAGATATTCCACTGGCGTGTGTCGGTGTAATTGCAAAAGTCAATATGGTGTTTATGGCAATCTGTATCGGTCTTGCCCAGGGATGCCAGCCAATCTGGGGGTTTAATTATGGAGCAGGCAATTATGTGAGAGTCAGATACACATATAAGCGATCCATGCAGATAGCGCTTGCGGTCGGCGGTATCTGTTTTGTGTGCTTTCAAGTATTTCCAAGACAGATCGTCAGTATTTTCGGAAATGGAAGCGAAGAATATTTCCGGTTTGCAGAGAGGTATTTCCGCATTTATATGTTTATGACGTTTGTAAATGGAATCCACCCGGTCTGCTCACAGTTTTTCACTGCAATCGGAAAAGCTACAAAGGGAGCAGTTGTGTCTCTGACGAGACAGATATTATTTCTTTTGCCACTCATTATTATATTCCCGATATTTATCGGAATTGATGGTGTAATGTACGCAGGTCCGATCGCGGACGGAACGGCAGCAGTAGTTGCAATTGTACTTGCGAGAAGCGAGATAAAAAAGATGAGCTGATAAGTAAAGAGAAGAATGTCAGGATCTGGGATTTAAGGAAAGGATAAGGCGTATGCAAAAGAAGAGAACGATAGGATTTATGTTCAAGCAGATAAATAATGTGTATGAGAAGGAATTTAATAACCGGCTGCGTACGCTTGGTATTACCGCATCCCAGTGTGCAGTACTGGATTATCTGTTTGACTGTGAGAAAGAAGAAGTGACACAGAGGGACATTGAAAAAGGATTGAATCTCAGAAATCCTACCGTGACCGGTCTGCTGAAACGGCTGGACGAAAAGGGATATATTTTATCAGTTCCAAGTAATACAGATAAGCGCTGCAAGAACATTTACCTGACGGAGAAAGCTTACGATATCCAGAGACGCATGGAAAATCAGAGACGGAAGCTGGATAAGATGCTGACAATCGGAATGAATAAAAAAGAAATTGAGGCTTTGGAGAAGATGTTGAACAAAGTATTGTATAATATTGCAGAGCCGTAGGAAATATAAAAGGTATCATGTATGAAAATGCATGATGCCTTTTTTGATAAAAGACAATCATTTAAAATGGTTGCATTAAACTAACTACTATGATATTATAAAAATGCAAATGATAATCAAAATCAATTACGGATGAGGATATGCAATGTCAAAAGAAGTAGTGTCTTATATGTTATCTGGTATGGATAATATGAAAAGTCTGCAGGTTCAGTTAATTCTGCAGTGTGCGCCGTTTCTGAAAGGAATCAAGATTGCCTGTATTTTGAATATTACGGAAGAAAACAGTAGAGAGCTTTATGAAATCCTGGAAGGAACAGGGATCAAATTTAAAATTCTGACAAGAAATTATGGAAAATGTCTTGTATTTTTGTACCGGCGCGAGTCGTTTTCCAGATATTTGAAACGGACAGATGTCAGGGAATTTTTAGGTTCCTACGGATATGAGGACGTGGAACCGGAAAAGATGCTGGAACGTCTCTCGAAACGTGTCTGTCAGTATTCAGATGGAGAAATCTGTTTTCCGCATGAGATAGGAGCATTTTTAGATTATCCGATCGATGATGTAAAATGTTTCATTGAAAAAGACGGAAAAGACAGTCTGTTTTCCGGATATTGGAAAGTCTATAACAATCCAGGGAGAGCAAAAATGATTTTCTGGGCGTATGATAAGGCAAAGACCAGTGCGGTGAATGAATATCTGGTTGGAAAAAGCATTCGGGATATTGCATGTATAGCTGCTTAAAAGCAAAAATTGATGACACAGATAAAACAGGAGGAGATAAAATTATGAGTATTTCAGTCGTATATTGGAGTGGAACAGGAAACACACAGGCAATGGCAGAGGCAATCGGAGAAGGAATTGAAGAAAATGGTGCACAGGCAAAAGTGATGTCTGTAGATCAGGCAAGCGTGGATGCACTGGCAGGAGAGGATGTATTTGCACTTGGATGCTCTGCAATGGGTGCAGAAGAACTGGAAGAGTCTGAGATGGAGCCATTTGTAGAAGAATTGGAATCTCTTGTTTCAGGAAAGAAGATTCTTTTGTTTGGTTCTTATGGATGGGGAGACGGAGAATGGATGAGAGATTGGGCAGATCGCATGAAAAATGCCGGAGCTCAGTTGATTCGTGAAGAAGGAATCATTGCAAACGATGCCCCGGAAGATGATGTGCTTGAGGAACTTAAAGAAGCAGGAAAAGAGCTGGCAGAGTAAACAATAGTATCTTATTAATGAATATTAGTAATCTTAATTGAAAAAACTGCCGGAAATATATTGCATTTCTTATAACATAGTGCTATTCTTACTTCTATCGTGTTAAAGCACGAAAGAGAAAAATTTGTTGTCATTTACATCTGACGTAAATGACAACAATACTCAGGAGAGTCTCTTTAAAAAGAGCGCCGAAGGTGTAAGCGGTCATGGATGCAGTTACATGCCGCGAGTCTCTCAGGCAAAAGGATGGAGGAATAAAGAAATGTTTGCACAAATCGACAAAATCATCACTGCAATCGACAATGCTGTGTGGGGGCTTCCGTTAATCTGCCTCATCATGGCAACAGGTATCTTTCTAACAGCCAGACTTGGTCTTGTACAGATCAGGCATCTTGGCAAAGCTTTCAAATTCATGTTTAAAGATGAAGAAGACGGTAGCGGAGAAGTGACTAGCTTTGGGGCACTTTGTACAGCTCTGTCAGCAACGATCGGAACCGGTAATATCACAGGTGTTGCAACAGCAATCGCACTTGGTGGTCCGGGAGCGTTGTTCTGGATGGTTATCGCGGCATTCTTTGGAATGGCGACAAAATACGCAGAAGGTCCTCTGGCAATCAAATATCGCACAATCGACGAAGACGGGCATGTACTCGGCGGACCATTCTATTATATTGAAAACGGAATGGGTAAGAAGTGGACATGGCTTGCGAAGATTTTCGCATTCTTCGGAGCCGGAGTTGGTCTCTTTGGAATCGGTACATTTACACAGGTGAATAGTATTGCATCTGCAGTTAAGAACTTCTTTGATCCGGATATGGCACATACGGTAACTGTATTGGGAAATGATTATTCCATCGCAACTGTGATCGCAGGAATCCTGCTGACAGTTTTTGTAGGACTGGTTGTTATTGGTGGTATTAAGAGAATTTCAAAAGTTTCGGAAGTTGTAGTACCGTTTATGGCGGTTTTATATGTGGTACTCTGTCTGATTATTGTATTTACAAATATCAAGGCAGTGCCGGGAGCATTTGCTGAAATTATCAGCAGTGCATTTAACGGAAGTGCGTTGGCAGGCGGAGTTATGGGAAGTATGATCGTAGCCATGCAGAAAGGTGTGGCAAGAGGAATCTTTTCCAATGAATCCGGTCTTGGTAGTGCCCCGATCGCAGCCGCAGCAGCAAGAACAAAAGATCCGGTTCGTCAGGGACTCGTTTCAATGACGGGAACATTTATTGATACGATTGTAATCTGTACGATGACAGGACTTTCTATCGTAATCGCAGGATCATGGCTTGATCCAAAGCTGGAAGGTGTTGCAATTACAATGGATGCATTCCAGAAGGGACTGCCGTTCCCGGGATTCATTGCTACTTTTTCACTGATGTTATGTCTGGTATTCTTTGCATTTACAACGATCCTCGGATGGGATTATTATGGAGAGCGGTGTGTGGAATATCTGTTCAACCGCAATAAAGCAGTGGTAAAAGGATACCGCTGGCTGTATATTCTGGCAGTATTTATCGGACCATATATGACAGTTGCTGCAGTATGGAATATCGCAGATATCTTTAATGCATTGATGGCATTTCCGAACCTGATCGCATTGCTTGCATTAAGTGGTGTGGTTGTAAAGGAAACGAAAGAATTTCATGCAAAGCATAAAGGATCTTATTAATGATCAGAGTCTTAAATAGACATACAGTCTGAATTATCAGACAGTTTAAAAAATAATGAGATATACCCCCTGAGCAATTTTAAGAAGAATGCAGTCTGACCCGTTGAAAAGACGGGGACAGGCTGCTTTTTTTGTAAAATATGAAAAAATGGTTGACTTTTAAGAAGACTGATAATTATCATGGGAAACAGAGGATATTCCGAAAATACACTATCGTGTGTTTTTCCCATTGCATTATACTATATTTTGTATTAGAATAGATTTCAGACAATATCTTGAAAGTGAGGAGACTGGTGGGATGAAGATTATCAAAAGGAACGGGTCAGAGGAAGTATTCGATATAAATAAGATCATTAAGGCTGTAAAAAAGGCAGATATAAATTCGGAAGAGAGAAGCTTAAGTGATGGTCAGATCGAGGATATTGCCGAGTATGTTGAATTTAAATGCAATAAGCTGAACCGTGCAGTATCGGTAGAAGAGATCCAGGATATGGTAGAGAACCAGATCATGGCGACAGGAGCTTTTGAACTGGCAAAGAGCTATGTCAGATACCGTTATAAGAGATCTCTTGTCCGTAAAGCCAATACGACGGATAACAGGATACTTTCTTTGATCGAGTATAATAATGAGGATGTAAAGCAGGAAAATTCCAATAAGAACCCTGCAGTGAACAGTGTGCAGAGGGATTATATGGCAGGTGAGGTGAGCCGTGACCTGACAACCAGGATGCTGTTGCCGGAGGATATCGTGGAAGCCGACAGACAGGGAATCATCCATTTCCATGATTCAGACTACTATGCACAGCATATGCATAACTGTGATCTGGTCAATCTGGAAGATATGCTTCAGAACGGAACTGTGATCAGCGGAACGATGATCGAGAAGCCGCACAGTTTCTCTACAGCATGTAATATCGCGACGCAGATCATTGCACAGGTTGCAAGTAATCAGTATGGTGGACAGAGCATTTCCCTGGCACATCTTGCTCCGTTTGTCCAGGTATCGAGGAATAAGATCCGGACAGAAGTGCTGGAAGAGATGAAGCTGGTCGGAACAGAGTACCCGGATGATATTCTGAATGAGATCGTGGAGAGACGCCTGAAAAAAGAGATCACGAAGGGAGTTCAGACGATTGAGTATCAGGTCATCACTCTGATGACGACGAACGGACAGGCTCCGTTCCTGACAGTCTTTATGTATCTGAATGAGGCAAAGAGTGAGTCAGAAAAGCGGGATCTTGCGATGATCATAGAAGAGACTCTGCGTCAGCGTTATCAGGGGGTTAAGAATGAGGCAGGAGTGTGGGTAACTCCGGCATTCCCGAAGCTGATCTATGTACTTGAAGATGATAATATCGAAGAAGGAAGTGAATATTTCTATCTGACAGAGCTGGCTGCAAAGTGTACTGCAAAGCGTCTTGTACCGGATTATATTTCTGAGAAGAAGATGAAAGAATTAAAAGAAGGCAATTGTTTCCCGGTTATGGGATGCCGGAGCTGCTTAAGTCCGTGGAAGGATGAGAATGGAAACTATCAGTTCTACGGCAGGTTTAATCAGGGCGTTGTAACGATAAACCTGGTGGATGTAGCACTTTCTTCCGGAGGCGATATGAATAAATTCTGGAAGATCTTTGATGAGCGGCTGGAGCTGTGCTATCGTGCGTTGATGTGCAGACATAACCGTCTGAAGGGAACGCTTTCCGATGCAGCCCCGATCCTGTGGCAGTTTGGAGCTTTGGCCCGTCTGAAAAAAGGTGAGCCGATCGACAAGCTTTTGTATGGTGGATATTCAACAATTTCGCTTGGATATGCAGGGCTTTATGAGTGCGTAAAGTATATGACAGGAAAGTCTCATACAGATCCTGAGGCAACTCCTTTTGCACTGGATGTCATGAAGCATATGAATGAAGCTTGTAATAAATGGAAAGAGGAGACGAACATTGCATTCAGTATTTACGGATCTCCGATTGAAAGTACGACCTACAAGTTTGCAAAATGTCTTCAGAAGAGATTTGGAGTGATTCCGGGAATTACGGACAAGAGTTATATTACGAACAGTTATCATGTATTTGTCGGAGAAGAGATCGACGCTTTTGCAAAACTGAAGTTTGAATCCCAGTTCCAGGCTCTTTCAACAGGCGGAGCAATCAGTTATGTGGAAGTACCGGATATGAAAGATAATATTCCGGCTGTGCTTCAGGTAATCCGGTTTATTTATGAGAATATCATGTATGCAGAATTGAATACGAAGAGTGATTATTGTCAGGAGTGTGGATTTGATGGAGAGATCCAGGTTGTGACAGACGAGGAAGGAAAGCTCGTGTGGGAATGTCCTCATTGTGGCAACCGGAACCAGGATACGCTGAATGTTGCAAGACGTACCTGCGGATATATCGGAACTCAGTTCTGGAATCAGGGAAGAACTCAGGAAATCAAGGAGAGAGTTCTTCACCTGTAGAAGCAGGATAAAAGTATTAGGGTTGAACAAGGGAGATGTCCGGGTCTGTGCAGACAGATCTGGACATTTTCTCGTATAAAAGGCAGGAGAGAACATGAGGTATGGAGAAATAAAGAAGTGTGATATAGCCAATGGAGAAGGTGTCAGGGTTTCTCTTTTTGTTTCAGGCTGTACGCATCATTGTAAAGGCTGCTTCAATGAGGCAACATGGGATTTTGATTATGGAAAAGAATTTACTCAAGAGACAGAGGAGGAGATTCTGAAGGCACTTGAACCAGAGTATGTGACCGGACTGTCAGTGCTGGGAGGAGAGCCATTTGAACCGCAGAACCAGAGAGTGCTTACTCCATTTCTGAAAAGTGTGAAAGAACGTTATCCAAAGAAGACGATCTGGTGCTATACGGGGTATCTTTTTGACCGGGAACTCTGCGAAAAAAGCAGGGCAAGGTGCGAAGTGACGGATGAGATGCTGGCATTGCTGGATGTTCTTGTAGATGGACGTTTTGTGGAAGAAAAAAAGAATATCATGCTGTTGTTCCGTGGCTCATCCAACCAACGTCTGATCGATGTGAAAAAAAGTCTGGAACAGGGAAGTATCGCAGAGTGGAAACCAACGATAAAAAGAGGAATTGACTGAAAAAAATAGAAGAAAATAAAAGAAGGATAAAAGAAAGGCAGAAAGATGATATTAAAGAGAGCAAATGCATGGATTGAAAAATGGATCGCTTTTGTGACGCCAACCTGTCTTGTTCTGGGCGTTCTTTTTCCGGAGATTGCCGTCAGAGGTGCTGCCTATGTGCCGGTTGTCTTTGCATTTATGACATTTACAGGAGCGTTGAAATCTTCTTTTCAGGATATCGGGGCAGTCCTGAGAAAGCCGCTGCCGCTTCTGCTGATCCTGGCAGTTCTGCATGTGGTCATGCCGTGTGCTGCATGGAGCATAGGAGAGATGTTCTTTGCAGGAAACCGGGATCTGATCACAGGGATGGTTCTTGAGTTTTCTGTACCGGCAGCTGTGGTTGGAATGATGTGGGTGTCGATCTACAAAGGGGACAGTTCCATTACGCTCTCTTTGTTGGTAATTGATACGGTTCTTGCACCATTTATCATTCCGCTGACGTTAAAGATTCTTGTAGGTGCAAGGGTAAAGATGAATCCGGCAGAAATGATGAAAGATCTGGTTTTTATGATCGCACTGCCGGCACTTTTGGCAATGTGCTTAAACCGGTTCAGTAGTGGAAAGGTGAAAGAAAAATGGCCGGGAAAGCTGGCATTCTGGTCAAAGCTGTGCCTGATATACTGTGTGATCTGTAATTCATCGAAAGTAGCACCTTATGTGAGATATATGAATCTGCAGAGAGTATTCGTGGCAGTTTGTATCATGATCCTTGCAGCGGCAGGATATGCCATCGGATGGGGGCTCTCTGTTCTGTTAAAGCAGGATGAGAAAACCCGGATTTCTATGATCTATGGATCGGGAATGAGAAATATCAGTGCAGGGGCGGTGATTGCAGCAGCTTATTTTCCCGGAGAAGTAATGTTCCCGGTAATGATCGGTACATTATTTCAGCAGGTGCTGGCAGCGTGCTATGGCAGCCTGATCAAGAGGCTCAGGAATAGAGAGAAAGGTTGCAAAAAATAAGACTTGACTTATTTTAACATACTACATATAATAAATCATGTTGAGGTGAAAGCCTCCAATTTTGGCTAACTTTGATACCTATGGATTGTTCGGTGCTACGCACTCCCATAATCCATCCCACTATTCGCATATCTCAGGATTACAATTCCATTTTATGCTCAGATTGGGACGGGTTCAAAGGTCTTTTATCCACTTATGAGCAGGCTCATATGGATTCATACCTTTTCACCCTAGTATCAGTATATTGCAAAAGCGAAGAAGAGGACTAGTAGGAAGATCCGTCTGATTTCAGAGAGCTGCCGGGTGGTGAGAGGCAGTATCATGGATTCTGAACTGACCTTG
>OGKB01000849.1_pt1 | contig 18641 bp, 8 predicted proteins | sample 1572351 | NCBI WGS metagenome assembly OGKB01 (sample SAMEA2582088, study PRJEB24529) | metagenome | biome: Human gut stool | place: China | collected 2011
ACCTTGGCCGTCACCTCCGATGGGGCATATGCTGTAACAGCCAGTCCGCCATCCGGTGTGGCATACCAAAGGCTCTGCGTGAATTTGGGCCATCCTTGGTGCATGTTCGATGCGCAACAAGGATATCCTGTCAATAGTCCGAAACAGTTGTCCGTTCCTCCATGATCCTGATCGAAGTTGCGGCGGTGGCGTGTCACCATTACCTGATTAGCTTGCTGGAAATATTGTTTCGTCATGAAATCGTCAGAAATTTGGGTAGGCAGTGCATTGAATGCAATCCGTTCCAGATGGTCGGCGAAGTCAATATCACCTGTGATCTCTACCATTTTCTCCAGCGAATACATCAGTTCCACTGCCGAACAAAGTTCGGAACCCTGAGTTGGATTATTGCCATGCAAAGCTTCGTCACCGCCATACATTCCCTGGGGCTGACCGTGAAACTGGCGAATATCACTGAAAGCACGTTTCACTGCATCGAGATATGCCTTGTCCGGTTCTTGTTGATAATAGATGACAGGTTCTTTGATGCCTTGCGCCAGGTTGACGCAATGAATTGTGTTGATGCGTCTCAGGTCACCCCGGTTCACCATGTCTACAAAACTAAAACTCTGTTTATGGATCAGTTTGCCAAGATCAAGGAGGAACGAATCTCCGGTGATATTATAAAGCCAATACACAGCCTGAAGATTATCACAAGCACGGAATTCTGCCCAAAAGGTCCAGTTGCCCAGTGGTTTTTCCGGTAAAGTTTTCAGTTGGTAGCGGAAATAGTTGGTCATGAACCGGATAACCCGCTGGTCATTGGTGGCGGAATAATATTGTTGAAGTATCTTTAACATTACCATGCGTGGCCACCAGTCGTGTGAGTTGTCCCGTTGTATGCCGGCCTCTCCCGGATAGTCTTTGGCCGGGCCAAAGAATCCGTCTTCCCGCTGGCTATTTAAAGCCCATTCTATCCAGGGTTGTACTTTGGCCTTCAGCTGTGCATCGTCCAGAAGGTATGCCAGTGGAAGTAATCCGTCAATCCAATACGGTCCTCTTTCCCATTGGTCACCGTCGCCGCCGAGCCAACCATTGCGTTCGCCCATCACTAACGGATACAGTTTGTCCATTTGCCCGGTTGCCCCGTTTTTCTGTCTGACCAGCATTTCCTGCAGCCATCCTTTAGCTTTGATACTGCCCAATGGCAGTTCCATAAAAGGTTTGCGCACCAACGGATAGCGGTTGTTAGTATAATTTTCGGGGGTATCGGCCCGGAGCCCGCTTCCTAAAGAAGAGAAGCAGAGGCCCAGTCCGATAAGCAGATATGTAAACGTATTCTTTTTCTTCATGAGTGTTTTTCTATTAATGTTTGGGTACAGAAAGTTTTATTCTCTGGTGTTCGGGAAAGCGGAAACACGCAGCCTGGCTGCTCCCATCGGTATCAGTGTAATTTCCTCTTTCTCTCCTTTCGGTGCATCCATTTCAGGGAGTTCGCTGCACAAATCGTATTGGTCGATGATCCATGAAGGAACTTTCCGTCCGATAGCTTTTACTTCAATCGGTGTACTTGCTACGGTGAACGGGAAGTTATCTGCCGGCCATTCTTTGCGTACTACTTTAAAGTCTTTCAAAGGTTTGTCCTTGCCGAGTACCAATGCGTAGTTCCAAGGAGTTTTTGCATAGATCTCGTATGTCGGCCATTGGCTGGCGTCGGCGCCTTCCTGCCATTTAGAGTCACCGATAGCCGTAGCGCGGCTGTCCTTTTTCACATAATCTTCGTCAATTTTCAGTGACATTGTCAACGGACCGTAGTCTACGCTTACACTGTTTTTGTTCACTTGCCATGTACGCATCGAAAGTTGCATCGGCAGCTGAATTTCCACTTGGTCATTGTCTTTCCATTCGCGATGGATGCAGGCATATTGTCCGGCTTCGGGGTTGGCCGCTACCTTTTTGCCGTTAACAAAGATAGTCGCACCCTCTGTCCATGAAGGAATTCTCAGATAGAAGGGGAAACTTACTGCTTTCGGAGTATTTACCGTAAACCGGATCGTTTCCTCAAAAGGATAGTTAGTCTGTTCGTGAAGAGTTATTTCGTTTCCGTCACCCACTTTCACTGTTGCTTTGCAGGCAGCATACATAGCGGCTGCTATACCGTTATCCGGACTGGCCAGAATCAGATGTTCGGCATAGTAAGGCCATCCCTGTGCATGATTGTGCTGGCAGCAACGGCTACTGAAGGGATTCATTGCCAGGAAAGGTCCCCGGTTGTCGATGCCCGGATGATGGTTCTTTGAGTCACTGACAGTTTGATTGGGACAAGTGATATAACGCAAACCCTTGAAGTCCGGCATTACGGCAGCCGGATAACTGTTGAATGCCACCTCTTCGCAGTGTTCTGCCCAGAAAGGATCGCCGGTCATACACAGCATCAACTCGTCCGAGGCCATCTGTTCCACCAATCCGCAGGTTTCTACTCCCTGGCGCGGGTCAATTGATCCCATACGTGCATTTTCATCGGCACCGAACATACCGCCCGGCACTTGTCCGAAAGTACGGCGGATCAGGTTGTGCACATTATAAGATGCTTTCAGCAGGGTCGAGTCTCCCGTCATCATATAATAGGTAGCCGGTTCACGGAAACACTGCGCGATGTTCACGTTGTGCCAGTTTGGCAATGCCGACGGACGGGTCCAGTCTGCTGTGTTGCGGTGTATTTTCTCAGCCAGTTCCAGTAAGAACTGATCTCCTGTACGGTTATAGAGCCAATATACGCTTAACAGGTTGTCCCCGCCACGGCTGTTTTCCCAATAATCTTCCAGAAACTGTTCATCCGGTACACTCAGTTGCCATTTGAAGTAATTGGTCATCAGGTCAATAACCCGTTGATCATTTGAATATTCGTAATAGGATTGAAGACACCAGAGCATGATCATCTGTGCCCACAACTCTCTTTTTCCGTTTCGTTCGTTGATAGGACCGAAATATCCGTCAGGCTGTTGGCTGGCAAATGCACCTTCAAGCCATATCTTGGCCTCGTCGATCATTTTCTGATCCTTTAATATATAGGCCAGGTTTCCATATCCTTTCAGCCAGTAGGGAACCTCTTCCCATCCATGGTCTCCTCCTTGGGTCAGCCAGGCATTGTTCTCCTTACCCAGCCATGCGCTGATTTCATTCAGATGCCCCGTCAGTCCATCTTTCTGTAGTTCCAGATATTTCTTTAACCATCCTTCGGGTTGGATACTTCCTACAGGTAGTTTAATGAAGTTCATCGGTTTCAGTGGCAGGCGGTTTCCTACATAATTTACGTTGGTTTGTGCACAGTCGGGCCGATTCACTATAGCTACTGCCGACGATGATTGATCGGAAGTGCACGATGCTGCCATTAATCCGGCGGTAATCAGGATTCCTGCCAGGCCTCCTTTCAGATTTTTCATCTTTTTCATGTTTGGGTGTTTTTACTTATGGTTATTATTTAGGGGTTATTTCGATACAAATCAGTAGCTTCGTCTGATATCATGCTACAAAGTTTGTGAATTCTGCATGAAATGTGTGAAACAAACTATTCAATAAATAGCAATTACTGACCAATAAGATGTGAAATACAGGTTCAGTGAACAATAGGAGCATAAAAAGAACAGTTTCTTTTGTTTATTGAGCAGTATTTATCCCTTTATTCAACGAAAATGTTTTTTCTTTGTAGCATCTTAATAACGAAAAGCTATGAAAACAAAGATCTACCTGCTATTTATTACTACCTTATTCTTCTGCGCCGGTTGTGGAAACAAGAACGGCGGACAGAAACAGAGGTCGGTAAGTGCAGCAAAGGATACATATGTAAATCCTTTGTTTCCGGAAGGAGCCGATCCGAGTGCTCTGTTCCATAATGGCAAGTATTATTATACACATGGGACAGAAGATAAAATCCTGCTTTGGGAAACGTCTGACATTACCGATATGGCTCACTCTGTTTGTAAAATGGTGTGGCGTCCGGAAGATCCGTCCAATTGTTGTCACCTCTGGGCACCGGAGATTCATTATATAAATGATAAATGGTATATTTATTATGCTGCCGATGATGGCAATACGGACAACCATCAGTTGTACGTACTTGAAAACTCTTCTCCCGATCCCATGCAGGGTAAATTTGAAATGAAGGGGAGCATTATGACCAATCCCGAATGGAATTGGGGTATACAAGCCACTACTTTCGAACATAAGGGAGTTCGTTATTTAGCTTGGTCCGGTTGGCCCAAGAGAAGAACCAATGCTGAAACTCAATGTATCTATATTGCCCGGATGAAAGACCCGTGGACACTTGACTCTTCCCGTGTCTTGATATCCAGACCCGAATATGAGTGGGAACGCCAGTGGGTAAATCCGGATGGTAGCCGTACGGCTTATCCTATTTATGTGAATGAAGGACCTCAGTTCTTCCATTCGAAGGATAATAAGACATTGATTCTCTATTATGCCGCCAGTGGTTCATGGTCACCTTATTATTGCATCGGAATGCTGACTGCCGATGCCGAAAGTGATCTGCTCGATCCGGCCTCTTGGACAAAAAGTCCGGTTCCGGTATTCCAGCAATCGTTGGAAAACGAAGTATACGGTCCGGGTGGTCTCTCGTTTGTTCCGTCGCCCGATGGCACGGAGTGGTATATGATTTACCATGCCCGTCAGGTAACCAACGGAGATACCGGTAGTCCTGAGACCCGCAATCCGCGGATACAGAAAATAGGATGGGATGCTAACGGAATGCCCGATTTAGGGATTCCGGTTCGTGCAGGAGTTGCCTTGCCGAAGCCTTCGGGTACTCCCTTGAAATAAAATAGTTATTTAGAACGTTTTTCCTTAGTTTGACAGGTAGCCGACTACCTGCCCCGGGGAACGTATTGCGTAATCAATAGGTTAAACATAATTTTAAGACAATGAAAAAGAGCATTTTAATTGCTGTTCTGACAGCGTCGATGGCTACTTCCGCTTTTGCACAATGGAAACCGGCAGGAGACAAAATCAAGACAAAGTGGGCTGAACAGGTAAACCCTGAGAATGTACTGCCCGAGTATCCGCGTCCGGTAATGGAACGGGGAGAGTGGAAAAACCTCAATGGTTTGTGGAATTATGCCATCACAGAAAAGGGAGCCGTTCCTTCGGCTTATGAAGGACAGATCCTGGTTCCTTTTGCCGTAGAGTCCAGCCTTTCAGGTGTTGGTAAGAAAGTAAGTCCCGATGAGGAACTCTGGTATCAGCGTACCTTCACTGTACCTGCCACTTGGAAAGGTAAAAAGGTGATGTTGAATTTCGGTGCTGTAGACTGGAAAGCCGATATTTGGGTGAATGATATTAAAGTAGGGCAGCATACCGGCGGATTTACTCCTTTCTCGCTTGACATTACAGCTGCTTTGACTGCTAAGGGAGACAATAAGCTCGTAGTGAAAGTATGGGATCCGACAGACCGCGGACCTCAGCCTCGCGGCAAACAGGTGAACCGTCCCGAAGGTATCTGGTATACGGCCGTGACAGGTATCTGGCAGACTGTTTGGATGGAACCTGTGGCCGAACGTCATATAACGAATGTTCGTACTTCTTCGGATATCGACCGAAAGAAACTGACCGTAGATGTTGCTACCAGTACCGGTTGTCCTTCCGAAGTTATTGAAGTGAAAGTGTTCGATGGCAAACAATTGGTTGCTACCGGAAAAGGACTGAATGGCCAGACCATCGACATTCAGATGCCTGCCGATGCAAAATTGTGGAGTCCTGCCTCTCCGGCTCTCTATTCCATGCAGATAGCTCTGTTGAATAATGGTAAAGTGACTGATAAAGTAGACAGTTACACAGCTATGCGTAAATATTCTACCCGTCGTGACAAGAACGGAATTGTACGCCTGCAACTGAATAATGAAGATGTGTTCCAGTTTGGTCCGCTCGATCAGGGTTGGTGGCCCGACGGGTTGTATACAGCTCCGACAGACGAGGCATTGGTGTATGACATCCAGAAAACCAAAGACTTCGGATTCAATATGATCCGTAAGCATGTGAAGGTGGAACCGGCACGTTGGTATACACACTGCGATAAACTGGGTATCATTGTATGGCAGGATATGCCGAACGGTGACCGTGAGCCGGAATGGCAGATGTATAATTACTTCACGGGTAACGAGCTGAACCGTAGTGAAGAGTCGGAACAGATTTATCGTAAAGAGTGGAAAGAGATCATGGACTATCTGTACAACTATCCTTGCATCGGTGTATGGGTTCCGTTCAACGAGCGTTGGGGACAGTTCAAGACCGAAGATATTGCGGCATGGACAAAGAAGTATGATCCTTCACGCTTGGTGAACCCGGCAAGTGGCGGCAATCACTTCCCTTGTGGTGATATTCTCGATTTGCATCATTATCCCAATCCGTCCCTCGACTTCTATGATGCCGGACGTGTTACTGTATTGGGTGAATATGGCGGTATCGGACTGGCATTAAACGAACACCTTTGGGAACCGAATCACAACTGGGGATACGTAAAGTTCAATTCTCCGGAGGAAGTAACGAAACAATATGTTGAGTACGGTAATGAATTGTACCGGTTGATTCAGCGAGGTTTCTCGGCTGCTGTCTACACACAGACCACTGATGTGGAAATGGAAGTGAACGGACTGATGACATATGACCGTAAGGTGATTAAGGTGAATGAAGCCCAGGTGAAGGCTATCAATACCAAGATATGCAATTCTTTAAATAAGTGATTAGAGTAGGGTGTCGATAGGTACACAAGTTTTTGATTAAGGTATAGATTGTTGAAGGATACGATTTTGAGTGAAACATACAAATAAATAAAATAATGAAAAAACTATTTGCAATGGCTTTAGCAGTCGGTATGCTATGTAATGCACAGGCAGCCGATTTGTACAAAGCGAGTAAAAATGTAGCTTTGCGTGCTCCGGCAGTGCCTCTCATCACTTCCGACCCTTATCTGTCCATCTGGTCGCCCACAGATGCACTGAATGAAAGCAGCACGATGCATTGGACCGGAACGGAACATCCTTTGTTGGGTGCCATACGTGTGGATGGGAAAACCTATCGTTTTATGGGCAAAGATAAGTTGAACCTTGAGACTCTTGTTCCGATGACGGATACCGATACCTGGCAGGGAAGTTATACTTTTGACCAGCCGGCTGCGGGATGGAATACCCTTTCGTTCAATGCTGCCGGATGGAAAGAGGGTCAAGGTGCTTTCGGTACTCCCGATATGCCTCGTGTCCAGACTCGCTGGACTACTCCGGATATCTGGGTTCGTCGTGAATTTCAGATCAATGACGACCTGAACGGAGAAACCATCTATCTGAAATATTCGCACGACGATGTATTCGAACTCTACCTGAATGATGAGAAGCTGGTTGCTACGGACTATTCATGGAACAACGACGTATTACTCGAACTATCGGACGCAGCCAAGAAGAAGCTGCAAAAAGGAAAAAACGTACTTGCCGCACACTGTCACAACACAACAGGAGGTGCTTATGTAGATTTCGGCCTTTATCGCCTGAACAAACAGACGACGGGCTTTGAGACGGCAGCCGTCCAGAAATCGGTAAGCGTACTCCCCACACAAACTTACTACACGTTTACTTGCGGTCCGGTGGAACTGGACCTGGTGTTCACCGCACCTTTGATGATGGACGACCTCGATTTGTTGTCTACTCCCGTTAATTATATTTCTTACCGCGTTCGTTCGCTGGATAAAAAACAGCACGATGTGCAGATGTACGTGGAGACCACTCCACAGCTTGCCATCAATGAACTGACACAACCTACCCGTTCGAAAGTGATCCGTCGTAACGGTATCAATTATGTACAGGCGGGAACCATCGATCAGCCTATCCTCGGACGAAAAGGAGATGGAATCTGCATTGACTGGGGATATGCTTATCTGGCCGGAAATATAGGTGCCAATACGGCTGTCAGCCTGGGTAACTATTATGGCATGAAGAACGAATTTGCGACTAAGGGTACTTTATTGCCCACGCAAGCCGAATGCGTGACACGTCGTGCCGATCAGATGCCGGCTATGGCCTATACCGATAACCTGGGCAAAGTAGGTGCCGATGGCAAATCCGGCTTCCTGATGTTGGGTTACGATGATATTTATGCTATCGAATACTTCTACCAGCCTCGTATGGCTTACTGGAAACATGACGGTAAAGTGACTATCTTTGATGCCTTCGAACGTGCCAAGGCCAATTATGCATCTGTTATGGAACGCTGTCGTGCTTACGACCAAATGATTCTGAACGATGCAGAAAAAGCAGGTGGCAAAGAATACTCTGAACTGTGTGCGCTCGCTTACCGCCAAGTGATTGCCGCCCATAAGCTGTTCAAGGATGCGGATGGTAACTTGCTCTTCTTCTCTAAAGAGAACAATAGTAACGGTTGTATCAATACCGTCGACCTTACCTATCCGTCTGCCCCGCTCTTCCTGGCTTATAACCCCGAATTGCAGAAAGGTATGATGACCAGTATTTTTGAATACAGTGCCAGCGGACGTTGGAACAAACCTTTCCCGGCTCATGACATAGGTACATATCCTATTGCGAACGGACAGGTTTACGGAGGAGATATGCCGATTGAAGAGGGTGGAAATATGGTGGTTCTGACTGCTGCTATTGCCAAAGTTGAAGGAAATGCCGATTATGCCAAGAGGTATTGGGATTTACTGACTATCTGGACGGATTATTTGGTAGAATACGGACAAGATCCCGAAAATCAACTTTGTACCGATGACTTTGCCGGGCACTGGGCACACAATGCCAATCTTTCGGTAAAAGCCATCATGGGAGTAGCCGGTTATAGCGAAATGGCCCGTATGCTCGGTATGGATGATGTAGCCGACCGGTATGCCGCTAAAGCCAAAGCTATGGCTACTAAATGGGAACAAATGGCACGCGAAGGCGATCATTACCGTCTGGCTTTCGACCGTGAGAATACCTGGAGTCAGAAATACAATATGATTTGGGATAAAATGTGGAATCTGCACCTCTTCCCCAACAATGTGATGGAGAAAGAAGTCGCTTACTATCTGACCAAACAAAATCTTTATGGTCTCCCGTTGGATTCCCGCAAAGAATATACTAAGTCCGACTGGATTATGTGGAGTGCTGCCATGTCTTCGGACAAAGCGACTTTTGAGAAGTTTATTTCTCCGGTATATAAGTATGCCAACGAAACCGTATCACGCGTTCCGCTGAGTGACTGGCATTATACCGATAGTGGTAAATTTGTCGGTTTCAAGGCACGCTCTGTAATCGGTGGTTATTGGATGAAGGTATTGATGGATAAAATGCAGAAATAATAAGAACTGGTATATAATAGAGTTTACTGTTAAGGGTTGTATCCAAAGCTTGTTCAGCTTGGACACAACCCTTTCTTAATTTCCCTTTAAAGATACTCCATTGGAGCTCCTAACTAATTAACTAATAAGGATGTTTGGGTGTGAATCAATGCTGGCCGTAGGCCCAGTCTGCTTAACTCACCGAGGTTGGGCAACTTGGATAGGAAGGATGCACTGAAATTCAGGGATATGTCAAGGCAAATCAAACTCTGAGGGGAGTTATGTGAAAAAAGAGTGGCTAACAGTACATAACCATTAGCCACTCTTTTTATTTCTTTGTTTATGCAAGTTAGTAGTTGAATTTCAAATCTTCCACTACTGATTTGCATTATTTATAAACTTCCAGTTCGTAGATACGTGTATCTCTGCCTCCGGTGCTCTGTGTAGGACGGGTCACAAGCAGACGGATGTAACGTACTTTTCCGTCATAGTTCAGCGGACGTGAAACGACATTTGCATGGTTACCGTCGATAGCATCCAGAGTGGTCCATTCATCGCCCGGGTTCATTTTCCCTTGCAGGAAGCAACCATTGGTGATGTATGAGTGACTTTCCTGTCCGGCATTCACCATCTTCCAACCGCTGATGTTTTGTGCTTCACCCAGATCAAAGTCTACATAGTTCGGCGTTTGTGAAACGTCACACCATTTTGTATCTGTCTTGCCATCCAGCAGGAAGTCCGGTTTTTCTTCATCGTTGGTGTATCCTGAACAAGCAATGATTTTTGCTCCTTTCAGGATATTTTCGCGTACTACTTCTTTACCTTCTCCGGCAGTAGCTGCATTGCCTACGTTATTGGTGCGGAAAAGAGCACTGGCTACGGTTGTAACCGGTTCATTTTCGGCAACCAAGGTAGCAGCAAATAAAACCACCTTTTCATTTCGGGGCAAGATTACGCTGGTAGCTCCTTTCGGAATATCCATACCAAACTTGAACATATAAGTGAATTCATAAGGCTGATCACCGTTGGATGCATGGCGGTGTGTACCGACATAGGCAATCTCGGCGTCTTTGAGATATCCTTCGGTGTGTCCTTTGTGTCCCCATTGGCCGATGAAGCCGGTATAAGAAGGCACAACGAATGAAGCGGTCTGCTTGCCAATGCGGAAGTCGGCCTGATTGTCTCCTTCGGTAGAGGCGGCAAGGATATAGAGACGGTTGTATTTGTTTCCCGCAGGCAGTTGTAAAGTATCACCCTGACAAGTCATTCCGTTCGCAATTTCTTTCTCTCCCAAGCGGAAAGTGGTCTGACCGACTACCAATGAATCCGGCAGGAGCTCGGCAGCAAAAGAATAACCCGATTCGAAGTCGCCTTCTCCGCGGAATTCATTATAAGAAGCACATTTGCGGTCGTAGTCAAGTGGTAAAGCGGCATATTCGACCGGAGATGACTCACGTCCCGATGGTTTGAGGCGAACCTTGTAAGTTCTTACAGAATAAGGAGTAATGTTTACCTGCAACTTGTTTCCTTCGAAAGTTGCATCGCCGATTGCCTTTTCCGTACCGTTGGCTTCGCTGGCACTGATGATCTCACCGGCAAAAGTCAGTGTAGCACTCTGTGCTTTCCGACCCTCGGTTTCGTATACACGCACTACATACTCATCGGTTTCTTCCGCTTTCTTCAGTGCCTTGATCAATACATTGCGGTTATCTGAAGAAGCAAACGAGAACGATTTTCCGGCATTTCCTTTGTGCTTTTCAGTACGGAAGGCTTTCAACTGTTGATTCAGTATCTCAGCTTTCTCCACAGTACCGGGCTTGTCCAGCTTTCCCTGATGTGGTACGAGGCTATAAGTGAACACATGATGTCCGAAATCCTGGTGATCCTGATATGCATAACCATTACGTGTTTCCGGCGTGTGAAGCAGGGTGAGGCGGATCGTATGGTTATCCGGCTTGTCCCATCCATATTTGCTGTCGTTCATCACCGATACACCATAACTTCCGTCACGATCGGTCAGGTCGGCCCAATATTGTGCATATACTTCATAAGCGGTTTCGATATTATTCCCACGTTCGATGCTTCCGATACCTAAGTCATATGTAGCTTTCTCGTTCTCAATGTTGAGAGGAAATTCGGCTTTCAGCAGTGCGTTAGTCGATTGCCAGTCTACTTCATTATAGAAGTCGATGCGTTCTGCGCGGCTGCCTTCATATAGGCGTATATATTGGCGGAATACCGATTCTCCATGACGTTTCTCTACACAAAGCGATTTACGTAAGGTTCCGTTCTCTACTAAAGTCATTTTTACATCATCTGTAATCGAAACCGGAGTTCGGTCAGTTGTCTCTTTCAGCACTTCCCATGCCGGCCAGTTGTACGACTTATTTTGAGTGAAGAGTGCCAGGCGGATTGCTTTCCCGGCTTTCACCAGCTCTTTGCCGTTCTTTTTGTCAGTCAGAGAGACGATATCTCCGTTTTTATCCAATGTAATCTTATACAGGGAGTTTTCCAGGGTATTGACGTTGGGGGCAACATCACCTGTGGCGGTTCCCGATGTGCGTACGTCATATACCACATATCCTGTAGCCGGAACTGTTGCTTCTACCAGGATGTGTGCCTTTCCGTCAGTATAAGAAATGAGCTGTGCAGATACTTTTTTGCCCTTTTCATCGTACACCGTTATCCCTTTGGGAGCTTTCGGAAGGTCAAGTTCTATTTCCGCAATATCTGTAACCGCAAATCCCAGTGCATTATAAAGGATTACCGGAATACCGCTGACCCGTGTATCCAATTCTTTGCCGATGCCATGGATGGAGGAAGTTAGTATATTGGAGAACTGTTTCAGTGAGATCAGTTCATCGTTCCATGAAAATTCATAGGCACGCGGTATGCTGGTTCCTGTCAGGTCATCGTGGAACTGATGATAAATGAAGCGTTTCCATGCTTCATTGATGGTGCTTCCCGGGTATTTGGCCTGATTCAGCCATTCGGCAGCTACGGCAGCTCTTTCGGCAGCATCTCCCTTCAATTCGTTCTGGCGGTTGTACAATTTCATGGCGGTCTGTGAGGTGTAGCATCCTGTACCGTGGACATCCATCAACAGTTCACCGTCGTATATCGGTAATTCCGGATGATTCTTATAAGGAAGGTAGTCTTTATAAAGCTGGTCGCTGGTCGCACTGATAATTTCTACCGGACCGTTCCCTCGGAGTCCTTTCTCCACAGATCGGACGGACCCCAGTGTCGGTGATCCGCCGATATCGCCTGTACCGTAATATCTGTATACTGCATTAAGAGGTGTACGGTCTGCCAGCTCTTTCAGTTGTTCGTTTTCTGAAAGGTCTTCGTCGTTCCATCTTCTGCCATAATCATATCCATGTGCCAGCATGATAGACGATCCGTCTATTCCTTTCCATAAGCCGATGGTGAACGGATGCTTGCTCTTGCCATAGAACGGATGCACACGCCAGTCCAGCTTTTGTGAAGAGAAACCGATCAGTCCACAATGTGAAGCGATGGTAGGCAGTGTCCAGCCAAATCCGAAACAGTCGGGCAAGAAAATATCGGTGCTTTCTACTCCGAATTCCTTTCGGTAATACTGTTGTCCCAGCATAATATTGCGGATGAACGATTCAGTCGAAGGCACCAGAGCATCTGTTGCATCCCAGCTACTTCCGGAGATGTGCCAGCGGCCTTCCCCGATATACTTTTTCATTTCTTCGTATTGTGCAGGATAGTACTCCTTCATCCAGGCATATTTCACTCCGCCTTCAAAGTTGAACACATAGTTCGGATACTTTTTCAGCAGAAACAGGTTCTGGTTGATCGTGTTCCATACATACTCTTTAATGGTAGTCTGTACATCCCAGTTCCACTGAGTGTCCAGATGGGCATCTGCCACCATGTAGGCTTTCGCCTTTTTTTCCTGTTTGTTCCCTTGGGCGTACGAGGCTCCTCCGGATAACAGCAGGGTAGCTGCCAGCATAGCAATGTGTAATTTCATGTTTGCTTAATACATTATTTAATTAATAAATGAGGAATCATACAAAGGTGACCAAATGCGTAGAAAGGAGATGAAAAATACTGTTCAATAAATAGCAGAATCTGTTCAGATGTCGTTTTGAGGCTCTGTGGAGGGAATTGAAATGTTGAAAAGAACAGATTTTGTTGTTTATTGAACGGAAATTATTGTCTTATTAGCTAAAAATAACTTTCCTTTGCAATGTTTCGAAACCGTAAAAGCTATACTATGAAATACATCCCGTCTTATATCCCGGGGATTATTTCCATAACGATGCTTTTATACATTAAAGATTTATAGAACCTGTTTTTTAAATTTATGTACTATGCGTAAAAAAGAACAAATGTTTTGGCTCGCAAGTCGTAGCAGAATGTGGCGCATACCACTTTGTATGGCTGCCTTTTCGCTTTTACCAAGTGCCTATAGTTTCGCCGGTGCCGAAAATCCGGCAACAGAAACTGTATGGGCTGTGAACTCCGTTCAGCAACAACGGACCGTAAAGGGTATAGTTATCGACGCCAATGGCGAAGCGGTAATTGGTGCTAATGTAAAAGAGCCGGGAAGCACGACTGGTACCATCACCGATATTAACGGTGAATTCTCGCTGAGTGTTGGCTCTAAAGCTACACTGGAAGTCTCATTTATTGGTTACACAACACAAAAAGTAAACGTAGGAGCATCAAACACAGTTAAAGTAATTCTACAGGAAGATACTAAAGTACTCGATGAAGTCGTTATTACCGGTTTCGGAATGTCACAGAAGAAAGCGACACTGACAGGTGCTGTTTCTGCGATTAAATCAACAGATATTGAACGCTCTGCTGCGTCTACTGCTTCAGGAGCATTGGTTGGTAAGATCGCGGGTCTGAATACCCGTATGCAAGATGGACGTCCTGGAGCTTCTACAGCACTACAGATACGTAACATGGGTACTCCGCTGTTTGTGATTGATGGTGTGCAATCAGATGAAGGACAATTTAATAATATGGACTTTAATGATATTGAAAACATTTCAATATTGAAGGATGCTTCTGCTGCTATTTATGGTATTCGTGCTGCTAATGGTGTAGTAGTGGTGACTACTAAGAAAGGGCAACAGAAAAGTAAAAATACAGTTTCTGTCAATGCTTATTATGGCTGGCAGAAAAACTCAAGATGGATTCAACCTGCTGATGCTAAAACTTATGTAAATGCATATACAGCTGCTGAGACTTGGGCCGGCCGAACTGATGGAGAACGTAAATTCTCAAGAGAGGATTATGATAAGTGGATGGCTGGTACGGAGAAAGGTTATACCGGATTTGACTGGGGAGATTATATTTGGAAGACATCTCCACAATATTATGTAAATACTAACTTTTCCGGAGGTTCGGATAAAGCCAACTATTATGTATCTGTGTCACATATCAATCAAGATGCCACAGTTCGTAATTATGGTGGATTCAAACGTACCAATGTTCAGATGAATATTGATATGAAAGTCAATGATCGTTTCAAGATTGGGGCAAGTATGAATGGACGTATCGAGTCACGTAAGAATCCTGGAGTTCCTGGAGGTGATGACTATGATCTTCCTTTATATGCTAACTTGAAGAACTGGCCGACAATGGGTCCGTACGCAAATGATAATCCTCTTTATCCGCAGAAAGTTTCAACGGATATTAATACCAATTTTGCCCTTCTGAACTATGAAAATTCTGGTAAAATGACGGATGATTGGCGTGTGCTTCAAATGCAGGCTACAGCAGAATACGAACTACTGAAAGGATTGAAGGCCAAGGGAATGGTGGGATACTATTTCGCTTATAGAGAAATGGAAAATCATGAATATCCTTTTAAGTTGTATCGATATAATCAGGCTAATGATACTTATGAAGTGGATGCATCAATGAATACTCCTTATCGTGAACGTATTCGTCATAGAAATGAAGATTTATTCTCTAATTTCCAGTTGAACTATGATCGTAAGTTTGGTGATCATTACATTAATGCTATTGCCGGTTTTGAGGCCTCTCAACGTAAAAGACCAACCTTTAATATAATCTCAACTCCGGTAGCTAATAATTTGAATCTGATTCAATTTAAGGAAATTAAAACGTTTAATGATAATGGGAACGATACCCAGGCTCGAATGGGATATTTGGGACGTATCAATTATAGTTATGCTGATAAGTATTTAGTTGAATTTATTGGTCGTTGGGATGGTTCTTGGAAGTTCCGTCCGGGAAATCGTTGGGGGTTCTTCCCTTCGGCATCTTTAGGATGGAGAATTTCTCAGGAGAAATTCTGGCAAGAAAGTAAACTGGAAAGCATTTTCTCTGACTTTAAGATTCGCGGTTCTTATGGTGTAGTAGGAGATGATAATGTAAGTGATTATTCTGCATTTGATTATTTGGCAGGCTATGACTATAATAGAGGAGGCTCAGTTATCGACGGACAGTATGTTGTAGGATCTGCCCCTCGTGGGTTACCCAATCAGACATTGTCATGGATAAAAGCCAAAATATTGGATATTGGTGTGGATATGGGCTTCTTTAATAACCGGTTGACTGCTCAGATTGACTTCTTCCGCCGATTGCGTACAGGTATCCCGGAGTCACGTTATGATGTATTGTTGCCTTCTGAAGTTGGTTTTGGATTGCCGAAAGAGAATCTGAGATCAGATCTCCATATTGGTTATGATGCAATGGTGCGTTGGACAGATAATATCAATGATTTCAATTATAGCGCTGGCGCTAATGTGACTTATTCTCGTTTCTATGATTGGGAACAATATGATGATCGTCGCAGTAACTCTTGGGATAGATATCGTAATAGTATTTGGCATCGTGTAGGTTATATAAACTGGGGATATGAGGCTGTCGGACGCTTTGAAAATTGGGAGCAGATAGCGACTTATCCGGTAGATATTGACCGTAAAGGTAATCGTACAGTTGTGCCGGGTGATATCATCTACAAGGACGTAAATGGTGATGGTGTTATTAACTTTATGGATGAACGTCCTATTGGTTACAGACAGGATGGAACTCCTAACCTGAACTTTGGTATCAATTTATCTGCTAGCTGGAAGGGCTTTGACCTTTCAATGGACTGGACAGGTTCTGGAATGACTTCATGGATGCAACAATGGGAAACGGCACGTCCATTCCAGAATGATGGAAATAGTCCGGGTGAAATCTTGAAGGATTCTTGGCATTTGGCCGATGTGTGGGATGCTGATAGTGAGTTGATTCCTGGTAAATATCCTTTGATACGTATGAATAATGCCGAAACATCTGCTTATGATAAGAGCACATTCTGGCTGCATAATGTACATTATATCAAATTGCGTAATTTGGAGTTCGGATATACTTTACCGAAAATTTGGTTAGCAAAATCGGGTATTAGTAATTTGCGTGTATATTTGTCTGGAACCAACCTGTTGACATTGACTAATGTACCCATTATTGATCCGGAAGGTTCTAAAGATAATGGCTTGATTTATCCAACGCCACGTATTATAAATCTTGGTATTAACCTCAAATTTTAGCAAACAATGAAAAAGAGAAATTTTATAGCTGTTGCTGCTTGTGCACTGGCATTAAGTAGTTGTAGTGGATTTCTGGACCAAAAGCCAGATCGCATTATGACGGAAGATCAAGTTTATGGAGATGTTAATCTGACAAAATCTGTATTGGCTAATTTCTATGAACGTATATCATTAGGCCAACATGTAGGAGATACGGATGGGTTCGCTCTGTTGGATGAAGCCATTACTTATGATACTAAAGATGATCAGGAGGTAGATCGTAACTGGTGGCGTACATATGATTATACATTGATCCGTAATATCAACCAATTCTTAAAAGGGTTGAGAGAATCGACCGCATTGTCTGAAGTTGATAAAACTCCTATGGAAGGAGAGGCTCGTTTTATACGTGCATGGGTTTCTGTACTTGTCGTACTTTGGGAGGAATGCCAATTGTTGGTGATGAAGTGTACGATTATACTTCTGGTATGGATATTACTACTCTTCAGGTTCCTCGTGCAACAGAGTCTGAAATGTATGATTATATTATAGAAGAGTGTAAGGCCATTGCGGAAATGTTGCCGACCGAACCTTCAAAGAATGGAGCTCGCGCAACTAAATGGGCCGCAAAAATGCTTGAAGCAAGAGCAGCCGTTTATGCAGGTTCTATTGCCCGATACAATACAGTTGCCGATTATCCATTGTTGAATCCGGAAACAGGAGTAGTAGGTATCTCTTCAGAGAAAGCAACTGATTATTATAAGAAAGCGTTAGCTGCTGCAGAAGAGGTTATCAATAGTGGAAAATATTCTTTGATGAGAGTTGCTGATGATGCTACTCCGCAAGAGAAAGCAGACAACTTCTTTAAGGCTGTATGTGAAAAAAATGGCAATACAGAAGTCATTTGGTCACGTGATTATATTTATCCGGGACAAACTCATGGTTATACCAAGTCAGTACAGCCCCATGATGGTGCCGAAGATGGAGGAAATAGCCGTTTATCTGCATTACTAAATCTGGTGGAAGCTTTTGAACCTATAGCTACAGATACTCCGGGAGAAGGGGCTAAGTTTGATGTTGGTACAAAGGATGATCCTAAATTTTATACTAATCCCGAAGATTTATTTGAAGGTCGCGATCCTCGTTTGGCCGGAACGATTCTTTATCCTGGTTCTTCTTTTAGAGATAAAACTGTCGTTTTGCAAACAGGACAATGGATTAAAAACGCTGATGGACAGTGGGAACAGAAATTGGGTCAGAGTCTTGGAGAAAAGGATGAGCAAGGAAGGTATGTTACAGCTTTGAATGGTCCGATGGTACGTAATGACCAACGTGAGTGTAATCGTACTGGTTTTTATATCCGTAAATATCTTGATAAAACGACTTCTGCCGGAACTGACCGTGGATCTGAAATGTGGAATGTTTATTTCCGTCTCTCTGAGGCTTATTTGATAGCTGCAGAAGCTGCTTATGAACTTAATGGTGGAAGTGATGCTACTGCTTTGAAATATATAAATGCAGTACGTTCCAGAGCAGGTGTTAAAGAATTAGCTTCTGTCAACCATCAACAGATTATGCATGAGAATCAAGTAGAGTTTGCCTTTGAAGGCCATCGCTGGTGGGATTTGAAACGTTGGCGTCAAGCTGATAAGATCTGGACAGGCTCAGAAATGGATATCACGGCTACACGCCGTGGCTTGTGGCCTTTCTTAGTTGTCTCTGACGATGATAAGAATGGAAAATGGGTTTTCTTTGAAGAAAATATGAATCGTTATTATAGAAATCCGTTGAAATGT
>OGKB01000869.1_pt1 | contig 18353 bp, 26 predicted proteins | sample 1572351 | NCBI WGS metagenome assembly OGKB01 (sample SAMEA2582088, study PRJEB24529) | metagenome | biome: Human gut stool | place: China | collected 2011
CGTACTGACAGTCGGGCAGATCAAGCAGTTGTTCGACTTGGCAAAATAAAAATGAGCGCTCATATAAGCCGGCAAGCTTTAAGCGCTCAAGAAATAAGTCAATTACATTATAAGAAAATAGGAGAAATAAGTCAAATATGAAAACACTGAAAATCACGACAGATAACAAAATCTCTATTATTGATGTGAATCTTGATGATTACAGAGCTCTCCAACAGGAAATTGGAGGATACATTGAAACAGTACATACACAGATTATGTACGACTACTTTAAGGCGCCGGTCCTCATGTTGGTGGACGAGGAAGGATTAATTAAGAACCTTCCAGTCAATGCGGTGGCATCACATTTCTACGGTTATCAGAAGCATGGTCATGTCATTGCCGGTGATGCAATCTTCGCTATTTCGCTTGGTGAGAACATGACTGGATTTGGAGAGAGGGATTCCGAGCAGTGGATGCAGAAGATGCTGAATGATTTTCCGGTATTGGTGGCGGAGGAAAAGTAGCAAGATGGACGAATACGACTGGGCTGACCAGGAGCGGTTGGTCCAACAAGATTTAGAGGAGATAGAAAGAAATATGAACGAGTTATCATTAGTAATTAATCAGAATCCAGGCAGTATTGATATTAATTTTGACGCACTGGAAGAGCAGCTGGATAAAAAACTGTCTGAATATAAGGGGGCAGTATTCACAGAGAGTAGTAAGGCTATAGCTAAAGCAGAAGTCGCAAGTCTTAGAAAGTTAAAGAAAGACATTGAAGATAGCCGGAAAGCTGTGAAGAAAAAATGGATGGAGCCTTATGAGCAGTTCGAAAAGAAAATGAAATCGTTGTCTGCTAAAGTGGATGAGCCGATCAATGCAATTAATGAGCAGGTGCAGGCATTTGAGGAAAAGCGTAAGCAGGAGAAACGGGAATTGATTCGCAACCTGTATGAGGATACCTTAGCGGATTATGAAGACTGCAGGGATTATATTTCTCTGGACAAGCTGTATGATTCGAAATGGGAGAATGCTTCGGTATCTGCAAAATCCATCAAGAAGGACATGATGGAGCGGATGTCAGGAATACAGACTGCAGTTTCCAGTATTAAGGCAATGCATTCCGACAAGGAGGAGGATGCGCTGGTTCTGTATAAGCAGACGCTTGATTTGAACAGAGCCCTGCAGATGATATCTGTTTACGAGCAGAATAAAGCCGAAGCTTTAAAACGAGAGGAAGAACGTCGTAAGCAGGAAGAAGAGCGTAGGATTCAAGCAGAGATTGAACGGGCGAAAATGGCAGAGCGTGAGGCTATCCGCAGAGAGGAACAGATTAGAAAGGAAGTACGGGAGAAAGCAGAAGAATTTATCCCGGTACCGGTTCCAGATATTAACGATGACAATCTGCCATTCGAACAGCCAACAACTATCACTGCATATTATCGCGTAGTAGCAACACCAGAAGAATTGGAAGCGGTGGAAACAGCCTTTAACAGCATCGGTATTTATTTTGAACGGAGGGACAAATAGTGAGTAATGCAAATACGATAGAAAATCCAAAGATTTATGGAGCCATTGCGGGCGTGATTGCAGACTGCGGGTTTGTCGGAAAAGACAAAGTGAATAAGCAGCAAGGATTTAAGTACCGGTCGGTTGACGATGTATTTAATGCATTACACCCGGCATTGGCCAAAAACAAAGTTGTGATCGTACCGACCGTAGTGGAGAGGACATGCGAGGAGGTTGGCCGTACAAAAAACGGGACGGCACTCCTAAAAGTTGTGTGTAAAGTGAAATATGACATCTTTGCAGAAGATGGGTCTCGTATTACTTCAATCATTTACGGGGAAGGAATGGATATGGGGGATAAGGCAACAAATAAGGCAATGGCTATTGCGTATAAGTATCTATGCTTTCAGGTCTTCTGTATTCCGACAGAAGAGATGTCAGATCCGGATGCAGAGAGTCTGGAAGGAGAAATTGAAAACCAGATTCCAACCAACAAGAAGCAGAATGTTCCGAAGAATGAAGCTCCAAAGAAAAACGAAGCTCAGCCAAAAGAAAATGCTGATGTAGCAGAAAATGACAAAATTACGCCAGTAATGCTCACAACTATCCGGAAGGAGCAGACGCGCACAGGAGTAACCGACAATCAAATATTGGCCATGCATGATGTAAAAACAAAAAAGATTGAAGACATGACGGTACTGGAATACAAGAAAGTCATGAATAAATTTCAAAAAACGCCAGACTTAAAGAGGGAGGTTGAGCAGAGTGAATAGTGTGCAGCTTGTAGGCAGACTTACAAGAGATCCAGAAATGAGATATACAGACGGCGGTTCTGCGATTGCAAGGTTTTCACTGGCGGTAGACCGTAGATATAAAAGTGAGAATGGACCAACTGCAGATTTTCTGAATTGTGTAGCGTTCGGGAGGACTGCAGAGTTTATCGAAAAATATTTTCGCAAAGGTATGAGAATGGGATGCCAGGGGCGCATCCAGACAGGATCATATACAAATAACGACGGACAGAAAGTATATACAACAGATGTGGTTGTGGAAAGTTGCGAATTTGTAGAGTCAAAAGCTTCACAGCAGCCAGAAGAGAATAACAATGGGTTCGGGCCAGCGGATGAAAATGGTTTTATGAATATTCCAGATGATATCGATGAGGAAATTCCATTTGACTAGGCGGTGATCATATTGATAATTCAGATAGACAGCCGGGAAAAAGCCAGGGCGATTAAAAAGATTGTAGAGACATTCGACCAGTACGGTATCAATCATCCAGTATCGAAGCTTATGGTCGGGGATTATATGAACTATGATAATCCCCGGTTAATCGTTGATAGAAAGCAGAATTTATCAGAGCTGTGCAGCAATGTCTGCCAAGATCATGACAGATTCCGGAAAGAACTGCTCAGAGCTCAAGAAAATGGTATCCGTATTGTATTCCTAGTTGAGCATGGAAAAGGAATTAAGCGTCTAGAAGACGTAATCTGGTGGGAAAATCCTAGGAGATGGAAGCGCAGGAAAAACCCGGTTACAGGAAGCTGGGAAGAAGCAGAAACAAAAGCTATGACTGGAGAAACGCTCTATAAAATTTTATGCACACAGGAAAGAAAGTATGGATGCAAGTTTCTTTTTTGTGAAAAAGAAGATACCGGAAAAGAAATTATCCGGATATTGTCAGGTGATATGTATGGACAGTGAAGAAATTAAAGCAATGTATAGCATGCGAGATATTCTTGCCAAGTGCGGGCTTCCTGGACCGAACCGCGCCGGCTTCATTCAATGCCCGTTCCACAGGGGTGATCGTGAAGCATCAATGAAGATTTACGACAAGGATTTCAACTGTTTTGGATGCGGAGCAAATGGGGACATTTTTACCTTTATAGAAATGTTTTACGGAATATCCTTTAGGGACGCTTTTCAGATGCTTGGAGGGGAATATAAAAAAAACAATTCATTTGCCTCATCATTGTCGATTTACCGGACAAAAAAAGAGCGCGCAATGAAAAAGAAGCAGGCAGAACGGGAGCGTCAGAGAAGAAAATTGGTATATGACTTGATTGGAATATACCGGGAATATATGAACCGGGCGGAACCATTATCAGATGCCTGGTGTGATTGTTACAATGCAATGCAGATGATGATATATCGTGCGGATATGATGGAAGAAAGGGCAGGTAATGAAAAACTTAATAGAATATGACAAAGAAAGTATCCTGTCCGAAGAGGTGTTTATAGAGATCTTTGAGCAGGAAGATGAGATTTTAAAAGCGCGAATGCTTTTATCTTGCCAGGAGCGAGCAAAGGAGCTCGGGGTTAAAACTGCCTTTGATGATTTGGTCAAGGCTTATAGAAAAGTTGAAAAGGCAGAAAGCAGGAAAAAATATAATCAAGTTAATACACTGGTTGAGAACTTCACGAATTTTACTGGTAAATACGATAACATGGCGTGTGGAGCGTGGATTGCATCAGATTCCGGGATTACTACGATGAATAAGGACTACAACAATGAGATTATTGCTTGTTATCACCCAATCCTGCCAATCAAGAGAATGAAAAACTTGGAGACTGGCGAGGAGCAGATCCAGCTTGCATATAAGCGAAATCATAAGTGGACTGAGATTACGGTGCCTAAAGACTTAATATCTTCCGCCAGCAAGATTGTATCATTATCTAAGCTTGGAGTTTCTGTAACATCTGAAAATGCGAGATTGTTGGTGAAATACTTGTCAGATGTGGAGAATCTGAATGATGATAATATCCCAGTTCAGATGTCTTCTTCGAAATTGGGATGGATTGGAGGAGGCTTTATTCCTTACGACACGGATATCGTATTTGATGGAGATATGCAGTTCAAATATGTCTATGAAAGCATTCGGGAACATGGAAGCTTTCAGGTATGGCTGGAGCATGTAAAGCAGCTGCGGAAGTCTGGGCGAATGGAAATTAAGTTTTACCTAGCAGCATCATTTGCCAGTGTTCTGGTTGGACTTCTTGGCACCCTGCCGTTCATCGTTGACTTATGGGGAGAAACTGAGGGCGGAAAGTCCGTGGATATGATGTTGGCAACATCTGTTTGGGCGAATCCGGCTGATAATGCATATATAGCGGACTTTAAGACTACAGATGTGCAGTTGGAGGTAAGGTCGGACTTATTGAATAATCTTCCATTAATGCTAGACGATTCTTCTAAGGTTAGCTCAAGGATTCGTGAAAATTTCGAAGGAGTCGTATATGATTTATGCTCCGGAAAAGGAAAGAGTAGATCCAACAAGGAACTGGGCATACGAAAAGAGAGCCGGTGGAAAAATGCGATTCTGACAAATGGTGAGCGTCCACTGAATTCTTATGTGACACAGGGCGGGGCAATTAACCGAATCATTGAAGTGGAATGCGAGGAGAAGCTGTTCGAGGATCCACAGTATACACTTGAATTGCTCAAGAAGAATTACGGCCATGCCGGAAAACGTTTTGTAAAAATCATAAAAGAGATGGGTGTAGACGAGATCCGAGAAATACAACAGAAGATACAGGCGGAAGTCTACAAGGATGATGTCATGCAGAAACAGAGTATTTCTCTGTCAGTAGTTTTGACGGCAGACCGAATCATTACAGAAAGATTATTTCATGATGAGGAATACATAGATCTAGAATCCGCTAAGGCTATGCTGGCAAGTCAGGCAGAAGTATCAGAGCATGAGCGATGCTACCATTACCTGATTGATAAGATTAATATGAATAAGCAGCGTTTTTCTGTTGATGCGAATGTGGAGCAATGGGGGATTATAGAGCGACCGGGTGATTATGCTTTTTTATTTGTCCAGGCAGCAAAAGACTTGTGTATGCAGGGTGGATTTTCCTACAAGGCATTCCTGAACTGGGCGGACAGACAGGGCGTGATCCAGGTAGATAAAGACCGGCAGACAAAAACTAAGAAAATAAATGGAAAATCTGTAAGGTGTATATGTCTCAAAATCAATGAAAACGTGGATAAAGACGGTTTTGAATCAGTAGATGCATATGACCAAGAAGATTTACCTTTTAAGTAAAAGACACCAGTCACCAAGGTTGCCATAGAAAATGCATATATAAAAAGAAAAAAATATGCGAGTGTGGCATATACAAAAAAGTTTTCCATATGAGAAATGCTTGGTGACACTGGTGACCAACATTGAAAAATGGCTAGAAATGCATCAACCATAGTGGTTTGCATAGGTCACCGAAATAATAAAAATATTGGCAACTTATTGGTGGCATATGGTGTTAGAGGAGCGTATATGGAAGAACGTATTAAATCAATATATAACGAGTGTTGGAAGATATACAAACAGTATCTTGAGACACGAGACATGGCAGAATGGAATCGGAACATGCTGCAGGTGAAAGAAAAGTATGGTGGAAAGCCTGATGTGGTAAACCTGCTTCTGTGGCACAGTATAAATGTGCAGGCGCTGCATGACCGGAAAGAGGAGTAAATGTTATGGACGAGATTGAGAAAAAGGAAGAGTGGTATCTGAATATTGATTACCGGGAAGCAAAAGAGATTATCCGGAACAAGCTGCAGGGCATGACACAGAATTTTATCGGAATCGGATTCTATCTCAGGCGGATCAAAGAGACGGAAGGCTTCCGGAAAGACGGATATGCAAGTGTTTACGAATTTGCCGAAGACCAGTACGGCATCAAACGTTCTACAGCAATCCGCTGGATGCAGATGAACGAGAAGTTTTCCGTAGCAAAATACAGCCCATTTCTGGATAGCGGTTATAAGGATTTCGGTAAGAGCCAGCTCCAGGAAATGTTATATCTGGACAGTGAGCAGTTGGAGGAAGTAAAGCCAGAAATGACAGTCCGGGAAATCAGAGAGATTCGAACACCGAATCCGGAACCCGAAGAGCAGATTCCCGGTCAGATGAGCGTGGAAGATTTTCCGGAAGTTCTGCCGGAGCAGGAAGAACAGCCGAGTGAGGAAGTGTGCGACGTCGCACAATCGGAAAATACAGATTGCAAACCAGAACAGTCAAGCTGTCCTCCAGGACAGACAAGTTGTCCGAGAGAGAACTGGGGAACCTCAGACGAGGATCAGTTGCAAGGCTGGAGAGAATGTGCAGCTTGCTGGAATCATTACAAGAAATTGCATGAGCATGATGAGGAGATTCCAAAAGAGGAAAATGTGGGAATTGAAATCCCTCAAGACATTATGGAAGAAGTAACAGAGCCTGTGGAGGATTATCAGGAGATTCCGGAAGAAAATGAACCGGTCATTGTGGAACAGCCGGAAGGTATTGCAATTGTTGATGCTCCATCAGAGCCAGAATTGTACGAAGAAGTAACTGAGAAGACCGATATCGAGATCGCAAGGGAAGAGAATCTGAAAGCCCGGATGTATCTGGAAATGGCTCAGAAAGAATTCAGTCAAAATGATATCAGAGTCCGGAAGCAGAAGATATTAGTTGCAGCACTGGCAGGATATATCCATGATTTGGACATGCTCTTGAATCCTCCGGAAGAACCGGAACAGCCGGAACTTCCAAAACTGAGGAATAATGACCAGCGGAAAGAATGGCTAAATAACTATAAAGAATGGGGAGTATGGTACCGGGATAAAAATATAGATGTGAATTATTACAAGTATGATTTCGAAGATGGCAGCAGGCTGGTGGTAGCAGAGTATCCTCAGAGAGAACAAGCTTGGAAATGCGTGCCTCGCGATGAGTATTATTATCATCTATTGGAAAAAGGGAGAAGAAAAGCAGGTACCACAGATGAAATTTATGATCATCAGTATATACAATATGCAGACAGTGAAACGTATTTAGTGGAATTCCTTAAAAATTTGCAGAAGGGAGAGAAGTAGATGACTCCGGCAGAAAAACAGGAAGTAATCTGGATGTTTCTAAATCAGGGATTGAACTATAAAGAAATTGCAGAAAGAACAGGCATTCCTTATGGAACAGTATATATGCATGCAAAACGGAAGCGAGAGCATGATGAGGCAGATATGACCGGAGATAACTCTGACCGTCATAAATGCAGGACTTGCCAGTATCGCCACAGTGATGCAGGTGGTTGTGATTATTGCATCCACACCGGAAAAGAGAGAGTGTGTGATGTGGAAGTATGTGATAAGGCAGTGGTAGGAGAAAGATTGACGAAGAAATAGGAGGAATAGTGTTAAATGATGGGTAGATTGCAAGTAATTTGCACAACGGATCAGATAAAAGAAGCAAAGCGTAATGTTCAGAAGTATATGAGAAAACATAAAAGCGATGAAGATTTTATTAAAAATATCAGTGATGATTTTGTGATGGGATTTATGATTTCTCAGAGAATGGCATGGGACGATTATGATAATGGGACACAGCGAGAGAATGATGATTTCGGCAAGTGGATTCCATGCAGTGAGAGGTTGCCGGAGGATAACACGGATGTAATTGTATGCTTTCACAACGGAGAAATTACAGAAATGAGATATTTGGGAAATGAAATCTTTCAAGGAATCTATAAACATACGACAAAAGCAATTGTTGCCTGGATGCCGTTGCCGGAACCGTACAAGGGAGAGTGAAAATAGATGCTAAAACCAAAAGTAAAAGCCAGAGAATTTGAGAGGTTCGGATTCAAAAGATGTAAAGGGATTCCAAAAGAATCAGAATGTTATTATCTCTGCATTGCAAGAGGATGTAAGATGCTGTTTGTCAGTGATTCATATTTTGGTGTAAATGATTGGGATAAAGATGATCCAAGAATACATAAGGATGCGAACTGCCGATACAGGGATAATAGAACAGCGTTGGATATAATCTATGAGTTGATTAAGGCAGATATGCTGAAAAGTGAATGGGGCATCGAAGAACAGCCAATAGCGTTTGATGTGGAGAATATTATTAAGCAGCTTGAAGAAGAAAGAGATTATTCTTACGAAGATTATGAGAATTATGCTGAAAAACATGATATGGATGTAGAATGTGATGATTTATTCTGTCGAGGATTAGATAGAGCCATTGAAATTGTGAAGCGAGGTGGAAGAGATGAAGAATAAACTAGACGCTGTGTTGAACCGAATCCAGTTGTATTCGTACTTGCTTCCAACTGTGAAAATTGGAAATGCCATTATGGATTTTAGAGAAAAGTACACTCTGTATCGTAGAAATGAATGAGGTGGAAGAGATGAATAATACAGAGCTTATAGAGCGTTTGGTGGAACTGGAACGCTCAATGGTTGAAAAAAGAGATGCTGATATAAAAGCGTTTGAGGAGAAACAAAAGCGAGAGCTTGCAGATTACGAGCTTAAGAAAACATGGGAATTAAACGGATATAGTCAGGCATTAGTAGATGTCACAGATATTTTGAGAGGAGAATCACAAAACGACGAAGGAGTTGAGGGCGATGAGCGATAAGAAAATGCCAGCGCCTCGATGCTATATCAGGTCGTGACCAGATGGCAGAACGTGAACCTTGTGAGCACGCGAAGAGGTTCATGAAGCGACCGGCGTATTATGGAGTGCTTGGGTATCTGAGGCACAAGAATATTGATACAGGGGAGGAGATAGGACGTGGAGCAGGAAGTGAAAACAGAGAACGAACAGAAGAAGGAATACCTCCGGAGCTATAAGGATCATGTGAGAAGGGTCAACCGGATCTCGGAAGAAATCAAGGAGCTACGTGAAATGATGATGTCCACGAAGGCGATTAATTATGACGGCATGCCTCATGGATCCGGAGGGCAGGGAGATCTGTCCGGAGAGGTGGCACGTATCCAGGGATTGATTGATGAACTCAAGAGAGAACGTGGACTGAGGATTATGACTTATCAGGACATTGCAAGGAGAATCAAGAAGCTTAGATCAAGGAATGAGAATGATGTATTGTTCTACCGGTATATCAAGGGTATGGAGTGGTATGAGATTGCAGAAACCATGAGTTATTCTGAGAGGCAGATTCACAGGATCCACGGAAAAGCATTGGCTCATTTCCAGCTTCCAGAAAAAGATGTCAGTGAATGTCAGTAGTACATGTGATATTATGATATCGTCGAAAGACGAACGGAAATACGATTTCCAATTTTTCAATTTCCTCAAGAAGTACATACAAAACCTAGAAGGGACGGCTTGGCAACAGGCCGTTCTTTTGTTGCATAATGTCGTATTTTGAGATATTATGAGGGTAGGTTTTAGGTACGGGAGGAAACGAGGATGCAGGATGCAATTGAAATATTTGGAAGAATGAGTGATGATTTGAAAGGTGCAATAATAACAGCTGTTTTTACGTCCATAGTTTCTATAATCGGATTTATTTTAACGAATAAGAATATGAGTAAAAATTTGAAAAATGAATTAAAGAAAGAAAAGACGACGTTACATATTCAGAAAATGTCAGAAATGCCATATGCTATATTGATCTTAATGGATAAAATGATAAAGAAGCCCGAATCTGAGGAAGTTTTAGATGACTTTAGAAAAATTATGAACACTGTTTGTGCGTATGGGTCGAAAGATGCAATAAAAATTGCTTCTGTCATGCAGAGTGAAAATTATAAAAATCAGAAGAATAATGTTAACATGTATAGGATACTATCTTTCTATTCGTTGCTTGTTACGCAAATTAAGTTTGATGTGACTAATATTGTAAACAGTCCAGAACTTTGGTTTAAGCTCAAAATAAATGATTATGATAAAATGCGTGATGAAATGATTAAAGAAAATAATAAGATTGTAGACGAACTAGATCTGAATGAAGATTTTAAAATCTAGGATATTAATGTGAAGATGGAATTTTAAGCACTCTTAACAGGGTGCTTTTATAATGCAATAAAACAGGAAAGAGAGAGGTGGTGACGTGTCAGATGTAAAAGAACAAATTAAAAATGATTACTTATCCGGTGTCTCTCCGAAGAAATTGTCTGAGAAGTACGACACCAGTCTGAATACAATAAAGAGCTGGATCAAGCGTTACGGCTGGGCAAAGCTCAAGAAAGAACGGGGTGCACCTTCTAAGGTTGAGGGTGCACCCTCTGTTGTACCCGTAAAAAGAAAACAGGGAGGACAGCCAGGGAACAAGAATGCAACAGGTCCACCGGGAAATAAACATGCTGAGAAGTTCGGGTTCTTTTCCAAGCACCTTCCGGAGGAAACATTATCCATTATTCGGGAGATGCCGGAAGATCCGTTAGATGTCCTGTGGGATCAGATACAGATTGCTTATGCTGCTATTATCCGGGCGCAGAAGATCATGTATGTCCGTGATCAGAATGACAAAACTAAGGAAATGACCTTGGATGGAAGTGAAGCTACCGGATATGATGTACAGCAAGCCTGGGATAAACAGGCGAACTTCTTAGCGGCTCAAGCGAGAGCTCAGAAGACTCTTGAGGGAATGATTAACCGGTATGAGGATTTGTTGCATAAGAACTGGGACTTTGCTACAGAAGAACAAAGAGCTAGAATTGAGCAGATTAAGGCTAATACAGACAGGTTAAAATCTGGTGGAAATGATGATGGAGAGGACGGTGTGGTGATTGTCAACGACGCGCCAACAGGTGAAGATATCGGACATTGTGATACCGAAGTATCTGGCAATATTCAACAACAGGAAAGTTAAGCACATCATCCTGACTTCCGGACGTGCCGGCACGAAATCCAGTTACGCAGCCATTCGGACAGATTATCAGATTGTATCAGATCCGCATGGTTCTGCAGTTGTTCTTCGTAAACACCACAATAAGCTACGGAAGACTGTGTACAAAGAAATGATTCGAGGAATCAACCGCCTCGGTATTTCCAAGAAAAAATTTGCGATTACAAAGTCTCCAATGGAGATTACGTACAAAAAGTATGGCACCACCATTTATTTTTCAGGTTCAGACGGCATTGACGATACCAAGGGTATTATCGATGAGGATAAACCAATCAAGCTTGTAGTGTTAGATGAGCTGACGGAGTTCTTTGACGATGGCGAAGGCGAGGATGAGCTGAGCAATATCGAAGCGACATTTGTCCGAGGTAACAGTAGCGGATTCCAAATGATTTATTTGTATAATCCTCCGAAGAATCCAAATGCACCAATCAATCAGTGGTGCAAGAAGATGGAGAAACGTGAGGACTGCATCCATATCCACACGGATTACAGAGATGTTCCGGTCAGCTGGCTTGGACAGGCGCTGGTTGATTCTGCAGAAGCTATGAAGCGGGCAGATGAAAAGATGTACCGCTGGGTATGGCTTGGACAGGCAGTCGGTGTAGATGAGCTTATCTATTACATGTTTGGAGACCGGCACAGACAGAAGCCTGATCCGAACAGAAGATATGACAGAATTTATATTGGCGGTGATTATGGTCAACAGAATGCGACGACATTTGAAGCATTTGGACTTGATACGTATCGAAAGAAAATTCCAGGACTGGGAGAGTATTACCATAGTGGCCGTGAGACAGGAAAACAGAAGAGTCCGTCAGAATATGCACAAGACTTGGTTGAGTTCATGAATGAATTGCATGAGCAGTATGACAACCGGGTCTTTTATATTTTCCTTGATCCATCTGCAAAAGGGCTTGCGGAGGAAATTAGACGGGCGACCAGAGCAGTGAGCCTGGATTATCAGGTATTTCTAAGAGATGCTGAAAATGATGTGGCACTTGGAATCAGCCGTGTGCAGAAAGTGCTGAGTTTTGACATTATGAGCGTATCCCCAAAACAGGAATATGCGGTAAGTGAGTTCGGTACCTACGAGTACGACAAGAAATCCATTGAAAAAGGCAAGGAAGTACCTGTAAAAGAAGATGATCACTGCATGGACGCAATCCGATATTGTGTTATGGGAGCTTGGAAGAGATTAAAATACTGGCTGCCAAAAGACGAAACGGAAGAAATAGATGTATGCGATATTAGCAGGAAGGAGGTAGAGGACGATGAATATCTTTAATTATTTCAAAAAAGCTGGAATCGATACGGTAGATGCATCATTTTACCGGAAGATAGCAGAGTGGGTATCTTGGTATGAAGGAAATGTCAGAAATTTCTCTTTTTACAAGGTGTATGGCGGACGTGGAACATATAAGCGCTGCCGGAGAAAAAGCATGGGGATGGCAAAGAAACTGAGTGAAGATATTGCTGATCTCCTGCTCAATGAAAGGGTTACAATTACTCTGGACGATGAGGCTACGCATAATTTTGTGCATCAGATCCTTGATAATAACCGTTTTCTTGTTATGGGGAACGATTACCAGGAACGGAAAGCATTCACCGGGACGGTCGCATATATCCCGTATTTGGACAACGCTGAAATCACGGAGGAAGGTACAGTGATTTCCGGAAAGATTAGCATCAATTATGTGGACGCACCAAACATTTTCCCAGTCAGTTGGAACAACGGCAAGGTAACGGAGTGCATTTTCGTTTTTCCACACACAATAGCGAGAAAGAAATATGTCCAGTTGCAGTCGCATCTCTTAGAGAATGGTGAATATGTAATTAAAAACACAGTGTTACGGTGTGATTCTGGAAGCCAGGAGGGTACGGAGTTACCTGAGAAAGAGTGGAAACAGTTAAAACCATTCAAGGAGCTTGCAAAAGAAGTAAGAACGGGATCCAGCGAGGCGCAGTTCGTGATTGACAGGCTGAACATTACGAACAATGCTGATGAAAACAATCCGATGGGTGTTGCAATCTTCGCAAATGCAATTGATACGCTCAAGAAGTTGGATATTGAGTATGATTCATATTGCAATGAATTCGAGCTTGGCAGAAAGCGTATTTTTGTACGCCCGGAGATGTTGACTAATGCAGATGGTACACCAGCATTTGATCCGGACGACAGCGTATTTTATGCACTGCCAGAGGATGATGCAAATGGAGAAGGCCTTCTGAAAGAAATTGATATGTCTCTCCGGGCAGAGCAGCACAGCAAGGCAATCAATGATGATCTGAATTATCTGTCGCTAAAATGTGGGTTTGGTACAGACCGATATCAGTTCGGGGCGACTGGAGCTAAGACAGCCACAGAGATTATTTCGGAAAACTCAGATATGTATCGAATGATTAAAAAGCATGAAATACTTTTGGAAGATGCTCTGAGGCAGTTGATTCAAATTATAATCCGTCTGGGAATGATACTGGGGAATACACTGAATCCTGAATGCGAAATCACCATTGACTTTGATGATTCAATTATTGAGGACAAAGAGACAGAGCGGAGCAGAGACCGACAAGATGTCAGTATGGGAGTCATGAGTCTGGCAGAGTACCGTGCTAAATGGTATGGAGAATCAGAAGAAGATGCTGCTAAGAATCTCCCAGAGCAAAATCAGGTGATGGAGTAATATGAAAGATGATTACAAGAATAAGCTTGCAAGTAAGATCGTTGCCAGGTATCAGGATTTGGAAGAGCGTATCATGCAGGATATTGTCCGGAGGATTGTGAAAGCTGGTGAGATAACCAGCACCGCAGACTGGCAGATCAACCGGTTACGGATTTTAGGATATTCTCCGGAGGATATTGAACAGGAGATAAAGAAGACGCTCAATGCTTCTTATCCGGAAATGTTTGAGTTATACGACAAGGTGATCAACTGGGAATATGTCCGGAATAAGGATATATATGAGCAGATTAACGCTGAGTACATACCATTCGAAGAGAACGGACAGCTCAAGCAGATTACAGAAGCAATCATTGATCAGAGTTTTGATGATTTGGAGAATGTGACCAACTCCCTTGGCTTCTACCTGGACTACGGCAATGGTAAGAAGGTATTGACGCCACTTTCTCAAGTGTATACCAAATACCTTGATGCAGCATGTTACGATATTGTAACTGGTGCATTCGATTACAACAGTGTGTTGCGTAGAGTTGTGACACAGCTCACCAACAGCGGACTCCGGCAGATTGATTATTCTTCCGGGAGAGCTAACCGGGTTGATGTGGCTGCAAGAAGAGCGGTCATGACTGCAGTCAGTCAAATTACCGGAAAGATATCTGAGTACAACGCACAGAAGCTTGGAACAGAGTATTTTGAAGTGGAGTGGCATGCGGGAGCACGTCCGACTCATGCAGTGTGGCAGGGGCGTGTCTGGTCGAAAGAGCAATTGTATTCAGTCTGTGGACTGGGTACTGTGACTGGACTTCTGGGAGTCCACTGTTATCATACTTATTATCCGTTCTTCCCTGGCATTTCACAGCGCAACTGGTCTGATGATTGGCTGGAGGAGCAGAACCGGAAAGAGGCAGAACCTAAGTCATTTGACGGCAAAGAATATACCTTGTATGAAGCTAAACAGAGGCAACGACAGATGGAAACAGCTATGAGAGCGCAACGCGAGAAAGTGCGATTACTGCAGTATGGTGGCGCTGATCAGGACGAAATCATTCTGCACAAGGCAAAATATCAAGGACAGCTCAACGAGTATTCCAGGTTCTGCAGGAAGATGAGCCTCACAGAGGAACGTGAGCGTATTTATCTGGATATGCGTGGAAAAGTTGCTACGAACAACAAGAGCCAGAATTCCATGTTCCACCCAGAAATGGTTAAGAACGCATCGAAAGACGTAGCTCAGTATAAAAGATATAAAGAAGTTCTTGGAGATTCTGTTGGTTCTCTTGCTAAGTTCGGGCAGTTGAAATATAATGATAGTGAACAGTGGGAAAAGCTTCAGAATAGATTTTTCACACATCTTGAGATTAACAAGAAAGATTGGTCGGAAGAATTTAAGAACACGTCTAAACAGGCGTATGATAGATTCAGAGAGCAAGGAGAAGAATTATCAGTTCATGCTTTGAGTCGATTACCAAGATTAAATAAGCCAGGATATGAAGTGATTCACGAAGAAGATGTGCTCGATCTAATAAAAACTATGCCGAATTATTCTGAAGGAGAAGAGAAAATGATTTGGTTCAGCCCAAGCAAACAGCTTGTAGTTATAAAAAATAAAAACTCCGGCGATATAGTTAGTATTGTTCGAAGGAAAAATAAAAAGGAGGAATGGACAGATGCAGGTCTTTAAAAAATATATGAATTATATAAAGGATTTTCTTGAAAATACTCCGGAAGATATATATGAGTTTTCTATTATCCTTGAAGATGCATTAGTTGATGAGTACGATGCAATGCATGCGGAACAGCCGAGAGCAACTGAAATATTGGCAGAAGAAACCCCAGACATTTGTGCATCAGCAGAACCGGGAATGAAGCCAGAGGAGATTGAAAAATTTAAACATGAGTTGGAAATTGAATACAACAAAGCGTTAAAAGCAGTTGTGTAGTTACCACCAGTCGATATGACCGGTGGTATTTTTATACTCATTTAGGAGGTATCATGATAACTGTAACAGTAAAAGATAAAAAAATTAGTATGTCTGGTCATGCCTGTCGGAAGGATTCAAGCGGTATCGATCGGGCATGTGCTGCAGTATCAGCTCTGACATATAATCTGATTAATTCGTTAAGAGATCTGACTGGTGACAGAATCCGTGCAGATACAGGCAGCGGTATGACGGTAATTGAATGGGAGAATCTTTCAGATGGTGGAAAACTTCTGATAGATTCATGGTTCCTGGGACTTACAGATATCAACCGGGAATACAATTGTATAGAATTTCAGTAACAAGCACCCGAGAGGGTGTTTTTATTATGTCCAAAACGTGAAGACAAGAAAAGCTCGGGAGCCTGTCGAGGCAAAACGGAGGTAAAAAGCATGAGATACAGAATGAATTTACAGCTCTTTGATGACGGCGCAGGAGCTGGCTCTGGTGGGCAGGGTGGAAATGCCGGGGCTGGAAACGGCGGTCAGGGATCCGCTGGGAGCGCATCCGGAGCGCATAATACCGGAACATATACCTATGAACAGTTGGAAGAGATTGCGAGCGCGAGAGTAGAGCGTTCAGAGAGAACGGCACTTGCAAATTTCTTTCGGACGCAGGGAATGACAGAAACTGAGGTCACACAGGCAATCAATAATTTCAAAGCAGAACGTGCTGCCAATCAGCCAGATGCTGCAAAGCTCCAGAAGGAGCGTGACGATGCTTTGAATGAGGTGCAGCAGATGAAGAATGAAAAATTCTTATCTGGGAAAGGCGTAAAATCAGAAGATCTTGATTATGTCATGTTCAAGGTATCGAAACTTGTAGACGATAAGACAACATTTGAGAAAGCTGCAGAAAGATTCCTGAAGGAGAATCCAAGATTTGCAGGTGGTACGAACAGTTATCGTATTTCAACATCTGCAGGGAACACTTCTGAGGGTTCTGGTGGAGACATAAGTGCTTCCATCAATGATCGTATCCGCGCTGCGGCTCGAAGATAGTGGAGGTAAAGATGAATAAAAATAGAATGAATTTAAGACTGTTCGATAATGATGTGAACATTATCGACCGTACTGGAGCGGAGTCTCTGATTCCGATACAGGAATCTAATGAGATTATCCAGGGTGTAATTGCTCAGTCAGCAGTTCTTTCAAGAGGACGAAAGCTGGCAAATATGACAAGCAAGCAGTACAAGATGCCAGTTCTTGATATGCTGCCGATTGCCTATTTTGTAAATGGCGATTCTGGACAGAAAAAGACAACAAAGCAGGCATGGGATAAGAAATTTATCGTTGCAGAGGAAATTGCCGTAATCGTACCAATTCCAGAAGCCGTACTGGATGATTCCCAGTATGATATTTGGGGCGAAGTAAAACCAAGAGTCACAGAGGCATTTGGAAATAAGATTGATGGAGCTGTACTGTTTGGTACCGATAAACCGTCTACTTGGAGAGACGATGTTGTTGCGACAGCCACAAAAGCTGGATCCGTGGTAACACTTGGCTCAGCGGATCCGCTGTATGACAAAATCATGGCAGAAGACGGTGTGATTGCCAAAGTTGAGAATTGCGGATACATGGTCAATGGTCACATGGCTGATATTTCCATGAGAGCGAAGCTTCGCGGGCTGAAAAATACCAACGGTGATCCGTTGTTCAAAACAGATATGCAGGGTTCTACACAGTATGCACTGGACGGTTCTCCAATGAACTTCCCAAACAATGGGTCATTTGATAAGACTAAGGCACTGATGATTTCCGGAGATTTCTCACAGCTTGTATATTCCATCAGACAGGATATTACATTTAAGTTGTTTACTGAGGGTGTTGTTCAGAACACAGATGGATCTATTGCATACAACCTGATGCAGAATGACATGGTTGCACTTCGTGCAGTAATGCGTCTTGGCTGGGAGATTCCAAACCCAATCAATGCACTTGCAAAAGATAAAACCAAAAGATGTCCGTTCTCAATTCTGAAAGCAGGGGAGTAGGAGTAAATGTACGCAGATTATTCATATTATGCGGATCACTATGGCGGGGATATTCCTGAAAGGGAATATCCATCTGCTGAGCGCAGGGCTGAAGCTTATATCAGGAAACTGACTTATGTCAGAGGAAATATTTTTGCAGTTGAAAATACTGCAGTAAAAGATGCAGTGTGCGCGGTGGCTGACGTGTATTATTCCTGTAAAAAGAAGCAGGAAGCAGGTACGGTCAAGTCTGAGAATAACGATGGATACAGTGTATCCTATGCGGTAGAGCAGGCTGACGGTCAGACAATGGAAGAGCTGATCAGAAAGAAAGCGTATGAAGCGGCATCTACATATTTGCTTCCGACCGGGTGGTTATCAAGAAAGGTAGGGTGTTGTCATGCTGACGAATGCGACGATTACAATCTATAACAGGAAGTCGGGCAACAAGAACACATTTGACACCTGGCACAGAACAGTGATTAGGGATGTACATGTGTACGTGGATCACAAGGCATCTGTTGGAGATTCCGGACTTAACAGCGCAGAAGTGTACAAGATTCGTATTCCTACAGATGTGGAGAATGCAGATC
>OGKB01000870.1_pt1 | contig 18337 bp, 15 predicted proteins | sample 1572351 | NCBI WGS metagenome assembly OGKB01 (sample SAMEA2582088, study PRJEB24529) | metagenome | biome: Human gut stool | place: China | collected 2011
GGTTGATTGGTATCTTTGTTCGCTTATTAAGCTCCAAAGATGACCTATGTGGACGGAAACAATGTTTCCTTTATCTGCAACCTCCAACAGTCTCCCAGACTGTTGGAGCTATGCGGGGGTGGGAAGATTGAAAAGGTTTGGGGAACCTTTTCAACCTTTTTTATATTGGAGTTCTTTCCCACTCCCTTTTTTACAATTTCTTTTTCAATTCGGCGACTGCCATCATGACTTCCATGGGAGTCATATTGTAGAGATCCAGATTCTTCAATTCTGTGATCACTGTATTTTCTGTCTCTTCCTCAAAGAGGGACATTTGTTCAGCAACCTGTGAAGGTACTTCCTTTTTAGGGGTTGCATCCGCAAGCGGTACTTGCTGGGCTTGTCCTTCGAGCTTGGTCAAAATCGCATCCGCCCGCTTCAGCAATTCTTCTGGCAAACCAGCGATCTTGGCCACGTGAATCCCATAGGACTTATCTGCTGGGCCGGGTTCAATCTTGTGCAAGAAGGTAACCTGACCATCTCGCTCCAGAGTCGCAACATGGACATTTTCCAAGCGAGACAAAGTTTCTGAAAGTGCCGTCAACTCATGGTAATGGGTCGCAAACAAGGTTTTGGCACCCGTGCGATCGTGAATGTATTCGATGATGGATTGGGCGAGGGCCATCCCATCATAGGTCGCCGTTCCCCGTCCCAACTCATCAAACAAAATCAAGGACTGGGGCGTTGCCTTGCGAATGGCGTGATTGGCCTCCATCATTTCCACCATGAAGGTAGACTGACCCGATACCAGGTCATCAGCAGCTCCGATTCGGGTATAAATCGCATCAAAGATTGGCAACTCGGCCTTTTGCGCTGGTACATAGGAGCCAATTTGGGCAAGAATCACAATGATCGCCAATTGGCGCATATAGGTAGACTTCCCGCTCATATTTGGCCCAGTAATCAGCTGAATATCCCGTTCCTCATCCATAAAGATGCTATTAGGAATATAGGACTGGGCTCCCATCACTTTTTCAACAACCGGATGACGACCTTTGTCGATCGCGATTCGCCGTTCTTCATGAAAGAGGGGACGATTCAACTGTTTCGACTCAGCGACACTGGCTAGACTTTGTAAAACATCAACCGTCGCAATCGCCTGAGCTAACTGTTGCAGACGTTGGATATACTTGCCAACTTCTTCACGAATCCGCATAAAAATCGTATATTCCAAATTAGCAGACTTGTCACGCGCCTCTAGCATATCTCCTTCGATGCGTGCCAATTCCTCCGTACCAAAGCGTTCTGAATTTTTCAAGGTCGCCTTGCGGAAAAAGTGAGCAGGAACGTGACTCAATTGAGAATTGGTGACATGGAAATAGTAGCCATCCTTCTTGTTGTAATCAATTTTCAGACCGGTAATGCCACTAGCTTCGCGTTCCTTGGCCTCAATCTCAGCAATCCAACCAGTGCCATCCCGAAGAACGACACGGTACTGGTCCAATTGCTCGTCAAAACCGGTTCGGATGATATTTCCCTCTGTAATAACAGCAGACGCTTCCGGAGCAATAGCTGAGGTAATCAAGCGGTGCAACTCAGGAAGTTCATCCAAGCGTGCAATCAAGACATCTAAGACCGGATCACCAATCCCCAGTAGAATCGACTTGATCGTCGGCACATGACCCAGAGTATCTCCTAGCTGCAAGAGATCCTTAGGATTGATCTTGCCAAAGGAAACCCGACTCGCTAAGCGTTCAATGTCATAGACCCCTTTGAGACTGTCGGTCAAATCGCTCCGTTCAAAGAAATGATCCATAAAGACCTGAATGATGTCCTGGCGCTCTCGAATCCGTTTCAAATCGACTAAGGGTTTCTGAATCCAGGACCGCAACAAACGACCTCCCATGGCCGTCTTGGTTTCATCCAAATACCAATACAAGCTACCATGTTTCTTCCCAGTTCGCGCATTCTCTGTCAAATCAAGACTAGCCTTGGTCGCAAAGTCCATCTGCAAGAAATCGCAAATCTCATAATGATGGGCTTTTTTGAGGTGGCTCAATTCCCGCATTTGTGTCTGGTGGACATACTGGAGAAGTTTTCCAGCCGTTTTCTTTTCGAGCTCACTCAACTGATCCCCTAAGAGTTGAACATCGTCGAGCGCCGTCTCTACATGTGACAGCAAGAGATTCATCTGGCTAACAAACACACGCTCTTCCTGTTCTGGCAACTCATAACCCAGGACCACCTCACGCGCACGTAAATTGCGGATTTCTCCACAAACCATGCTAAAGTTATTGAGGGTCGTCACCTGAAACTCCCCTGTCACCAGATCCATATAGGCTAGCCCATACTCATTTCCTGAACGATCCAAAGCAACCAGGAAGTTGTTCTCACTATCTGGCTTGGTCGAATCCACCACTGTACCCGGCGTAATCACCTGTACAACTTCCCGCTTAACGACCCCCTTGGCTTCTTTGGGGTCTTCCATTTGTTCTGCAATCGCGACCTTATACCCCTGTTCAATGAGAACATCAATATACTGCTGGGCCGAGTGGTAGGGAACACCCGCCATAGGGATCGGATTCTCTGCATTTTTATTCCGTGAGGTTAAGGAAATCTCTAAAATTTGAGCTGCATTCACTGCATCTTCATAAAATAATTCGTAAAAATCTCCCATTCGAAACAGCAAAAAGGCATCCGGATAGTCTTTTTTGATATCTAGATACTGCTGCATTCCAGGGGATATTTTTTCTACTGTCATACTTCTTTATTCCTTACTGTTGCATCATTTTCTGACACAAGCTCCATAGATGAAAACAGGAGTAGATAGCTCACTATCTTCCTCCTTTTAACATCTTAATGGGGTATTTTTTTCTTTTCAAGGGGCGTGATTACTGCATCATCCCTAAAATTTCATTTTGAATTTCAATGGCCGCATCTTGGTCACGGCAGACAATCAAGAGGGTATTGGCCCCTGCTACTGTTCCCAAAATACGCTCATCTGACATTTCATCTACACCATTGGCCAAGAGAGCTGCTTCTCCTAGCTCTGTCCGCAAAACCAAGGTGAATTCTGCTCGTGAGACTGACTTGGCATGGCTAGACAACATAATATAAATCTCTGCCACCTCAGGCTCATTTGGCAAAATATAATACAACTGGTCTTTTCGTTTCACCTTGACTAGACCCAGATCGCGCAAATCTCGTGACAGAGTTGTTTGCGTTACAGCAATTCCTTTTGCTTCTAATCGATCCTGAATCTCTTTTTGAGTCGACAATTTTTCATTTCGAATCATTTGTTGAATCAAAAGGTGACGTTCTGTCTTTTTCATTGGACCTCCACTTTTGAATAAATATACTTTAAATTATACCAAAAAAATTGAAAATTCGCTCAGAATTGTGTTAAAATAATAGTTAAAAGGACTAAGGAGCTAATATGAACAATAAAGAACTCATTGCTAGTGAATTGGCCAAAGTGATTGACTCTCTTGACCAAGATGCTATTTTAAATTTGCTTGAACAACCAAAATCATCTGATCTTGGTGACATTGCTTTTCCAGCCTTCTCACTTGCAAAAGTGGAACGCAAGGCTCCTCAAGCAATCGCTGCAGACATTGCTGAAAAGATCGACCAAAGTGCCTTCGAAAAAGTCGTTGCAACTGGACCTTACGTGAACTTCTTCTTAGACAAATCTAAGATCTCTGATCAGGTAATCAAATCCGTCATCGAAGCAGGTGCAGACTACGGTCAACAAGACGAAGGTCATGGCCAAAACATTACCATCGACCTTTCAAGTCCAAATATTGCAAAACCATTCTCAGTTGGTCACTTGCGCTCAACCGTTATCGGGGATGCTCTTTCAAACATCTTCCGCAAAATGGGCTACAACACCATTAAAATCAACCACTTGGGAGACTGGGGTAAACAGTTCGGTCTCTTGATGGTAGCCTACAAAAAATGGGGTAGCAAGGAAGCTGTCGAAGCCAACCCAATCGATGAATTGCTAAAACTTTACGTTCGGATCAACGCTGAAATCGAAAACGATCCTGAGCTTGATGAAGAAGGACGTCTCTGGTTCAAGAAACTGGAAGATGGAGATCCAGAAGCGACTGAGTTGTGGCAATGGTTCCGTGACGAAAGCTTGGTAGAATTCAACCGTATCTACAAACTCCTCGGTGTTGAATTTGACAGCTTAAACGGAGAAGCTTTCTACAATGACAAGATGGATGAAGCTGTCCAAATCCTTGAAGACAAAGGCTTGTTGAAAGAGTCTAAGGGAGCTAGCATCGTTGAGTTGGATGATGTCAACCTTCCACCAGCTATGATTAAGAAATCAGACGGTGCCACTCTTTATATCACGCGTGATATCGCAACCGCTATCTACCGTGCACGGACTTACAACTTTGTGAAAAACATCTATGCTGTAGGTCAAGAACAATCCAACCACTTCCGTCAGTTGAAAGCTGTTTTGAAGAAAATGGGATTTGACTGGAGCGACGATATGGTTCACGTTGACTTTGGTTTGGTGACAAAAAACCGCCAAAAATTATCAACTCGTAAAGGAAATATCATCCTTCTCGAACCAACTCTTCAAGAAGCCATCTCTCGTGCCAAAGCTCAGATCGAAGAAAAGAATCCTGAATTGGAAAACAAGGAAGAAGTGGCACATGCAGTCGGTGTTGGTGCGGTTAAATTCTACGACTTGAAGACAGACCGCCGCAATGGGTATGACTTCGACCTCGAAGCCATGGTATCCTTCGAAGGAGAAACTGGCCCTTACGTTCAATATGCTTACGCTCGTATCCAATCCATCCTTCGCAAAGCCAACTTCACACCATCTACAGATGCGACATACAGCTTGAGCGATCCTGAAAGCTGGGAAATCATCAAGCTTCTCCAAGACTTCTCTCGTGTTGTCAAACGTGCTGCTGAAAACTATGATCCATCCTTGATCGCAAAATATGCTATCAACTTGGCTCAAGCCTTCAACAAATACTATGCACACACTCGTATCTTGGATGAAAGCCCAGAACGCGAAAGCCGTCTTGCTCTTAGCTACTCAACAGCAGTAGTCTTAAAAGAAGCTCTTCGCTTACTTGGTGTCGATGCACCTGAGAAAATGTAATTTCTTATCTAATGATTGATAAGTAGAACATCTCTTATGGGAGTGAGAGGAGAAACTAAATGCGATTCAATTTAGTTCTTTCTCACTCCTTTTCTCATGCCCAATGCCCTTCATTCTCTACATTTTCAGATCCTTTATATACAGGAGAAATCTATGAATCAAACCGTTTACATCTTAATCCTCATCAGTTTAGTGGTCCTCTTTTTATTTAACAAGTACGAAAGAGAAAAACTACAACGGCTCTTACAAGAGCAACTTTTGAAAGATCAAGCTTTCAAAGATAGCATCAAGGAAAAAATCCAAGAGACCGACAATATCAACGATGTCATCCATGCCATCAATAAAGACTATCGATTGGGTCTCCTACTTGCTAAAGAAATCACTGAAAAATTAAAATAAAGCGTAAAAGAGAGAGTGGGACAGAAATCGGTAATTCGTTAGAATTCGATTTCGTCGTCCCACCTCCGCACAGTTGAGTAGGGCTGTAAAAGCTGATGAAATCAGCGTAGTAGAGCCCACTCAACCACTGCGTCTTGATCGACAATCCAAAAACAATTAAGAGGCTAGGACTTTTGTCCCAGCCTCTCTTTATTTTAAAGATGATACAAATCTTCTACAATGGCAGCTACTTTTTTAATATCTCCCAACATCCCCCGCATTTCAAAATCGGCTAACTTAGGGAAACCAAAGCGTTGGCTGTATTGCTTAGCGGTTAAACAATATTGATTGTTAAAATTCCGATTGCCTGATCCAACCACTCCTAAGCACTTGCTGGCATTGTCTCCATAAGCAATAAAATCCGCGACATCTGTCGTCAAAATTTCCACATCGCCATTGTCAACACCATTTCCACCCTCCAAATAGGTAGGCAAAAAAGTGATAAAAGGATTGGTCATTTCAAAGAAGGGCTGGCCCTCTTTGACCAGGTCTTTCACATGAACTTTCTCGATTTCAAGTCCGGGATGGGCTTCCAGCAAATAGTCACTTAAGCGACGGACAAAACTCTCTGTATTCCCACTCAGACTAATATAAACAAAGGATACTTTCATCTTTTTTCTCCAATCAAGAAGCTCTCTTATCCTCTAAGAGAGCTCCATCTAAACTTATCTATTATGCCCTAGCTTGAGCTTTTCTCAAACGCAAGGTTTTATACAAAACAATTCCAAGGAAGAGAAGAGATAAAGCAGTCAAGAGCAACAAAGCAATGGACGAAGATGCTAGATATCGTTGACGAAGGGACGGGTTTGAAAAACTAGCTAATAGTGAACGCCCTGCAAAATAATTATAGCAAGAGAAGGCTTGACTTAACAAAATCTGCCCCATATAAGTATAATGGGCTGTTAACAGATCCTGCTTCATAAAGAGGAAATAGAAAGTTGCCAGTAAGGCAATCAGAATCAGGGAAACAAATAAAAAGGTTAGTGGAGACTGATTGAGTTGGGCTGATTTCTCATAATATGTCACATAGTCAGCCTTGTCTTGAGCCGTTGTTAAACCAAGTTGTTTCGCAAAATCATCTGTCAGCTCAAAACTCTTTGAAGCTCCAAAGGTTGAGACAGCTGAAGTCAGGGTTCCAACCGTAGAGAAAAATAACAGGATGTAAAGATAGATAGGTTTCTTTTTCATACAAACTCCTTTTCATTTCTTACACCCTATTATATCGCGATACAGATAGAAAGGCAAGCGCCTCAAAACCGTGGAAGCACTTGCCAGATCACTGATACGTTCAAATGAAATTCATTTGGAAAAATAATGTGTACAAAAGATGAAAAAAGACATCGCAACTGTATGATTGGAATGATTAGAGATCTAACGGAGTCCTATAAACTTTCATTCGAACACCACCAGTATACCTCATTCTCTTCTTCTTGTGTCATCCATTTCTATTCTGCTTCATTTCGACACGATTTGGTCTATAAAAGCCATTTCCTCTCCTTATCCAAAAACTATTCTGTTCTATTTCTCAACTATTTGGTCATCACTCCATCAAAAAAGCCAGAAGGACTTGCCTTCTGACTTTCTTTATTTAGATGAATGAACGAAAGAAACAAGAATTAATCTTCTTTTTTCTTGCGTGCAAGACCCAATCCAAGCAATCCAGCCATCGCACCTGCAAGAACAGCTGCAGTTGAGCTTTCTGTACCTGTATTTGGAAGCGCAGGTGTTTGTGGTTGCGCAGGTTGTACAGGCTGTTCCGGAACTTCAGGAGTTGGTTCGGTTGGAACCTCTGGAGTTGGTGGAACGATTGGTGTTGGTGGAACAATCGGTGTTGGTGGGTTGTATGGAGTTGGTGGAGTTGGAGGAACTGGTGTTGGTGGGGTTGGAATATCTGTTTCCGTTACCACTTTATTCTTATGCCATTTCACTTCAGCTTCCGGTTTCACCGGATTCGTATTTGGAACGACTTCAGGAGTCGGTGGGGTTGGAGCTTTTGGTGGAGTTGGAGCTTTTGGTTCCTCCACATCGACCGTAATCACAGTGTAGTTAGGTGCTGTTGGCGGAGTTGGTGATTTAGGTTCTTCTGGTTTCGTTGGCTCTGCAGGTAGATTTTCCACTGTAATCGTTGGTGGAGTTGGAGCCTTTGGTTCTGTTGGTTTTGTTGGCTCTTTCGGTTCTTCTCCTGGCTCTTTAGGAAGACCTACATTTGAGTTGATGGCAAACCAGTAAACCGTTGGTTGACCAGCCGCATTGGCACCATTAGCCGTAAAGACTAAGTGTCCATCTGACATCTTCAAGCCTGCTCCACCATAATAGAGGTATGGAGAAGATGGATTATCCCAACCTTCAAGAGTTGTTGAAGATTCACCGTTAAAGACAGCACCATGTTCAATATATTGGTTATCTGTTTTGGAAGTTACCTCTTTAGTAGCAGCATCATAAGAAACACTTGAGTTTGGAATTGGAATATATTTATTATTGCCAATATTTACAGACTCTTGGTGTTCCACGTTTTCAAATTTCTTCTTAGGCGTGAAGATGATACGTCCTGAAGTTGGATCAATCGTATAAGAACCGAGAACATCGTCATTTTCTTTATATGTATATTCAACTGTACCGATAGAATGACCATTCCCTCCACCTGAAGCATTGACTGAAGTTGCATCAATCACAGTTTCTTCACTAACTGCGAATCCACTACCATTCCATGTTGATTTTTGAGCCACAATCTTAATTGGGTTTTCAGCAGAGATCGTCACATCAGCCGATCCAAAGTCAGCTGTTCCATTTTTAACAACAACTGCATTATTTTCAATGCTCATTGATGATTTTTCATCTGGATATGGATTCCAAGTTCCACGAACGGTGTTGCCATCTTTATCTTTGGCTTCTACTGTAAGGGCACGAGGTTTGTCTCCACTATCGACATAGGAAGCACCTGTCCAGTGGTTGAGCGAGTTCAAAGCGACAATGGCATTGCGTTGAGTCAAATCAAATTTATTGCCATCACCATCATAGAATTCAACATCGACAGCAACCTTAACAGGTTTGTCTTGGTCTGTTGAAGCACCCACTGTCATGGTTACCGTTGGATCTGCGTTGACTGCTGCAATCCCTTTGCCATCATTTGATGGAAGACTTAAAATCTCATAACGGTAAATCACACGTTTGATTGGATGCATATCCGTATTTTCACGCATGCTGGACTGATTCAAGTTATCATAAGTAACGACAAATTTATCGCCTTCTTTCACTTGAATGTACTCAGTTTCATTATTGGCCCAAGGACTAGTTGCTACAATATCTGAAGCTTCCAATTTATTAGAATCATATTGATGGACATTGCTTGTATTTAAACGAGCTTGAGCATCACGAGTAAGATAAGTGCTGATGCCGTCAATGGTGTGAGTTGCACCACCTTCACGTTGGAAGGTCAAATCTTGAACAGTTGAAACATTTTTAAGGTCAGCATACGCATTGTCTGTCATATATTTGTCGTATGCTTGTTTCGCGTCCGTATATTGTTTTTTGGCAACTTCGTATTCAGCTAATTTCTTTTGATAAGCAATATAATCATTTTCGTACTGTGCTTTTTCAACATTGTACTTTTTAAGATCAGCTTCGTATTGAGCCTTGGCAGCATCTTCTTCTGCCTTCTTCGCTACCAATTGATCATAAGCTTCTTTATCTTTATCGTACTGAGCTTTCTTAGCTTGGTACTCTTGTAAATCTTTATCGTATTGTGCTTTAGCTGCATTATAAACAGCCATTTCTGCATCATACTTAGCTTTTGCTTCTGCATTAGCCTTATCCGCTGCTGCTTTTTCTGCTACTTTGGCATCATAAGCTGCCTTTTTAGCATTGTACTCTTCTAAAGCTTTATCATAAGCTGCCTTTTGCTGATTGTACTCTGCTACTTTCTTTTGATAATCTGCTTCTGCTTCTGCATTTCTCTTTTCAATCAATGTGATTTCTTGAGATTTTGCTTCATACTCAGCTTTGGCCTTTTTGTAGTTTTCAACGACTGTGTTGATTTCAGCTGTTTGAGCTTTGTTATCCGCTTCTGCTGCTGCGATAGATGGTTGGACTTTTTCAGCTTCTTCTGTAACGGTCACACCTTCTGTAGCTGCATCAGCTTTTGCTTTTTCAAGTTCTGGTGATTCTACATAAGTAGTCGTAACTGTTTTATTTCCTTCTGTCACAGTTGTAGATGTCAACTTAGAACTTGTTGCAACAGCTGCATCGCTTGTTGCTGTATCCGTAGTAGTCGCTTCAGTTGCAGGCGCTGTTGCCTCATCTGCTTTCACTTCTGCTCCGTAGGTATTAACAGTAGCTAATCCAGCGATAGCCAATGAAACAACACCGACTGATAACTTACGAATTGAAAATTTTTCCTGCTTCGAAACATGTTCACGATAGCTTTTCATTTTCAAAACTCTCCTTTTTGTTTATGTTTAAAAAAATCTCACTGTAGAGGCAAAAATATGCTACTGCCAGTTAACTCTATTGTATCACAATCAACCATTTTTAAATATTTGTCTATTTAATTTTTTATTTTACTTTAAAGATATAACAACTTGAAACGCCAAACCTTCCGGACCTTCCTCATCTTTTAGTTGAAAATATATGTGAGCACCTGTGAAAAATCCTTTATTTTCAAGGATTTTCATCCCGGTTTCTCTTTTTATAAATTTCACCGGAAGGCTTTTTTAGGGGAAGTATTTTTTTATACCAATAGATTAGATTTGAAGGTTAAAATAAAAAATTATGTAATTTTTTCCCTGCCGGCTCGGAAAAATTCAAAAAAACAACACTGTTTACAGAAGTGTCCATTCTTTAAATTCCTTCCTTTTTCTTCCCAAATAACAAGAAATGAAAAAGACCAAGGTCCTAAGAACCTTGGTCTAATAACTAGTGATTAGTTTAAGTGCCAGATATCTTCGTTGTACTGAGCGATCGTACGGTCAGATGAGAAGAATCCTGCTTTCGCAATGTTAACGATGACTTGATCCAACCATGCATCACGGTCTTCGTAGTCAGCCAACATACGTTCTTTGGTGACAATGTAGTCTTCCAAGTCAAGAAGAGTCATGAACCAGTCTTTGTTGATCAATTCCTTGTGAAGACGAGTCAAGCGTTCCTTGTTACCAACTGCAAGAACGGCATCGCTGATAATGAAGTCTACCAATGGTTTGATAGCTTCACGTTCATAGAAGTCCGCTGATTTGTATGCTGATTTCTCATATAGATCGATTACAGTTTCTGAATCTTCACCGAAGATGTAGATGTTGTCACGTCCAACCAATTCAGCGATTTCCACGTTTGCTCCATCCATAGTACCAAGTGTTAACGCACCATTCAACATGAATTTCATGTTACCAGTACCTGAAGCTTCCTTAGAAGCAAGAGAGATTTGCTCAGAAATATCGCTAGCTGGGATCAAGTAGCTTGCAGCAGTTACGTTGTAGTTTTCTACCATAACGACTTGCAAGTGTGGAGCTACTGCTGGATCGTTTGCAATCACTTCAGACAAGCAAAGGATCAAGTGGATGATATCTTGTGCAATGGTGTAGGCAGGAGCTGCTTTACCACCAAAGAGAACAGTGATTGGACGAGCAGGGATATTTCCAGCTTTGATGTCCAAGTATTTGTGGATCACATACAAAGCGTTCATTTGTTGACGTTTGTATTCGTGAAGACGTTTGATTTGGGTATCAAAGATAGAATTTGGATTGATTTCCACACCTTGATGGTCTTTCAAGAAACGAGCCAATTTGCGTTTGTTGTGAGACTTGATGTTTTCCAATTTTGCTTTGACTGCATCTTTATCTTCATAAGAAAGAAGGTCTTCCAATTTAGATGCGTCATGGTGCCAGTCACGTCCGAGGATATCATCCAAGTAGTGTGACAAGGTTGGGTTAGCATGCATGAGCCAACGACGGAATGTGATACCGTTTGTTTTGTTGTTGAATTTTTCAGGGTAAATGTCGTAGAAAGCTTTCAACTCAGAATTCTTCAAGATTTCTGTGTGAAGTGCAGCAACCCCGTTTACGCTAAATCCATAGTGGATATCCATGTGTGCCATGTGGACACGGTCGTTTTCATCGATGATTTGAACAGCTGGATCTTTGTATTCAGCGCGAACACGGCGGTCCAATTCTTCAATGATTGGAACCAAGTGAGGAACCACTTCTTGCAAGAATTCAAGTGGCCATTTTTCAAGGGCTTCTGCAAGGATTGTGTGGTTAGTGTAAGCCGTCATGCTACGAACGATAGAGATGGCTTCATCCATTCCAATACCACGTTCTGTCAAAAGACGGATCAATTCAGGGATGACCATTGATGGGTGAGTATCGTTGATTTGGACAACAGCATAGTCAGCAAGGTCATGCAAGTTGCTTCCTTTTTCGATGGCTTCGTCGATGATCAATTGTGCACCGTTTGATACCATGAAGTATTGTTGGAAGATACGGAGCAATTCCCCTTGACGGTTACTATCATCTGGGTACAAGAAGAGGGTCAAGTTGCGAGCGATATCTGTCTTGTCAAAGTTAATACCATCTTCAATAATAGATGAATCAACTGAATCCAAGTCGAACAAGCGCAAACGGTTCTTGGTATCGATCTTGTAACCAGGTACGTCGATATCATAAAGGGTAGAAGTCAATGTAAAGTGTGCGAATGGCACTTGGTAGCTACGGCTTGAACGAACGAGCCAGCTTTGGTCAGTCAACCATGCGTTTGGAATCGTTTCTTGTTGGTTGTTTTTAAGGACTTGTTGGAACAAACCAAAGTGGTAGTTCAAACCAACCCCATCCCCTGTCAAACCAAGGCTTGAGATAGAGTCGATAAAGCAGGCTGCCAAACGTCCCAAACCACCGTTACCAAGTGATGGTTCCAATTCCACTTCTTCGACTTCGATCAAGTCTTTACCAGCATCTGACAATTCTTTTTTAACATCGTCGTAAAGACCCAAGTTGATCAAGTTGTTAGACAAGAGTTTACCGATCAAGAACTCAGCTGAGATGTAGTAAACTTTTTTCTTACCAGTATTTAATTTCTTTTGAGCGCTTGCTTGCTTCGTGTAATTTAGCAAGGCAATGTACAATTCTTCATTTGAACATTCAGCAATTGTTTTTTGATGATGATCAATCACATATTTTTGTAATGATTCCATGTTGGGAGTCTCCTTTGTTTCAACAATTTTAATAGGGGGAAAGATTATTTTTTTGCTTTCTTAACTTCTTTTTTCAAGTCTTTGTTTTCACGACGATAGATCGTAGTGAAATCAAGCAATTCTTGCTCGACAGCTGGAGTCAATTGATCCGCTGTCATTCGCCATGACCAGTTACCACCGAGAGTAGATGGGAAGTTCATCCGAGCTGAGCCATCTAACTCAAGCAAGTCTTGCATCGTAGCAATCGCCATGAAGCTGACGGAAGCAAAGACGGTGCGAAGCATAGCATGCGGTACAGATTCGTACTCTTTCCGGTTGGTATAACGAGCAAGATACTCACGAGTTGGATCGTCGATTTCATTGCGGTACCATCCAAGAACTGTGTTGTTATCATGTGTTCCAGTGTACATCACAGAGTTGTTTGGTGCCAAGTGAGGGCTATCGATACTTTCATCGTCAGGATTGAAGGCGAATTGAAGAATCTTCATTCCTGGGAAGCCAGTACGTTCGCGAAGCTCAATAACTTCATCCGTCATAAAGCCAAGGTCCTCAGCGATGATGTTCAAATCACCGAGCTCTTCCTTCACGGCTGCAAAGAGTTTGTAGCCAGGACCTTTGACCCATTTACCTGGTGCTGCAGTTTCAGAACCAGCAGGGATTTCCCAGTAAGATTCAAAACCACGGAAGTGGTCGATCCGAACGATGTCATAGATCTTGAAGCTTTCACGCAAGCGTTCAATCCACCATTGGTAGCCATCTTTGTCCATTGCTTCCCAGTCATAGATTGGGTTCCCCCAAAGTTGACCAGTTGCTGAGAACTCATCTGGCGGGCATCCTGCAATGCAAGTTGCTTTTCCGTTTTCATCTGTTTTGAAGAGATGAGGATTAGCCCACATGTCACTTGAATCTTCCGCTACATAGATTGGCATATCTCCCACAATTTCAATGTGGTGGTCGTTGGCATAAGCTTTCAAGGCCAACCATTGTTGGAAGAAGAAGAATTGAGTTACACGATGGTAAGTCAATTTATCAGCCAATTCTTCACGGTATTTAGCCAAAGCTTTTGGCTCACGCGCACGAATAGCTGCATCTGGCCACTCTGTCCAAGCTTTCAAATCAAAGTGTTCTTTAATAGCCATGTATTCTGCGAAGAGCTCCAACCAAGAAGCATTGGCTTCACAAAATTCTTGGAATTCTTTTTGATCACTTGATTTTAAGAAATTCGCAACTGCTTTTTCAAGCAAGGGACGACGTTGTTCAAAAACCTTTGCATAATCCACTTGAGTAGGATCTTGACCAAAGTCCACTCCTTTAAGGTCTGCTTCTGTTAACAAACCTTGCTCGATCAAAAGATCGAAATCAATAAAATGAGTGTTCCCAGCAAAAGCTGAGAAAGATTGGTATGGAGAATCTCCATAACTAGTTGTACCAAGCGGCAAGATTTGCCAGTAACGTTGCTTGGTCCGAACGAGGAAATCAACAAAATCATATGCTGATTGTCCGAATGATCCGATTCCGTATTGTCCAGGAAGGGAAGAAATGTGCATCAAAACACCACTTTGACGTTTTTTCATGGGTTACCACCTCTTTTTATTTCTTTGAAGCCTGCGATTCGGTGCACGGTATGGGTATCGTTGCAGAGTCGTATCCAGCTCTCAAGCGGCTCTACTCTTTGTTAAAATCGAACAGGCGCAACTCAGTTTACGCAATTTTTGCGAAAACGTTTGCGTACCATGTCATTATAAACTTTTTCCATATTTTCTGCAAGGGGTTTCTTAAAAAACTTTATATCTTTTTTAAAAAAGCCCCTTATCACTAGTTTAGTATTTATTATTAGCAATGTCAATGAATTAGCGGTTTTTATAGAAGAAAGTTTAGAATTAAAATATTTTTAAAAAAATTGTTTAAAACTACTTGCAAACGTTTTCGCCTTGTGATATACTTAAGACGTTTTAGGAAAACGTTTGTCTAAAACGGTTTCTAATTATTATCTTTTTTTATTCTTTAGGAGGAATAAATCATGAAACGTACAATTTTACGTAGTGCTGCTGTACTTGGTACAGTTGGTTTTGCCGGCTTCTTACTTGCTGCTTGTAGCAATAGCTCATCAGGTTCTTCTGAGGCAAGTAAAGAAATCAACGTCTATGTAGACAAAGGCTACAAATCTTATGTTGAAGAAGCTGCAAAAGCTTTTGAAAAAGAAAATGGCGTAAAAATTAACATCAAGACTGGTGATGCTCTTGGTGGATTGGATAACCTTTCTCTTGATAACCAATCTAAAAAAGCTCCAGACGTTATGATGGCACCATACGACCGTGTAGGTGGTCTTGGTAACGATGGTCAATTGGCTGAAGTGACATTAAACAAAGATAGCCATACAGATAAAACAACTGAAGCTCTTGTAACAAACGGTGGTAAAGTTTACGGTGCACCTGCTGTCATCGAAACATTGGTTCTCTACTATAACAAAGATCTTTTAAGCGAAGCTCCAAAAACATTTGGTGATCTTGAAAATCTTGCAAAAGATAGCAAGTACGACTTCGCTAGCGAACCTGGTAAAACAACTGCCTTCTTAGCTGACTGGACAAACTTCTACTACACTTACGGTTTACTTTCAGGTAACGGCGGTTATGTGTTTGGTAAAGACGGTACAGATCCTAAAGATATTGGATTGAACAACCAAGGTTCTATCGATGGTATCGAATATGCAAAAACTTGGTATGCTAAATGGCCAAAAGGTTTGCAAGATACAAAAGCTGCTGCTAACTTCATCCAAACACAATTCCAAGAAGGTAAAACAGCTGCTATCATCGATGGTCCTTGGAAAGCTGCTTCATTGAAAGAAGCTAAAGTAAACTACGGTGTCGCAACTATTCCAACTCTTCCAAACGGAAAACAATATTCTGCCTTTGGTGGTGGTAAAGCTTGGGTTATCCCTGCAGGTGCGAAAAACCTTGATGGCGCTCAAAAATTCATTGACTTCTTGACAAGTACTGACCAACAAAAAGCTTTGTTTGACAAGACAAATGAAGTTCCTGCCAACACAGAAGCTCGTAAATATGCGGTTAGCAAAAACGATGAATTGACAACTGCCGTTGTTGATCAATTCAAGAACGCTCAACCAATGCCAAATATCTCAGAAATGAGTGCTGTTTGGGATCCAGCTGCTACTATGCTTTTCGATGCTGTAAGTGGTAAAAAATCTGCAAAAGCATCTGCTGACGATGCAGTGAAATTGATTAAAGAAACCATCGAACAAAAATTCGGTAGCAAATAAGACAGTTTTTAGGTTTGAGTAAGAGGTTGGCGACAAGGTCCCAACCTCTTATGTTCAATTTTCAAGCACAACTCACTGTCGGACTTGTCTTCTTGCTCTCTAGCAAGGACATTATAAGGAGATTTGAATGACTACAGAACAAAACCCTAAAAAGGCTATGTGGCTCTCTTTGATCCCGGGTCTTGGGCAAATTTATAACAAACAAAAAACCAAAGGCTATATTTTTCTTGCCGTAACCATTCTCTTTCTCGCCTATTTCCTAGGAATTGGAGCTGGAGAATTAGCGAAATTGGTTACACTTGGAACCGTCCGTGGACAAGATAATTCCCTCTTTATCTTGATTCGTGGGGCCTTCCACTTGATCATCACTGTTGTTTACTTCCTATTTTATGCCTTAAATATTAAGGATGCTGGAACCGTTTCAAAACGTATCAACAATGGCATCGCTGTTCCAAAAACTGGAAAAGAAATGGTTCAAGCCATCTATGAAAATGGCTTCCCATATTTATTGATTATTCCTTCATACATTGCTATGACATTTGCGATTATCTTCCCAGTTTTAGTAACTTTGATGATCGCCTTTACCAACTACGACTTCAAACATACCGCTCCAACAACCTTGCTTGATTGGATCGGGTTCCAAAACTTCACTAATATGTGGACCTTGAGTACCTTCCGCTCAGCCTTTACATCGGTTCTTGGCTGGACCTTGATTTGGGCCCTCGCAGCTTCTACTCTTCAAATCGTACTCGGTATCTTGACCGCTATTGTTGCAAACCAACCATTCGTAAAAGGAAAACGAATCTTTGGGGTTATCTTCTTGCTTCCTTGGGCTGTTCCAGCCTTCATCACTATCCTAACTTTCTCAAATATGTTTAACGATAGTGTCGGTGCCATCAACGCCCAAGTTATCCCATTGTTTGCGAAGATCTTCCCATTCTTAGATGGCGTTTTGATTCCTTGGAAAACAGATCCTACCTGGACAAAAATTGCTTTGATTATGATGCAAGGTTGGCTCGGCTTCCCTTACATCTACGTCTTGACTTTAGGGATTCTTCAATCTATTCCAAACGATCTTTACGAAGCTGCTTATATTGATGGTGCCAACGGTTGGCAAAAATTCCGCAGCATCACTTTCCCAATGATTATGGCTGTTGCAGCTCCAACTTTGATCAGTCAATACACTTTCAACTTTAATAACTTCTCCATCATTTACTTGTTTAACGATGGGGGACCTGGTTCTGTCGGAGGAAATGCTGGATCTACAGATATCTTGATCTCATGGATCTACAAGTTGACAACCAATTCTTCTCCTCAATATTCAATGGCCGCAGCGGTAACCTTGATTATCTCTGTGATTGTGATCTCAATCTCTATGGTTGCCTTCAAGAAACTACATGCATTTGATATGGAGGATGTATAAAATGAAAAATTCAGTTCAATTTAAACGCCGCCTCAATCATTTCTTGACTTACCTGTACATGGTGGTTCTTTCAATCGTTATCATTTATCCATTGTTGATTACGGTTCTATCAGCCTTCAAATCAGGGAATGTCAGTGCCTTTACACTTGATTTTAGTGGCAATCTTAGTTTTGATAACTTCTCAAAACTTTTCTCTGAAACTCATTATGGCACTTGGTATATGAACACCTTGGTTATCGCCATTATCACCATGATTGTACAAACAAGTATCGTTACCTTCGCAGGTTACGCATACAGCCGTTACAATTTCTTGGCGCGTAAACAAAGTTTGGTCTTCTTCTTGATTATTCAAATGGTCCCAACCATGGCAGCCCTCACAGCCTTCTTCGTTATGGCTTTGATGCTGAATGCCTTGAACCAACCTTGGTTCTTGATCTTCCTTTATGTTGGTGGTGGTATTCCAATGAATGCCTGGTTGATGAAGGGATACTTCGATACTGTTCCAATTTCTCTCGATGAATCTGCGAAATTGGATGGAGCTGGACACTTCCGTCGCTTCTGGCAAATCGTCCTTCCTCTTGTTCGTCCAATGATTGCCGTTCAAGCACTTTGGGCTTTCATGGGGCCTTTCGGAGACTATATCTTGTCTAAATTCTTGCTTCGTGACGAAGTGAACTATACGGTAGCCGTTGGTCTTCAAACCTTTATCAGTGACCAAAAAAATCAAAAAATCGCCTTCTTTGCAGCCGGTGCTATTTTGATCGCGGTTCCAATCTGTACCTTATTCTTCTTCCTACAAAAGAACTTTGTTTCAGGCTTGACAGCTGGTGGAGATAAAGGATAAAATAGAATCTTATTTCAAGCACATTTTATTTTTAAGTTAAGGGTAGTATGGTGGATGCTTTACTACCCTTCGTT
>OGKB01000884.1_pt1 | contig 18135 bp, 18 predicted proteins | sample 1572351 | NCBI WGS metagenome assembly OGKB01 (sample SAMEA2582088, study PRJEB24529) | metagenome | biome: Human gut stool | place: China | collected 2011
TCCTTTGGTAAAGAATACTTATTTTCTAGACATCGTTGTGAACAGCCAGTATCTAGGTATTCTTGAATAAGATCTAATTTGAATTTTTGAGTATATTTAGTCATACGAAAAAAGCACCTCACAATCGCTAGACTTTGTCTAACAATTGTAAGGCACTTCAAGATTCAAAACGCTTAAAAGGTTTTCTTGTAAAAGATAATTCAAAACAAACACAGCTTAATGTGTACACTGATTCTATCAATATGTTAAGTAATTCTGCCGATACAGATGAAAAGGTAAACTTTCCTTCTGATGAAGTAAAAGTGTATTTAAATGATACAACTAAGGAAATTCAAAATGGCAATTTAGGTAAAAAGGAAGCTGTAACTGTTAATCAAACAATTAAGTTATTTACAGAACTAGGTAATCTGAGAAAAGAAAAGACCTTAAAGAAAGCTACTAGTGAAATCTTAAACTTAAATCAAATTATTGAGTATCAAGAAAATTCAAAAAAATCATCTAAGAAAAAAATGATGTGGATTATTTCCCTAAACCAGCTTTAATTTGGAATAATGAATTTGAAAAATTATTTACTGCATCCAAAGTAGGCGAAGGTGGTCAAGTTTTAAAACAAGTTTCATTGAGTGATGAAGAATTAAAAGAAAAATTACAATTATTCTGCGATATTGTCAACGAGTATGATACGTATAAGTTATCAGGAGAAGGATGGCAGACGTTAGGATTTTTATTATATTTATATGAAGCACCTTTTATTTGGAGGGTAAGAGATTTATATGATTTAGCGGATAAAAGCAAACATAGAGAAGATGTTCCAATAGCAGTTGCTTTGATTGGACAAGGTAAGACGGGAAAATCGACATTAGGTAGAAGATTAGCCGCTAAGTTGACAGGTGCACTAAATTTTATGGGTAGTGGTGAGTTTGAAGAAAGAAATAAATATGTTAACAAAGCAATAAGTGATGTTATTAATGAATATTTACAAACATCAGGTCCAGTTAGTCCATTAATGATTGATGATGTTCGTCCTGATTTAACAACTAGACAATATTTTGAAGATATGATTAAACGCAATTCAAACTCTATAACTGGCCCAATGCCTACTGCAATATTTACAATGAATAAAGAGGATGATTCTAAGGGCGTTGTATCTAATCGTCATGAAATTGCAAGACGTATTTGGTTCTTATCTTTTGAATCATCATTTAAAGGTAACAGTAAAGAAGGAGATTTGAAAGTAGATGAACTACTAAATCGTGCTGACTCTGATCTATATTACTTATGCCAACAATTATTGGAAGAATATTTTAAAGATATTTCAGAAGAGGATGCCATAAAAATTCAGGCAGACTTTTTGTATCCAATTAAGAAAATCTTAAAGGACTTACTTGTTAAATATGATCTTTTTCAAGAAATTGAGAAATTTTTTGAAAAAGATAACTATGACTATGCTTTATATAGAGGTAAGTCAGATTGGCATATGTTAACAGAACAGGTAAAAGAACCAGACGATTTTTCTTTTATAGAAAGCAGCTACAAGCACAATTTAATAAACAAGCGTTTAATAAATTGTCAGATGGGACCAATAAAAATAATGGTAGTTCACAGATGGGGTTGTACTATAATAATCTTCCGCGTAAGTATGAAATTTCTGATAGTAGTAAGTATAGTACTTCTGGATTCATGATCGATGTAGATAACTTCGATAAATGGATGGGAGAGCCTGTTCTTCGCAAAAAGTATGAGGATACTCACGGAATTACTGATAAGAAAGAAAAGGAAGAGGAAACATATAGGCAAGTTAAGATGCAAGCACAAATTCAAATGGATTTACAAAAAGATCTAGTTAAACAAGTGGTTGACGCAATGGATGAGAGAAATAAAAAGAAAAAAGGATTCTTTGGGAAAATATTTGGTGGAAAGTAGAATCTAAATGTAGGAATGAGATATCTTTAAACTATCACAAAAGATAAACAATAACATTGTGTTAATGAATTACCATAATATAAATAAATAAAATATAATGTATAATATACTGATAAAGAGGATGAAAAAACTATTGATTTCTAGCTCCTAAAAAATAATTCGACTCCAAAATTCTGAATAATTCAAAATTTGGAGTCGAATTTTTATATATTCTATATATCTAGCACTAAACTGAGCTATCATTTTACTAAATTCATACTCATTAAAACTAATCCTATATCGTTTTCAACGGATTTTTGTCCTCTAAGATGTGTTCTTCGCACACCAAAATTCCTCTTCATACGACCCAAAACAGGTTCTACATCATACTTACGACGACGATAAATGGCCTGTCCTTCATCACTAGAGAGGTTTTCTTTTATTTTTTCTTTATAATAATTCCAAGTTTGATTAACTTGAATTTGTTATTGACGTCTACTAGGCGTTTTAGCTAGTTTATCTAACTTTGATGATAGTTGAATTTTGTTAGCTTGATATATCTTTAAATTTCTCTTAAACCCATACTTATCTTTCCGTGTATTATAACGATTAAAGCTAAGTTTTATAATTTTATCTGGCAACTCATTTTGTGAGATTTATTCATATTATAACTTGAACTTATGCTTAAAGTACGTCTAACAGGCATATTTGCATACAAAAATAGGTATTAGCTCATCAGAACCAATACCTGTATGGTTATTTATCTTGTTATATTTGTAGTGGTAATAGCAGGAACAGTTCTTGTGTTTCCCATTACAGTTTTATAATCTATTGTTCCAACACTGGTTCCTTGAATGTTTACCCAATCACCTTCTAAAATACGGTTATTATTATTACTCTTTAACATTCTTACAATAACTGCTTGGTCTGGGTCATCATTTAAGTCTACGAGTAACGCTTTAGAACTCTCTACAACCTGTACTACACTACCAGAAACTTGAATATGCTCACTCATATGACTTTGGGGATTACGAGCTAATTCATCATAAGTTATAGGATGATAATCTTCTACTACGCTAGATGAACTAGAATTTTCAGAAGAACTACTACTTTCATGTTTATTTTCATCCTTTTTACTTGAAGAACTACTTTTCTTTTTATGGCGACTGCTATTATTCTTATGCTTTGAACTGTGTTTATTCGCAGCAAAAGAACTATTGTTATTTCCACTGTTATTATCAGTATCTGTTGCGCCAATAGCACCAAATAATAAAGAACCAATAAATGATCTATTCGATTGCATAAGAAACTTGCCCAAATTAGATTGTGTATCTTCTATGTACTTATTGTTTTCTTTTTTAGAGGGTTTTGTTGTGAAAAATAAAAGTATTATAAGTCCTACACAATAAGGAATAAAAGATAGGAAAGTAAACCAACCACTATATCCAACGTCTCTAAGTCTTCTTGCCGTTGCTGACAAACAAGCAAGTAAGAGAATTAGAAGCACACTTAAAATAATAAAATTAACAAACCATGCTTCTGGAAGAATAGCCAATACTAAAAAATCAAAAATTACAAAGTACAGAAAGCAACAAATATTGATTACTAAATATGTGGAGCTAAGAAAAAATTAAAAACAGCTCACAATTATGAGAGTTTACGGAAATTACCTAAGGATTCTAATCTTGTACGTAAAAAAATAAAGGTGAAATAGATGGGCGACCGCTATAGATGACAGAGCAAAACCTTACTATTTTTAATAGTTTTTTCTTCAATATACGAAATATATTGATATTTAAGATCAATAGTTAAATTAGGGTCTGTAATTCCAAGTAAAAGTATATCCATAGAGATGGTGTCCTTTTTTTAATTAGATTGACGTGTGGGCTCTCTCTTTTATTTTGACGCAAAATGAAGAAAATAAAAGAAGGACCGTAATGTAAAAAATTCTACATTATCAGTCCTAAATATTACACAACCAATATATTAACCTTTTCGTCTAACTTCGCTTTTTGCTAATTCATCCCATTCCAAAAATACTCGCAATGCATAGTTGTAGGTACATCTTTCCAGTCAACTGTATATCCAGCTCCATGAGCACAGAAAACAGATTGTGGAGTATTTTCTAAATCTGATACAGGATCATAATTTTGTTGAGATACTATATCTGTCAAATTATGACAAGGATAATAACCAGCAATTTCCAATTCTAGTGTGCCATTCCCATGAGTATATGCGCGTACATTGGTGGCATAATTGTACATTTCTGAAACAGGAGCAATTCCAGTTAGTATCCCCTCAACTTGTTGTTCATCCAAGGTACCATGCATTCGTTGAATATCATTGATTGCACGACCAATTTGAGTACGATCAACTTTTAGTCTGAAACGATACCAAGGTTCTAAGAGTTGGCAATTATTATTTTCTCTGAGCATCATTAAACCTTGTCGAACTGCACGACTACATGCTTGACGAAAATCTCCACCAACTGTATGTACATTGCTAGCTTTCCCGCCTAAAAGGGTAATTTTTACATCAGTAAGAGGGGAACCAGTTAATACACCTAGATGCTCTTTAGACTTGAGATTGTATATAATTTGATGTTGCCAATTTTTATTTAAGACTTCTAGACTACATTGATTTTCGAACTGGAGACCACTGCCTCTTTCTCCAGGTTCTAATAATAAATGTACTTCTGAATAATGACGAAGTGGTTCGAAGTGACCAACTCCCTCAATAGAATTAGTGATAGTTTCTTTATATAAAATATTTCCTTTAGTAAAAGTGACGTTTAAATTATATCGATCAAGGAGTATTTGTTCTAGGATTTCTAACTGAATTTCTCCCATAATTTGTACACTAATTTCTTTGAGATGTTCAGACCAAGTAACATGTAACTTAGGATCTTCATCTTCTAATTCATGAAGAGCTTTTAAACAAGCTTGAATATCATTGCCATTGAGGTCAAGAGCATAACTTAAAACAGGTGTAACGATTGGAATTGTATCTACTTGTTTTTTACCAATGCTTAAACCAGGATAGGTATTTACTAGCCCAGGAATTGTACAAACTTGACCAGCAGTAACAGTTGGGTAAGTTGAAAACTTTTCACCATTATATACTCTAATTTGACTAATTTTTTGTTCAGGTAATAATTCATCTCTAGTTTTTAGAGAGCCGCCTAGAATACGAAGCCAGGTTAGACGTTCACCTTTATCGTTGTGAGAAATTTTAAATACTTTGGCTTGGAAATTATTCGGATAGTGTAACTTTTTTGTCCATTGATTGAATCCTTGTAAAAATTTATCAATACCATCTAACTTTAAAGCAGAGCCAAAATAGCATGGGAAAATAACTCTATCAGAGATTAGTGATAGAATTTTTTCATCAGATATGGTATTAATTTGCAAATACTCTTCAAATAATGATTCATTGCACGTTGCAATATCTTCAATCATATTATCAGAAGAAAAATCAATAATTGATTCATCTAATTCACTTTTTAATTGAGATAAAATCTGTGAGGCCTTATTAGTGCTGATATCAATTTTATTAACAAAAATAAATACAGGAATATGGTAATGATTTAGCAAATTCCAAAGAGATCTAGTGTGACTAGTAATTCCATCAGTAGCAGAAATAACTAATATAGCATAGTCAAGAACACTTAAAACTTGTTCGGTTTGAGTAACAAAATCAACGTGTCCTGGAGTATCTAAAATTGTCAGTGAAAGATCATTATATTCTAAATTTGCTTGGTGTGAAAAAATAGTAATACCACGCTTTTTTTCTAGTTGGTCAGTATCTAAGAAAGTATTGCCGTTATCAACGCGACCTAAATTGAGTAGATTTCCCGTTTGATATAGTAATGCTTCAGAAAGAGTAGTTTTTCCTGCATCAACATTGGCAATAATTCCAGTAACAATATGTTTCAATGAATTAATAGGCAATTAAAAAATGCCGTTCTCCCTTCTAATCTTAGAGTAGTTAATAAGATAATTGTAGAAAATTGAAAAAAAGTAGTCAAATTATTTAACTTTACTCTGAATATGATAATTTTTATTGACTTTTTAAATAGTAATTGTTATCATTTAAAAAAAGTAATAATTACTATTTAAATGAAATGAGGTATAATTTTGGCTAAAAAATCAAAAATTGCTAAATATAGAAAACAGCAAATGTTAGTTGCTAAATATGCAGAGATAAGAAAACAGTTGAAAGTAAATCATGATTATGAGAGCTTGCGAAAATTACCTAAAGATTCTAACCCTATACGATTAAAAAATAGAGATGAAATTGATGGTCGTCCACGTGCATATATGCGTAAGTTTAAAATGTCACGTATTAATTTTAGAGAGTTGGCACATCAAGGAAAAATACCAGGTGTCCATAAAGCAAGTTGGTAGTTAAAGAGAGGTGAATATAATGGAAAAGACAGATTTATCAAGTGCTTATCGTCGTTTGCGAAGCAGTAATCGTAAGACTAAGAAACGTGCGCTTAAAATAATTAAAGCACATAAAAAGAATAAATAAGAAAAAGCCTTAGTTAGTCCGATAAATCATCGCAACTAATTAGGGCTTTAAATTTAATTTTTATTCTTATTTTTCTTTGTTGCTCGAGTATAAATTCCTAGAGCTAGAGAACCAAAGAAAATTGGTCCAATAACAGTCCAAAATCCGGTTACCCAATCACCTTGTATAAATGGATCAACGCAAGTGAAAATGATACCAAATAAGATAATTGAGAAACATATATAGGTAATAATTTTTGTCCAAGTATGATTTTTATAAGCAATAAATGGTTGCTTAAATCCTTTTTTCTTAAATATAGGGAAGGCACCAACTAAGAATAAGTAAGGAAACGAAGTTGATATGTTAGACATATCAGTTAAAATCGTGTAGAAACTCTTAGCTTGACCACCGCCAAATGAAATTAAGAATATCAAGATACATACAAGTAGAGCCTGCATCCACATTGCAAATTCTGGAATGCCGTGCTTGTTAAGTTTAGTCATTTTTTCTGGCCATAAGTGTTTAGATCCTAAGATAAATGATTTAATTGGAGAATAAATCAAAATAAAGAATGAACCAACATAAGCTAAAAACATTCCTAAACCAACAAAACGGATAAAAATATTTCCGATTAAATTACTTACACTTGCAGATAATCCTAAGCTATGTCCGAGGTAGATACCAAGATGTTGCATCATTATATAAGTGATATTTCCTAGGTTAACAGAGTCACTAGAAAGAACATCTTTCCAATTTACGCTGACACCCCATAAAAGAATCATGAAGGAGTAAGCAACTGCAATTAATATTGAAGAAATCAATAAACCCTTAGGAAAAGTTTTTTCAGGCTCCTCAATATTATCAATCATTCCACCTAAAGATTCCATGCCAGCATAAGCAAAAATAGCATATACAACAAAAGATAGAGTAGCAACCGGGTTAGTAAAAGCAGGGTTAGGTGATTTAACAAATGCAGATGCTGTAATTGGTTGTTCGAAGTGTCCATGAGTAACAAACAAAGAAATGAAAGTAGCAATTAAAAATACAAAAATCATTCCAGTTACGAAAGTTCCGCCAATACTAGAAACCTTAGAAATAACATCTGCACCACGACTTGCAAAGAAAGTAACGAAAATAATCCAAAGAATAGCTAAAATTCCAACTACTTGGGTAGCACTGAAAGGACCAAAAGCCCAAGTTTGTGTCATATCTTTACCAAATAATAAGGCAGAGAAGGGGATAAATACTTTTGATGAAATATTTATTAACCAAACTATCCAACTAGAAAGCCAGATGAAAGTTCCGATAAATGCAAGCTTTTCACCAATAGTATTACTTAACCAAGCATAAATACCACCTTGCTCATCTTTAAAAGTTGAGCCATATTCTGCAAGCATCATAGATACTGGCAGAAAGAAAAAGATGGCTGCAAAAATATACCAGATGATACTAGCATATCCCATTTGCAAAAAAGCAACTGGCATGTTAGCAAAACCAAAAATACTTGAAAAAATCATCATGATTAAGCTAAATAAGCCTATTTTTTTGTTTTTATCATTCATAAAAAATCTCCTTTAAAAATGATAAAGATTATTTTAGCATATAATGATTAAAACAAAGTTGAGTAATTAAGAAAAAGATGATTAATTTAATAATTAATTGATTTAATATCTTCTGTAAATATATTTAAATTATAACGATAAAAAATTAAATTATGATTAAATTTTATTGCTTTTAAATTCTATAAGTAAGACTACTATTTTTTCCTTCTATTATGTAATGTATTTCTTTAGCAAATCTTTCTCTACTAATTGGGCGAAATTTTCTTAGGAAACTAAATAGTTTGAATTTTAATAAAAAGTCTAATATTACAGCAGGATAATAGTTGCTTCTTCTAAATCTAGAATAAATTAATCCAGGATAGACTGATATTGCACGATTACCTAGTTTTCTACTAGCATAATTTTCAACAGTTCTTTTAGCTTGTAAATAATTATTTAAAAAGAATGGAGCTGAATTGGCAGAGATGAACAAAAATTTATTATCAGAATCAACGATATTATCAATAATTAACTTAGCAGGTTGAATGCTGCTATTTTCATAAATCTGATTTTTTGACTTATTAGGGAAAAGAATTCCTATACAATCAATAACCCAATCAGAAGTTTGAAGTAAATAATGCCAATTAGTGTCATGAGCTAAGTCAAAAGAGTGGTAGGTGATACCAGTAATGGAATTAGGACGTTTACCATTACGTGAAATAGAGTGGAGATCTAGTGATTTATCTTTAGATAGTTCGGACAATATCCCTTGACCGACTAATCCAGTTCCACCAACGACGGTAATTTTCATAGCGATGCCTTCTTTCAAAAAACACCAACTGAGAAACCCCAATTGGTGTTGTTATTTAGGTAATTTTCGATCCATGATTAATTCAACGGTCTTATTCATAGTAGAACTATATTCAGATTTTTCCATCAGTTCCATTGTAATAATATCGATAACATAAACGATCGCTAGCTGAGAATTAATAAAGCGAGTATTATCAACAAAATTACTGTTTTTAACAACTACACTCCAAGTAGAGAGTTCGATAAGTGGACTTTGATAAAATCCAGTGATGCTGATAATTTTTGTTCCTTTTTGTTTTGCTAAAGAACAAGCAACATTTACATCATCAGTATTACCAGATTGACTAATGGCGATGATAACATCATCAGAGTTTACAATAGTACTATCTATAAACATCATATGGCTATCGACTGTACAAAAAGCAGCAATTCCCATACGAATTAGTCGTTGAGTGAATTCTTGTGCAGTATAACCTGAACTTCCTAAACCGTAAACGTAGACACGACGAGCCTTAGTAATAGCATGGACAATATTATGAATAGTGTCAGTATCTAGTTGCTTCCAAGTACCTTGAAGTACTTTTTGATAGAATTCGTAAACTTTATCTCCCATAGAATCGCTTTCAGAAGAAACTGGAACCTCAGGAGAGCTAGCAGCAGATATAGCGAGCTTTAATTTAAAATCATGAAAATCAGAACATTCCATTCTACGCACAAAGCGAGTGATAGTAGCATTACTAACACCCGCTTTTTTAGCTAATTTAGTAATATTCATAGATTGTACTTCTTGAGGATTTTGAAGAACTTTTAAAGCTACTTTACGTTCTTGGCGAGAAAGTGTGGAGAAAATTGCTTCTATATTATTAAACAAATTCATCAACATCACCCCTGATATAATTTATCTCAAGTATAGCACAATTTTTTACTTAATTGCGTCCATAAATTTATTTGCAATTTCTAGTGGACGAGTAATCGCGCCACCAACTACTAAGGCATGTACACCTAATTCTAAAACACGTTTAGCTTTTTGGGGGAGATCAATTTTACCTTCAGCAATAACTGGATGCTCAGCAACTTTTAGAACTTCTTTTAAATATTCAAAATCATTATCAGCAATATTCATACCTTTAGTAGTAGGGGTATAGCCATGCATAGTCGTACCGATAATATCGAAACCAAGTCTATTAGCTTCTTTGACATCATTGAGATCACCAGTATCAGCCATAAGAAGAGTATTAGGAAATTCTTCGCGGAATTGAGGAATGATTTCTTCCAATTTTTCTCCATTAGGACGTGCTTGTCCTGTTACTTGGCAAGCAACAACTTCAACTCCAGTAGCAGCAACTTGACGCATTTCTTTAAGAGTTGGAGTAATATATACGTCAGAATCTGGATAATCTTTTTTTATAATTCCAATAATTGGAAGTCCAGTCTCGTCTTGAATAGCTTGAATATCAACGACAGAATTAGCTCTAATTGCAGGAGCACCAGCCATTTTAGCAGCACGTGCCATACGTGCCATAATGAAGGAGCTATGTAAAGGCTCACCTTCAAGTGCTTGACAAGAAATAATTAATTTTCCATGAACTTGATCAAGAAAGGTATTTTCCATAATCTTCACCCCAATTTCTACTATTCTTTGAAATATTTTTCATAAATCTTTTGAGCTCCAGCTTCCATTTCAGGAGTTGGTTTGCTCATAGGTTCTTTGCAGTAGCCAGCATGAACCCCAAGTTTTTCAAATACTAACTTAATAGTTGGATATAAATCATTATTTAAAAGATCAGTAATATAGTCATTACTTAATGTTTGAAGTTCACGAGCTTTTTCTATATCTCCAGCCTCGAAAGCTGCAATTTCTTCTTTAACACGAGGAGCGTTTAAGTTAAATGTTGAACCAATTGCACCATCAACGTCCAATGCAAGAGCAGGTAATAGCATTTCGTCAAAACCTGAAAGAATTAACTTATCTGGGAAACGATTACGAACACGTTCTAGGAGATAGAAATCGGCATTAGTATATTTAATACCTACAATTTTTGGATTTTCAAACAATTCAGCAAATTGATCTAGAGATAATGCTACACCTGTTAAAGCTGGAATAGAATAAATAATAAGTTTATTATCTACACCTTCAAGAATTGAATTATAATAATTCTTAATTTGTTCAAATGAGAAATTATAATAGAAAGGTGTAACAGCAGAAATCATAGGGTAACCTAAATCAGTCACATATTTAGCTAATTCTTTTGCTTCATTTAAATTCAAAGACCCTACTTGAGCAATAAGATGTGTTTTGCCAGCAGCTTCTTCATAAGCAACCTTGAAGATACTCTTTTTTTCTTCTGTACTAAGCATGAAAGTTTCACCAGTACTACCACCTACATAAAGTCCATCGATATGATTTACATCAATATTGTAACGAACCATTTCACGAACACCGTCTAAGTTAACAGAACCATCTTCGTTAAATGCAGTCATAAGAGCAGAATAAAGTTTTTTCATAATCTATTACCTCACAATTCATTTTTGATAACGCTTTAACTACCTTCGTTTATACTATACAATACGAAAAAAATTATTTCAACAACATATTTAGATAATAATTATCATAATTAGCTGTAAACGTTGTTATATCAATGTGATAATTATTTTTATAAAATTAATTTGAGAAAAAAAGTATCTTATGCTATATTGAAAGCGGTTATAATAAATTCCCTTAGAAAGAAGGTAATCAAATGAAAAAATATTATTTAGGTTTTGATGTAGGTGGTACTACCATTAAATATGGCTTGATTGATTCTGAATTAAATATTATCGAAAGTAGTAGTTGTCCAACTTTAGAAAATAAAGATGGTCATATTTTAAAAAGCCTAAAGAAAATTACTGAAGAAATGATGAATTCTTACACTTTACTAGGAATTGGTGTTAGTACAGCTGGTATTGTTGGTAAAAATGGTGAAATTCAATATGCTGGTCCAACAATCCCAGGATATATAGGAACACCTATAAAGAAGGAGTTAGAGGAATTATCTGGATTACCAGTATCAGTAGTTAATGATGTAGATGCTGCTTTATTAGGAGAACGTTTAGCTGGTGGTGCGAAAGGCAGTGACAATATTTATTGTATAGCGTTAGGTACTGGTATAGGTGGTGCATATTTTTATGAAGGAAAATTATTTTCTGGTGCTCATGCTGGTGCTAATTCTATTGGTTATACTCTTTATGATAAAAATACTAAAACAGACTATCAGAAAAGAGCAGCTACTTTAAGTCTAGAAGCTTACTTGAAAAAATTTGATATATCTGTAATTGATGCTTTTGAAAAAGCTAAAGCTGGTGATGAAAGATTTGAAAAGATTATTGAAGATTGGGGAGATGAAGTAGCACGAGGTGTGGCAGAAATTATTTTGTTATTTGATCCTGAACTTATCTTATTAGGTGGAGCAGTTGCTAAACAAGGAGAATATCTAGTTGATTTAGTAGAAAGACATCTTGAAGAATATGTTCCTAAAGGATTGATACAGACACAAATTAAGGTTAGTCATTTAGCAAATAAAGCACAACTTTTAGGTGGAATTGCTGAGCTAGTAAATATATAAATAAAAAAATTTGTTGAGTGTTCATTAGTGTTATATTATACTTATAGGTAATGATAGGTAAATTTAACGAGAAGAGAAAGAGAAGTGACAAATTTGGCAGAAGAAAGAACACTTATCTTAGTTAAACCAGATGGAGTTTCAAGTCATCATGTAGGTGAAATTATCACTAGAATTGAGCGCAAAGGATATGAAATTGAAGCTTTAAAGGTTGTATCAGCTACAGAGGATCAATTAAAACAACATTACAATGATAAGGTTGACAAACCATATTTTCCAGATATGTTATCTTACATGCAATCAGGTCCAATTGTGGGGATAGTTGCGGCAGGTACAAATATTACTAAAGCAATGCATCGAATGGCTGGTAATACAAATCCAGGAGAAGCTGAATTTGGAACTATCCGTGGAGATTATGGGCGAGAATGGCCTTATAAACATATCCAAAACGTGGTGCATACATCAGATAGTGTAGAAAGTGCACAACGTGAAATTAAAATATGGTTTCCAGAATTTAATTTTTAGAAGTAAATAAAGATGAAAGCTAAGAATTACACTAATTTAGCGTGATTCTTAGCTTTCTTTATTTTACAGATATTATATTTTTACTTTTATCAAAATAAAAAAATTTACTTTCTATAAAATGCTGATATAAGAGAATTATCACCTTGCTTTGAAAATAAATATCTTTTTTAAGTGTTGAAATATTTATTTTCTTTTTATATAATAATGTTGTTTTATAAAAACGTTTTATTTAAACGTGCTACCTTCGGATATAATACTGCACCGGGTTAATATTAAGAAAGGCGGTTGGATATAAATGCATTTATCTATAAACACAGCTGTTTTCGAAGATGAAATAAAAAAAGGTAAAAGTCAGTTAGAATGTTTAGAAAGATTACCAGATAAAATAATAGATAGTATTGAAGTACGTGGAGAATTTTTTGATGAAGAAAGAGTTGAAGAAGGATTAGAAGAAATTTCTAATTTATGTGAAAAGAATAGATGGAAATTATTTTACTCCGTTCCACAAGAATTATTTAATTCAGATGGTTTCAATCAAGATATAGAAAATAAAATTGCATTAGCAGAAAAATATAATGTTTCAAACTTAAAATACAGTTTAGGTCATATAAATGTTAAAAATACAGATATTAATGAATTAAATGATATTTTAAATAATACATCTGTAAATGTGACTATTGAAAATCAACCTAATGATAATGGTTCCTTAGTAGAAATGAAAAAAGCACTTAATTATTTGAATGATAATCACATTAAATTAGGGTATACATTTGATTCTGGAAATTGGTATTGGATAGATGAAAACCCTCATGTTGCTTTTGATGAATTGAGAGAAAATATTTCTGTATTTCATTTAAAAGATATTAAAAGCAAAAATACGATGATGTTAAATAATGGAGATACAGATTGGAGATATATGTTAAATAAACTAGGTGAAAATATACCAGTATTTCTAGAGTATGGAATTGATGAGAATAAAATAATTGATGAAATGGAGAAGGTAGAGGATGTACTGATGAAACGGTAGGTGTTATCAATGACGTATCTCATTGAATTATCTATAATACTACTTTTGACCAAAATAGGGGCTCATGTGTCTAATGTATTTAATTTTCCGAGTGTTATCGGAGAATTATTAGTAGGAATTATTGCGGGACCTGCAGTGCTTGGAATTTTAACCCCAACTAATTTGGTTCACTATTTTTCAGAACTAGGAGTAATTATCCTAATGTTTATCGCGGGCTTGGAAGGAAATTTACAGATGTTGATGAAGTATTGGAAACCATCTGTGACAATTGCAATATTAGGTGTAATTGTTCCGACTGGGAGTGCAGCGCTTTTATGTGCATTAGTATTTGGTTTTTCTTGGGAAACCGCATTATTTATTGGATTAGTTTTAAGTGCAACTTCTGTGAGTATTACAGTTCAAGTACTTAGAGAGATGAATCGTATGAATAGTAAAGAAGGTGCAATGATTCTAGGTGCTGCAGTAGCTGATGATATTATTTGTGTTATTTTATTAGGGTTGTGTATTAGTTTTGTTGGAAGTAATGGAGCATCGGGAATAACATTATTAAAATTAATTGGTCCAAAGATGCTATTTTTTGTAATCGCATTCTTTATAGGGAAATGGTTTGTTCCTAGATTTCTAGAAATTTTTAGTAAATTGAACGCAAGCGAAAACGATACAACTGCAGCGATCATTTTATGTTTTGGTTTTGCTGCTTTAGCTGTATCCATGGGAATGAGTGATGTTTTAGGTGCGTACTTTGCAGGGCTAGCAATTTCTGAAACGAAATTTAAAGAGAAACTGTCACTGAAGGTAGAGCCTATAGGATATGCTGTATTTATACCAGTATTTTTTGTAAGTATTGGATTGAGTATTAGTTTTAAAGGAATGAAAAATGATATTTTCTTTATAGTATTGTTAATTATTATAGCAATTCTTGGAAAACAAATAGGTTGTGGGCTTGGAGCAAAAGCTTTTGGTCTAACTTGGGATGAATCGAATGTTGTAGGTGCAGGGATGGTATCACGTGGAGAAATGGCATTAGTTGTAGCAAATGTGGCATTGAATGCACATGTGGTTGATCAGAATCACTATACTGCCATGATAATTGTGACTGTAATTACAACTTTGATTGCACCATTAATTTTAAAATTTTATATACAAAGAACAGAAAGAGAAGATATTTACACGAAGAAGCAAATTAATTAATTATGAGGTGAAACAAAATGGAAAAAGTAGGTTTTGGTACTCTTAATTGGATTGTTCTAGTTCTATATTTATTAGCAATGTTAGCTGTCGGTGCATATTTTACTAAAAAAGCAAGTAAGAATACAGATTCATTTTTTACAGCCGAAGGTAAAATTCCAGCTTGGGCCGCAGGATTTAGTATATATGCAACAACTTTAAGCGCAATAACATTTATGTCTACTCCTGAACAAGCTTTCTTAAACGACTGGGCATACTCAATTGGTAATCTAGCAATTATTGCTATTATTCCAATTTTGGTTAAATATTATGTTCCATTTTTTAGAAAATTAAAAGTTCCAACAGCTTATGGATATTTAGAAGAAAGATTTGGTCCAGTAATGAGAATCTTAGGTAGCTTACTATTTATGCTTTATCATATTGCTCGAGTAGCTATTGTTATTTACCTACCTATAATTGCAATTACATCTGTTTCTGATATTAATCCAATTATCATTGCATTATTTGTTGGTGGATTATGTATCATTTACACATTCCTTGGTGGTATTGAAGGGGTTATTTGGTCAGATGTTATCCAAGGCATTTTACTACTTGGTGGTGCCTTATTAGTTATTATTTTAGGTGCACATTATATTGATGGGGGCTGGGCTACTGTAGCTTCTGATGCAATTACACATCATAAATTAATTTCTGGATTTGATATGAAAATAAGTGACTTATCCAAATTCTTACCCTTGATATTTGCAGGTCAATTCTTTAATAGTTTGTATCAATACACTGGTAGTCAAGATGTTGTACAACGTTATCAAACAACAGCAACAATGGAAGAAACAAAAAAATCTCTTTGGACAAATGGTATTTTAGCATTTATCACAATTCCTATTTTTTATGGAATGGGTACAGTTCTATTTAGTTTCTACAACCACGCAGCAATGTTACCAAAAGGATTTAATACAAGTGCAGTTGTACCATACTTTATTGTAACCAAACTTCCTGCTGGTATTGCTGGATTAGTTATTGCTGCTATTTTTGCTGCTGCTCAATCAACTATTGCTTCTAGTTTGAATGCTATCTCTTCTTGTGGCATTGTTGACTTTAAACAAAGATTTTTTAATGATAAATTTAAGAACGTTAGTGATGTTGCATTAGCTCGTTGGATTATTATAATTTCTGGTTTATTTAGTTTAGCAGTTGCTATTTATTTATTGGTTGGTAATACTTCAGAAACATGGAACTTATTCTTAGCAGTAACTGGGTTATTTGGTGTTCCTATTGCAGGTATTTTCGCTGCAGGTATTTTTACAGAAAAAGCAAATACTGTTAGTGCTGTAATTGCTTTGATTGTTGCAGCTGGTTTAACATACTACGTACAATCCTTGAATATTTCTCCATTCATTACAAGTAGTGTATCTTTCTTGACTTCATTTGTAGTAAGTTATCTTGTAGGTCTAGTTACACCACAATATAGAAAAGATGTAACAGGATTAACAGTTAGAACTATCGATGTAGAGTATACTAAAAAATAATTACAATTTGAATGTGACAATTGCTGGTAATTTTTAATAAGTTACCAGCAATTTTTATTATGTCTTTAGACCTGGTTGAGTACGCTAAAGCGTACGAAACAAAAAACCACTCGCTATGCGAGTGGAAAATGAAGTATTATATACTGGTATTATGCTCCCTTTAGAGTAGACACAGAAATATGTAAATTCTGTATCTTACTCTGAAGGGAGTTTTTGTATTGTCAGGAAGAACAAAGTTTACATGGGAACAACGTCTTGAAGCAGTTGAAATGTGTTTGTCTGGAGACTATTCGTATACTGAAGTAGCTAAAAAGTTTAATACAGTAGATTCCACATTGAGAAAGTGGATTAGTTCTTATAAAAATGATGGTGTAGATGGTTTAAAAGAATCACATATATGGAGAAAATATCCCCTAGAGCTCAAACTTGCTGCTGCCAATGATTACTTATCAAGAAAGTTTTCTTTGTTAGAATGTTGTGAAAAATACAACATTTCTTCTGATTCTGTATTACATAGCTGGATTTCCAAGTATAATAGTGGTAAAGAACTTAAAGCCACTAATGGAGGATCTACACGAATGAAAGCTGGACGTAAAACAACATCTGAAGAAAGACTTGAAATTACCTTATATGCTATTGAACATAATAAAAATTATTCTGCCGCTGCTAAGAAATATAATGTTTCTTATCAACAAGTATATAATTGGGTTAAGAAATACCTTTCTAAAGGAGAAAGTGGATTAAAGGATAATCGTGGTAAAAAGATTGAGAACCGGAATAAATCCGAATTGACAGATGCTGAAAAAACAGAACTTGAGTTAAAACAAGCTAGAGAAAGAATTCGTAGATTAGAAGCTGAGAATTTTATGTTAAAAAAATTGCACGAATTTCAAAGGAGGTCGATAAAGTAAGTATAAGTTTTAAATTTAAAGCGATTGATGAGTTTAAAGAACTTGATAAAGATAGTAAGAATCCAATATCTGTAGTAATTCTTTGTGAAATAATGAAAGTATCCCGTTCGGGATACTATAAATGGAAAATAACCCCTAGATCAGCTCGCCAAGTAGAAAATGAACAAATCTCAGAAATTATTCGAAAAGAGTTTCATAAAAGTGGTGATAAAGCTGGCTATCGCACAATTACAATGACATTGAAGCGAAAATATAATATTCAATGTAATCATAAGCGAGTACTTAGATTAATGAGATCTATGAATCTTAAATCGATAATTCGTCGAAAAACTAAGGGATGTACAATTGTTAGAGGAAATGAATTTGAAGAAAATATCTTAAATAGAGACTTCAAAGCAGATAATATTAACGAAAAATGGGTAACTGACATTACTTATTTGAAGTATGGTGAAAATGAGGAACATAAAGCCTATTTAAGTGCTGTAAAAGATCTTTATAATGGAGAGATTATAAGTTGGATGGTAAGTAAAACAAATGATAATCCTTTAGTTATGAAAACAATTAAGGCAGCTATTGAAGCTAATCCAGGAGTAA
>OGKB01000898.1_pt1 | contig 18043 bp, 14 predicted proteins | sample 1572351 | NCBI WGS metagenome assembly OGKB01 (sample SAMEA2582088, study PRJEB24529) | metagenome | biome: Human gut stool | place: China | collected 2011
GTAGAGGGTCAAGCCGAATCCTTTAAAGATAAAGACTAGGTTATCTGGGGTCAAAACTTCTAAAATAGATTCCATAGTAACCTCCTAAAGTGAATAGGCTTTTTTATTGGCTTGCTCCATCTTGCGACCAAATTGGGCGACAGGGAAGCATAGGGCAAAGTAGAGTAAGGCAGCACCTAGAAAGGCTGGGATGTAGTTTCCGTTGAGAGCTGACCAAGACTTGGTCACAAACATCAAGTCCACCCCAGAGATGACAGCAACCGTTGAAGTATTCTTGATAAGGTTGACGATTTGGTTGGTCAAAGGAGGGAGAATGATACGGAAGGCCTGAGGCAAGATAATCAATCGCATGGCACTGATATAGGTGAAACCTTGTGATAAGGCGGCCTCCATCTGACCATTAGGGATGGACTGAATCCCTGAACGAATAACCTCAGCAATATAGGCACCGTGATAAAGTCCGACGCAGAGAACAGCTGTCCAATAAATCGGAATCATGATGATATGGTCACTGATAAGAGGTAGGCCATAAAAGACGATGACAAACTGCACCAAGAGGGGAGTATTTTGGTAAAATTCGACAAAGATGCGAGCTAAAATGCGCAAAATTGGGCGCTTGCTAGTTGACATGGCTCCAAAGAAGATACCCAAGACCATGGCGAGGATAAAGGATCCGATTGCTAGGGCAAGAGTAAAGAGGAAGCCATTGAAAAATTGTCCAAGATCCTGAAAATAGGCTGTCCAAGATGATAAATCTGTCATGGGGTGTCCTCCTTAATCTGCAGTATGGCTAGATGGTTTGAGCTTGTAACGGTCATAAAGTTTTTGCAAACTGCCATCCTTGCTCCATTTGGTAACCAAGTTATCGAGATAGTCGTTTAGCTCGGTATTTGATTTCTTGGTAACGATACCGTAGTCAGATGGCTTGAAACTATCATCTAGCAATTCTGTTCGTTTACTGATGTAACCAGATAGGATAGAGCGATCCACGGAAAAGGCATCAATACGGTGAGCGTGAAGGGAAGTAATCAATTCTGGGTAGGAACCAAGTTCGACAAATTTAAAGGTTAGACCTTTCTTTTTACCCAGTTCGGTAATCAAGCGTTGGGTGATGGATCCTTGGGCAACCCCAATGGTTTTTCCGTTTAGGCCCTCAATGCTTTTAATGTTGGCAGATTTGTTGACCAAAAAGCCAGAAGCGTCCGTATAGTAGGGACTGGTAAAGTTGTAGAGTTTTTTACGTTCTTCTGTGATGGTGAAGGTTGCGATATCCATGTCGACCTGTTCATTGTCTAATAGTGGTCCGCGGGTTTGAGCGGTAACTGGAACGTAGCGAATCTTGACCTTGAGTTCGTCTGCAATCATCTTGGCAAGGTCAGTTTCGATACCAGAATAAGTCCCTGTCTTGGGATCCTTGTAGCCAAAATTGGGAACGTCTTGTTTGACACCGACAACTAGCTCGCCTCTCTTTTGAATATCTGCGACACTGGTGTCTGCTTGAACTGGCTTAGCTAGGGTAAGGCTGAAAAGGCTCATAAATAGAGCTGATAAAAAGAATTTCTTTTTCATAGGCGCCTCCTTATTTGACTTTGTCACTTTCGTGGTTGATGATTTTGCTGAGGAATTGTTGGGCACGAGGTTCGCTTGGATTGTCGAAAAAGTCATCGACATCTGTCGTATCTACTAAAACTTCCCCATCAGCCATAAAGATAATGCGGTCTGCAACCTCTCGGGCAAAGCCCATTTCGTGCGTAACGATGATCATGTTCATCCCATCATGCGCCAGTTTTTGCATAACTGCTAGAACATCTCCGATGGTTTCAGGGTCAAGAGCAGATGTTGGCTCATCAAAGAGGAGGAGCTCCGGATGCATGGCAAGACCACGAGCAATGGCGATCCGCTGTTTTTGACCACCAGATAGCATGGCGGGATAGGAATCTTTCTTGTCCCACATATTTACAAATTCCAGATATTTTTGGGCTGTTTTTTCAGCTTCTTTTTTATCAATTCCTAGAACTTTTACGGGTGCGAGTGTTACATTTTCTAACACTGTTTTGTGTGGATAAAGATTAAAATGTTGAAAAACCATGCCGACTTCCTTACGAAGAGGAACTAAATCTTTCTGACTAGCACCTGCTACTTGGTGTCCATTGACCAGGAGACTTCCTTTGTCAACAGCCTCTAAACCATTGATCGTACGGATAAGAGTGGACTTCCCAGAGCCGGAAGGTCCAAGCAGGACAACAACTTGTCCTTTTTCAAAACGGAGATTGATGTCGCGGAGTGCGTGGTAGTCTCCGTAATATTTTTCGACGTTTTTAAATTCTACTAAAGCCATGAGAGATCTCCTTTGTGTTAGATTTTATAACATGATTCTACAACAAAAGAGTGTTCTTGTCAAATCATATCTGAAAAAAATTCACTAAAATGTTATAAAAAAGCAATCTGAATAGAGAAAATGCCTAAATCATGTTATAATGAAACGATAGAATTCTTAGAAAGAGTGGATGTTTTTTTGATAACTCCTACTTATGAATGGCAGTTTGCCCCGCAGGTTGAAGATGCGGATTTTACAAAGATAGCCAAGAAGGCTGGACTGGGTCCTGAGGTGGCTCGGTTATTATTTGAAAGAGGGATTCAGGACGAAGAAAGCCTGAAAAAGTTTTTAGAACCTTCCTTGGAGGACTTGCATGACCCCTATCTGCTCCATGATATGGACAAGGCAGTGGAACGGATTCGTCAGGCCATTGAAGAAGGGGAAGACATTCTCATATATGGAGACTACGATGCGGACGGTATGACTTCAGCTTCGATTGTGAAGGAAAGTTTGGAACAGCTTGGCGCCGAGTGCCGTGTTTATTTGCCAAATCGCTTTACCGATGGCTATGGTCCCAATGCCAGTGTCTATAAATACTTTATCGAGCAAGAGGGAATTTCCTTGATTGTGACAGTGGATAATGGAGTTGCTGGTCACGAGGCCATTGAATTGGCCCAGTCTATGGGAGTGGATGTCATTGTGACTGACCACCATTCCATGCCGGAAACCCTTCCTGATGCCTATGCGATTGTTCACCCTGAACATCCAGATGCGGACTATCCTTTCAAACAGTTGGCCGGATGCGGAGTGGCTTTCAAGCTAGCTTGCGCCCTTTTAGAAGAAGTGCAAGTGGAATTGCTTGATTTGGTCGCTATCGGTACCATTGCAGATATGGTGAGCTTGACAGATGAAAACCGTATCATGGTTCAATATGGTCTGGAAATGCTGGGGCATACTCAGCGTATTGGCCTACAAGAAATGCTGGATATGGCTGGGATTGCTGCTAATGAAGTAACAGAAGAAACGGTTGGTTTCCAGATTGCCCCTCGTTTAAATGCCTTGGGGCGCTTGGATGATCCCAATCCTGCCATTGATTTGTTGACTGGGTTTGACGACGAGGAAGCACATGAGATTGCCCTCATGATTCATCAGAAAAACGAAGAGCGCAAGGAAATCGTCCAGTCAATCTATGAAGAAGCTAAGACCATGGTGGATCCTGAGAAGAAGGTCCAGGTTTTGGCCAAGGAAGGCTGGAATCCTGGCGTTCTGGGTATCGTGGCTGGGCACTTGCTGGAAGAACTAGGGCAGACAGTTATCGTTCTCAATATAGAAGATGGTCGTGCCAAGGGTAGCGCTCGTAGTGTGGAAGCGGTCGATATTTTTGAAGCCTTAGATCCCCACCGAGATCTCTTTATCGCCTTTGGTGGCCATGCTGGTGCAGCAGGAATGACGCTGGAAGTGGAGAAACTTTCAGATTTATCTCAGGTTTTGGAAGACTATATCCGTGAAAAAGGCGCAGATGCTAGTGGTAAGAATAAGTTAAATCTAGATGAAGAGCTAGACTTGGAGTCGCTTAGCTTGGAAACGGTTAAAAGCTTTGAACGCTTGGCACCCTTTGGGATGGATAATCAGAAACCTGTCTTTTATATCAAGGATTTTCATGTCGAAAGTGCTCGTACCATGGGAGCAGGCAATGCCCACCTCAAACTAAAAATTTCCAAGGGTGAGGCGAGTTTCGAAGTGGTGGCCTTTGGACAAGGTAGATGGGCGACAGAATTTGCTCAAACAAAAAACCTAGAATTGGCAGTCACCTTGTCTGTCAATCAATGGAATGGCCAAACTGCTCTCCAGTTGATGATGGTGGATGCGCGTGTGGAAGGCGTTCAACTCTTTAACATTCGTGGGAAGAATGCAGTCTTGCCAGAAGGGGTTCCAGTCTTGGATTTTTCTGGTGAGTTGCCAGATCTAGCGACTAGTGACGCGGTTGTTGTGAAAACAATTCCTGAGGATATGACCCTGCTGAAGACCATTTTTCAGGAACAACATTTCTCTGCTGTCTATTTCAAAAACGACATCGACAAGGCCTACTATCTGACAGGTTATGGAACTAGAGAACAGTTTGCAAAATTGTACAAGACTATTTACCAGTTCCCAGAGTTTGATATTCGCTACAAGTTGAAAGATTTAGCGGCTTATCTCAATATCCAACAAATCTTGCTGGTCAAGATGATCCAAGTCTTTGAAGAACTGGGCTTTGTGACGATCAAAGATGGTGTCATGACAGTCAATAAAGAAGCGCCGAAAAGGGAAATTGCTGAAAGTCAGATTTACCAAAATCTCAAACAGACCGTTAAAGACCAAGAAATGATGGCGCTGGGTACCGTGCAAGAAATATATGACTTTTTAATGGAGAAATAGTAGAAGTTAGGAAAGAGTTGGGCAACCAGCTCTTTTTTGAAAACAAATCTTCATTTTGAAAATCATCAAAAAAATGGTATAATGGTAGGAAAAGATTCGGCTGAAAGTTTTAGAACTTTTAGAATAAGAGGGTAAACCTACCCTATAATCAAGATAATTAAGTTTCGGAGGGAAAATGAGTAATATCAGTTTAACAACACTAGGTGGTGTACGAGAAAATGGGAAAAATATGTACATTGCTGAAATCGATGAATCTATCTTTGTTTTGGATGCAGGGCTTAAATACCCTGAAAATGAACAACTAGGGGTTGATGTCGTCATTCCAAACATGGACTACCTTTTTGAAAATAGCGACCGTATCGCAGGGGTCTTCTTGACTCACGGGCATGCGGATGCCATTGGTGCCCTGCCTTATCTCTTGGCAGAGGCTAAGGTGCCTGTGTTTGGCTCTGAGTTGACTATCGAGTTGGCGAAACTCTTTGTCAAAGGAAATGATACGGTTAAGAAATTCAATGACTTCCATATCATTGATGAAAACACGGAGATTGACTTTGGGGGAACGGTTGTTTCCTTCTTCCGTACGACTCACTCTATCCCAGAAAGTCTGGGAGTTGTGTTAAAAACACCAAAAGGGAACATTGTTTACACAGGCGACTTCAAATTTGACCAGACGGCTAGTGAATCCTATGCGACGGATTTTGCGCGTTTAGCCGAAATCGGCCGTGATGGTGTCTTGGCACTTCTCAGTGATTCTGCAAATGCAGACAGCAATATCCAGGTGGCGAGCGAGAGTGAAGTTGGGGATGAAATTACCCAAACTATCGCTGACTGGGACGGTCGTATCATCGTTGCAGCGGTTGCCAGCAACCTTTCTCGTATCCAGCAGGTTTTTGATGCGGCTGCGGAGACTGGCCGCCGAGTCGTTTTGACTGGATTTGATGTTGAAAATATCGTCCGTACAGCGATTCGTCTCAAAAAATTGTCTCTAGCTAATGAAAGCCTTTTGATAAAACCGAAAGAAATGTCTCGTTTTGAAGACCATGAGTTGATTATCCTAGAGACAGGTCGTATGGGTGAACCCATCAATGGACTTCGCAAGATGTCCGTTGGGCGCCACCGTTATGTAGAAATCAAGGATGGGGACTTGGTTTATATTGTAACAACTCCATCCACCGCCAAAGAAGCAGTTGTGGCTCGCGTTGAAAATATGATTTACCAAGCTGGTGGTGTGGTAAAACTCATTACCCAGAGTTTGCGAGTATCAGGACACGGAAATGCGCGTGATTTGCAGTTGATGATCAATCTTTTGCAACCGAAATATCTTTTTCCTGTCCAAGGGGAGTACCGTGAGTTGGATGCGCATGCCAAGGCTGCCATGGCAGTTGGAATGTTGCCAGAGCGCATTTTCATCCCTAAAAAGGGAACGATCATGTCCTATGAACATGGAGACTTCGTCCCAGCTGGAGCAGTTTCTGCAGGTGATGTCATGATTGATGGAAATGCCATTGGTGATGTTGGGAATGTCGTTCTTCGCGACCGTAAGGTCTTGTCAGAGGATGGGATCTTTATCGTGGCTATCACTGTTAACCGTCGTGAGAAGAAAATTGTGGCTAAGGCTCGTGTTCATACGCGTGGATTTATCTACCTTAAGAAAAGTCGCGACATTCTCCGTGAAAGTTCCGAATTGATTAACCAAACGGTAGAAGAGTATCTTCAAGGGGATGACTTTGACTGGGCAGATCTCAAAGGGAAGGTTCGTGACAATTTGACCAAGTACCTCTTTGATCAAACCAAACGTCGCCCAGCAATTTTGCCAGTCGTGATGGAAGCTAAATAATAAGCAGAATACCTACGGAAAAAGTCGATATTCGGCTTTTTCTTATAGAATAGTAAAAGGAGACAACCATGGCAGTTATGAATATTGAGTATTACTCAGAAGTTTTGGATATGGAGTGGGGTGTTACCGTCCTCTATCCAGATGGCAGTCGAGTGACTGAACCAGATTGCGCAGATATTCCTGTTCTTTACCTTTTGCACGGAATGTCAGGAAATCAAAATAGCTGGCTCAAACGTACCAATGTCGAACGCTTGTTGCGTGGAACCAATCTCATTGTTATCATGCCCAATACTAGCAATGGCTGGTATACAGATACTCAGTATGGCTATAACTACTATACAGCTTTAGCAGAAGAACTCCCCCAAGTCATGAAACGTTTCTTCCCCAATATGACCAGCAAGCGCGAAAAGACCTTCATTGCAGGTCTCTCAATGGGTGGCTACGGCTCCTTCAAACTCGCTCTATCGACGAATCGTTTTTCTCATGCGGCTAGTTTTTCTGGTGCGCTCAGTTTTCAAGAATTTTCTCCTGAAAGTCAGGATTTGGGATCGATTGCCTACTGGAGAGGAGTTTTTGGAGAGATTAAAGACTGGACAGCTAGCCCTCATTCGCTTGAAAGTATGGCTGCAAAATCCGATCAAAAGACCAAACTATGGGCTTGGTGTGGAGAGCAAGACTATCTCTACTCTGCCAATAATCTCGCAGTGAAAAACCTCAAAAAACTTGGTTTTGAGGTGACCTATAGTCATAGTCTAGGTAAGCACGAGTGGTACTACTGGGAAAAACAATTGGAACGTTTTTTGGCTACTCTACCAATTGACTTTGTCTTGGAAGAACGTTTATCTTAGTTTTAGGTTTCTTTCAGCTTTCTTCAGTAAAATAGAGAATCTATCTTGATCAAGGAGAATGTGATTTTAAGATAGGTTCTTATTTTTATGAAAGGTGGGGCGTCATGTTCTGGATTATTCGATTATTCTTCCGATTTCTTTTGGGAATTTAGCGTTTCTTCTGGCGTCTGGTTTGGACTGTGGTCATTCTACTGCTTATTGCCTTTGGAGTGGTTTGGTATCTGACAGGTGATTTTCATTCTGCGGTCAATCAGGTTGAAAAAATGAGCAAGATTGGTCAAGGTGGCTGGAACCAATGGAAGGAGACGGGAACGCTGGAAGTCTTGTCTCAGACAGACAGTCACCAACATGCAGAAGGCAAGTGGGCTCAGGCCTCAGCTCGCATCTATATTGAGCCTCAAATGGATGAGACCTTCCAAGGTGCCTATGCAGAAGCCATAAAAAACTGGAATCAAACGGGAGCTTTTACCTTTGAGGTGGTTGCGGATCCTAGCCAGGCAGATATTGTGGCAAGTGAGATGAATGATGGATCGACCGCTGTAGCAGGTCAAGCCGAGAGTCAAACCAATTTGTTAACCAAACAATTTATATCTGTAACGGTTCGCCTGAATCACTATTATCTATCCAATCCAAACTATGGATATTCTTATGAACGAATCGTGCACACGGCGGAGCACGAGCTGGGACATGCCATCGGATTGGATCACACCAACGAGACTTCTGTCATGCAGCCGGCAGGTTCCTACTATGGAATTCAGCCTCGGGATGTGAAAGCTGTTCAAGAACTCTATACCAGTAGCGACTAGATGAAGTTGGTACAATCTAAAATAAAATCAAAGCTCCTCCATCAAGTGATCGGTGGGGCTTTTTGTTCGTCCTGTCACAGGCTTTTTGCTATAATGGAACTATGAATAACTTGATCAAATCAAAATTAGAGCTCTTGCCGACTAGCCCTGGTTGTTACATTCACAAAGATAAAAACGGCACTATCATTTATGTAGGAAAGGCTAAAAATCTGCGCAACCGCGTACGATCCTATTTTCGTGGGAGTCACGATACCAAGACGGAAGCTCTGGTATCTGAGATTGTGGATTTTGAATTTATCGTCACTGAGTCCAATATTGAGGCACTTCTCCTAGAAATCAACCTGATCAAGGAGAATAAGCCTAAATACAATATCATGCTCAAGGACGACAAGTCTTATCCTTTCATCAAAATCACCAATGAGCGTTATCCTCGTTTGATTATCACCCGTCAGGTCAAGAAGGACGGTGGTCTTTATTTTGGCCCTTATCCAGATGTGGGGGCAGCCAATGAAATTAAGCGGTTGCTGGATCGGATTTTCCCTTTTCGGAAATGTACCAATCCGCCGTCTAAAGTCTGTTTTTATTATCATATCGGCCAATGTATGGCTCACACCATCTGTAAGAAAGATGATGCCTATTTCAAATCCATGGCTCAGGAGGTTTCTGATTTCCTAAAAGGACAGGATGACAAAATCATCGATGATCTCAAGGGCAAGATGGCAAAGGCAGCCCAGACTATGGAGTTTGAACGTGCGGCGGAATACCGTGACCTGATTCAGGCCATTGGAACGCTTCGGACCAAGCAACGGGTCATGGCGAAAGATTTGCAAAATCGGGATGTCTTTGGCTACTATGTGGATAAGGGCTGGATGTGTGTCCAGGTTTTCTTTGTCCGTCAAGGCAAGCTCATTGAGCGGGATGTCAATCTCTTCCCCTACTACAATGATCCGGATGAGGACTTCTTGACCTATGTGGGACAATTCTATCAAGAAAAATCCCACCTGGTTCCCAATGAAGTATTGATTCCGCAGGATATTGACGAAGAAGCCGTCAAGGCCTTGGTGGATACCAAGATTCTCAAACCCCAACGTGGAGAAAAAAAACAGCTGGTTAATCTAGCCATAAAAAATGCCCGTGTTAGTCTGGAGCAGAAGTTCAATCTGCTAGAGAATTCTGTTGAAAAGACCCAAGGAGCTATTGAAAATCTGGGACGCTTGCTTCAAATTCCGACCCCAGTCCGCATCGAATCCTTCGATAACTCTAATATCATGGGAACAAGTCCTGTTTCAGCTATGGTGGTCTTTGTCAATGGCAAACCAAGTAAAAAAGACTACCGAAAGTACAAGATAAAAACGGTTGTCGGTCCAGATGATTATGCCAGTATGCGTGAAGTCATTCGCAGGCGTTATGGTCGAGTTCAACGAGAAGGTTTAACCCCGCCAGATTTGATTGTCATTGATGGGGGACAAGGTCAAGTCAATATCGCAAAGCAAGTCATCCAAGAAGAGCTAGGTTTGGATATCCCAATTGCAGGTCTGCAAAAGAATGACAAGCACCAAACCCATGAGCTACTCTTTGGAGATCCGCTTGAGGTGGTGGAGTTATCACGAAATTCTCAGGAATTTTTCCTCCTCCAACGCATCCAAGATGAGGTGCACCGCTTTGCCATTACCTTTCACCGTCAACTGCGCTCCAAAAACTCCTTTTCATCACAATTGGATGGGATTGAAGGTTTGGGACCTAAACGCAAGCAGAATCTTATGAAGCATTTTAAATCTCTCACTAAAATCAAGGAAGCCAGTGTGGATGAGATTGTCGAAGTTGGTGTTCCAAGGGCAGTCGCAGAAGCTGTTCAGAGAAAGTTGAACCCGCAGGAAGAAGTGGAGTTGGCTCAAGTAGCGGAACCATTAAAAGAATTAGAATAAGTATCTAGATAGAAAGTAGAAGAAATGAATAGGATTGAGATTGACAGAGATATACTCCTTTTTTTACGATTTGCTTACTTTGGGAATACAAAAGATTTATTTTTGGCTGCAACTACTCGAGCCTATCTGGATTTTAATCGAACCTTGCGATTTCATGGCATGCCAGATGAACAGCGCTTGGAGATGAGAAATCGGGCCTCTAAGTGTATCAAAGAAGCGATTTTAAATCTCTTGAATCGGGACAAGCTGTGTCAAACTGATTTTGATAGTTGGCATCATAGGACTTGTGATAGTATTATAGAATGCTATCGTTCAAATGGGATTCGATTCACTTATGGTCATGCTCAAAAGTGGATTAATATGACGTTCAAGTATCTGTATATGCTTGAAGCTGTAACCCTAGACTCCGTTTTTCCTTTTTTACACGTACCGATAGATAACATCGTGTTAGAGAGGGCGAACAAACAGTTGTGTATCCCAAGACCTTCTCAAGTGTGGAGTAGTTGGGGAGATTACGCTTTCTATCTTCAATATCAAGAACATTTGAGGCAAAGAATAAGCAAGGAAGCTCCTCTTCGCTGGGAGTTTCACAATTGGCTAGATGAAATAGAAAAAGGAAAATCATCATGAACCATAAAATCGCAATTTTATCAGATATTCATGGAAATGCGACTGCCTTAGAAGCAGTGATTGCAGATGCTAAAACTCAAGGAGCCAGTGAATATTGGCTTCTGGGAGATATTTTTCTTCCTGGGCCAGGAGCAAATGACTTGGCGGCTCTTTTGAAAGACCTTCCTATTACAGCATCTGTTCGAGGCAACTGGGATGATTGTGTGTTAGAGGCTTTAGATGGGCAATATGGCTTAGAAGACCCACAGGAAGTCCAGCTCATGCGATTGACCCAGTTTTTGATGGAGCGAATGGATCCTGCAACGATTGTCTGGCTACGAAGCTTGCCTATGCTAGAAAAGAAAGAAGTTGATGGACTGCGCTTTTCTCTTTCTCATAATTTGCCAAATAAGAACTATGGTGGTGACTTGTCTGTTGGGAATAACACAGATAAATTTGACCAACTCCTAGATGAGGAAACAGACGTGGCAGTCTATGGTCATGTCCACAAGCAGTTGCTTCGTTACGGTAGTCAAGGGCAACAAATTATCAATCCAGGTACGATTGGCATGCCCTATTTTGATTGGGAGGCGTTAAAAAATCACCGTGCCCAGTATGCCGTGATAGAAGTAGAAGATGGGGAATTGGTAAATATTCTATTCCGAAAAGTTGCGTATGACTATGAAGCAGAGTTAGAATTGGCCAAGTCCAAGGGTCTTCCTTTTATCGAAATGTATGAAGAACTACGCCGAGATGACAACTATCGGGGGCACAATCTGGAACTTTTATCTAGTTTAATTGAAAAGCATGGGTATGTAGAGGATGTAAAGAATTATTTTGATTTCTTGCGAAGTGAGAAATAAAGTGTGTAGCCCTTATTTTGAAGTGAGGTTTATAGTCGAATTGCTTAGAAAGAGTCAGACGATAAGGAAAAAAAGATGGTTTAGCTAAAGTTTGACATTGAAATTATTTTGTTATAAAATGGACTCAATTCTTAATAAAAAGGAGAACATTATGAAGAAAATTATTACAGCCAGTATGGCTCTTTTATCTGTTGTTGTTTTAGCAGCATGTTCAGGGAAAACAACGTCTGAATCTTCGACTAAAAATTCAAGTTCTGTAGAGCAAACTTCTTCAGAGACCTCATCAACAACGTCTAGTTCAAAGACAGAAAATAATGAGGTCGTTTTGATCACCGATGAAGAAATTGATAATGCTAAAACTGTTGGAGATGTGAAGAAAGTTTTTGGTAAACTAGTCGACAATTATAAAAAGCATGCAGTTGAAATTGGGGAAAAAATTCCAGAGAGTGGAAAAGAAGCATATAACGCCCAAGTTGAACCAGCGCTTAAGTCTATGGAGACTGTAAGAGAGTCATTTAACGAAAGCCTTTCAAGTATTGGTTCTGATGATACAGTAGTGCCAGAACAAACGCGTACTCTATTTGTTCAACAATTGAAAACTGGACGTGACACAATGAAGAAAGCGCTGGAGTCAGCGTATAAAGCAGTTGCTCCATACACATCTGGTCAATAATATGAGAAAGTAGGTGTTTGATCACCTGCTTTTTGCTTGCTCAAATCTAAAGCGATACCTACTTAAATAGCTCCAAATTAATAGCAGAGAGTTTGAAAGAAGTACTAACTCTATGAAAAATCTCTGCAAGCTCTTTCAAAATATGGTAGAATGGAAGCAGTAGAATTAGAAAAGGAAATCGATTATGAAATTTCTTGAATTAAATAAAAAACGTCATGCGACTAAGCATTTTACTGATAAACCGGTAGATCCCAAAGATGTGCGTACGGCTATTGAAATCGCAACCTTAGCCCCAAGTGCCCATAACAGCCAGCCATGGAAGTTTGTAGTCGTTCGTGAGAAAAATGCTGAACTGGCAAAGTTGGCATATGGTTCGAACTTTGAGCAGGTATCATCAGCGCCAGTGACCATTGCCTTGTTTACAGATACAGATCTTGCCAAACGTGCCCGCAAGATTGCCCGTGTTGGTGGCGCAAAGAATTTCTCAGAAGAGCAACTTCAATATTTCATGAAGAATTTGCCTGCCGAGTTTGCGCGTTACAGTGAACAACAAGTTAGCGACTACCTAGCCCTCAATGCAGGTTTGGTTGCCATGAACTTGGTTCTGGCTCTTACAGACCAAGGAATCGGTTCTAACATTATCCTTGGATTTGACAAATCAAAAGCCAACGAAGTTTTGGACATCGAAGACCGTTTCCGCCCAGAACTCTTGATTACGGTAGGTTACACAGATGAAAAATTGGAACCAAGCTACCGCTTGCCAGTGGATGAAATCATCGAGAAAAGATAGAAAGAAGAAAAAATGACAGCAATTGATTTTACAGCAGAAGTAGAAAAACGCAAAGAAGACTTCTTGGCTGACTTGTTTAGCCTTTTGGAAATCAACTCAGAACGTGATGATAGCAAGGCAGATGCGCAGCATCCCTTTGGACCTGGTCCAGTAAAAGCTTTGGAGAAATTCCTTGAAATCGCAGACCGCGATGGCTATCCAACTAAAAATGTTGATAACTACGCAGGACATTTTGAGTTTGGTGAAGGAGAAGAAGTTCTCGGAATCTTTGCTCACATGGACGTGGTGCCAGCTGGTAGCGGTTGGGACACGGACCCTTATACACCAACTATCAAAGATGGTCGCCTTTATGCGCGCGGAGCTTCAGATGACAAGGGACCTACAACAGCTTGTTACTATGGTTTGAAAATCATCAAAGAATTGGGTCTTCCAACTTCTAAGAAAGTTCGTTTTATTGTCGGAACAGACGAAGAATCAGGCTGGGCAGATATGGACTACTACTTTGAACATGTAGGACTTGCGAAACCAGACTTCGGTTTCTCTCCAGACGCTGAATTCCCTATCATCAATGGTGAAAAAGGAAATATCACAGAATACCTTCACTTTGCAGGTGAAAATGCAGGTGCTGCTCGTCTTCACAGCTTTACAGGTGGTTTGCGTGAAAACATGGTACCTGAATCAGCAACAGCAGTCGTTTCAGGTGTCTTAGCTGACTTGCAAGCTAAACTAGATGCCTTTGTTGCAGAGCACAAACTTAGAGGAGAACTCCAAGAAGAAAACGGTCAGTACAAGGTGACTGTGATTGGTAAATCTGCCCATGGTGCTATGCCTGCTTCAGGTGTCAATGGGGCTACTTACCTAGCATTCTTCCTCAGCCAATTTGACTTTGCTGGACCAGCCAAAGACTACCTCGACATTGCTGGTAAGATTCTCTTGAATGACCATGAGGGTGAAAATCTCAAGGTTGCTCATGTGGATGAAAAAATGGGTGCCCTTTCTATGAATGCGGGTGTCTTCCGCTTTGACGAAGCAAGTGCTGACAATACCATTGCCCTCAACTTCCGTTATCCAAAAGGAACAAGCCCAGAGCAAATCAAGTCAATCCTTGAAAACTTGCCAGTTGCTTCTGTTAGCCTCTCTGCCCATGGTCATACACCTCACTATGTACCGATGGAAGATCCACTTGTGCAAACCTTGTTGAATGTCTATGAAAAACAAACTGGTCTTAAAGGTCACGAGCAAGTCATTGGTGGTGGTACCTTTGGTCGCTTGCTGGAACGTGGGGTTGCCTATGGTGCGATGTTCCCGGACTCAATTGACACCATGCACCAAGCCAATGAATTTATCGCCTTGGACGATCTCTTCCGAGCAGCAGCAATCTATGCAGAAGCTATCTATGAATTGATCAAATAAAACGATAGAAGTCTGAGATTTTATGCTTGGACTTCTTTTTGGAGGGAAAACAGATGTCTCAAATCGAAAGAATCAAGCAAGCTATTATGGCGGATTCGCAGAATGCCAGCTACACAGAACGTGGAATCGAACCTCTCTTTGCGGCGCCAAAAACTGCTCGCATCAATATTGTCGGTCAAGCTCCGGGGTTTAAAACGCAAGAAGCTGGGATTTATTGGAAGGATAAGAGTGGTGATCGTCTGCGTGAGTGGCTAGGTGTAGATGAAGATACATTTTACAATTCGGGCTTGTTTGCAGTTATTCCCATGGACTTTTATTTCCCAGGACATGGCAAATCAGGCGACCTTCCACCCCGTAAAGGCTTTGCCGAAAAATGGCACCCACAACTCCTAAAGGAATGTCCAAATATTGAATTGACCCTTTTGATTGGACAATATGCCCAAGCCTATTATTTACAGGAGAAAGTTAGTGGCAAGGTGACAGAGCGGGTGAAACACTACAAAGACTATCTACCAGAATTTTTCCCTCTGGTGCACCCGTCACCACGAAATCAAATCTGGATGGCTAAAAATCCTTGGTTTGAGGCAGAAGTAGTGCCAGATTTGAAAAAAAGAATTAAAACGATTTTAGGAGAAAAAGAATGAAAGAAATAGCCTTCGATGAATTTTACCAGCTCTATCAGAAAGAATCCCTTTCAGTCTTAGACGTGAGAGAAGTAGAAGAGTTCGAGACGCTTCATTTAGAAGGTGCACACAACTTACCGCTTAGTCAATTGGCTGATACTTATGATCAGTTGGACAAGGACCTCTTGCATTATGTCATTTGTAAATCTGGGATGAGGTCAACTCGTGCTTGCCAGTTCTTGGAGGAGTATGGATACAAGGTCATCAATGTTCAAGGTGGCATGACGGCCTTTGAAAATCTTTAAAATTTTGCATTTCTCCTACTTGGTGTGGACTAGGTAGGAGAATTTTGTTTTTAGATAATTCTTATTTTTAAAAATATTGAAAACATTCAATATTTACTTCGTGATGCTTTTTTCATACTCTTATTCGTGATATACTAGGTCAGTATTTTAGAAATATGAAGGAGATTTTTATGGCTAAAAAAGGTGCCCTAACAGGTTTACTCTTGTTTGGAATATTTTTTGGTGCGGGGAATTTGATTTTTCCGCCTTCTCTAGGTGCCCTATCTGGAGAACAGTTTCTTCCTGCCATCGCAGGTTTTGTATTTTCGGGTGTCGGGATTGCTGTCCTAACGCTCATCATCGGAACGCTAAACCCTAAAGGTTACATTCACGAGATTTCTAAGAAAATCTCACCTTGGTTTGCGACTCTTTATCTTGCAGTTCTCTATCTATCGATTGGCCCATTCTTTGCTATCCCACGTACAGCAACAACAGCTTATGAGGTCGGCATTAGCCCCCTCTTGTCTGAAGCAAATAAAGGCCTAGGATTGATTATCTTTACCGTGCTTTACTTTGCCGCAGCCTATCTGATTTCACTCAATCCATCAAAGATTTTGGATCGAATCGGACGTATCTTGACACCAGTCTTTGCCTTGTTGATCGTTATCTTGGTTGTACTAGGTGCCTTTAAATATGGCGGAACAAGTCCTCAAGTTGCTTCAGATGCTTATCAAGCTTCTGCCTTTGGTACAGGTTTCCTAGAAGGTTATAACACCTTGGATGCCCTTGCCTCAGTCGCTTTTAGTGTGATTGCTGTTCAAACCTTGAAACAACTTGGATTCTCCAGTAAGAAAGAGTACATTTCAACTATTTGGGTAGTTGGAATCGTCGTAGCCCTTGCCTTTAGTGCTCTTTACATCGGTTTAGGATTTCTTGGAAATCACTTCCCAGTACCGGCAGAAGTGATGAAGGGGGGAACACCAGGCGTTTATATCTTGTCGCAAGCGACTCAGGAAATCTTTGGTTCAACGGCTCAACTCTTCCTTGCTGTTATGGTGACTGTCACCTGCTTCACAACGACAGTTGGCTTGATCGTATCTACAGCTGAGTTCTTTAACGGACGTTTCCCACAAATCAGCTACAAGGTTTATGCCACTGTCTTTACCTTGATTGGATTTGCCATTGCCAATCTCGGTCTGGATGCGATCATCAAGTACTCAGTTCCAGTATTAGTAATCTTGTACCCAATCACCATCGCCATTGTGATGATCGTGATTGTTAATAAGTTTGTACCCCTATCAAAACCGGGTATGCAGTTGACAATGGGAGTAGTCACAGCAATTGCTGCTGCAAGTGTCCTTGGAAGCTCCTTTAAGATTGAGTTTCTAGCCAATCTTGTGAATGCTTTGCCTTTTGCTAAGGCATCCCTCCCATGGCTAGTGCCAGCTATCATCGGAATCTTGCTTTCATTGGTTTTACCAAACAAGCAAGAAAGCGATGTTTTTGAAATGGAATAAAAAATAGAAATCACTTTTGTAAGTCAACTCTACAGGAGTGATTTTTCTTTTTTCCTCTCTACTGAAATGTGCTATAATAGGTAGCAAAAGAGGTGAAGAAATGAATCAAACTGTAAACTATATCAAAGAATTAACCGCTATTGCATCTCCAACAGGCTTTACTCGTGAGATTGCAGACTACCTAGTCCATACTTTGGAAGAGCTTGGTTACCAGCCTGTTCGCACAGCTAAGGGTGGTGTCAATGTAACGATTAAAGGTCAGAATGATGAACAACAGCGTTATGTGACTGCTCATGTGGATACGCTGGGTGCTATTGTTCGTGCTGTCAAACCTGATGGTCGTCTCAAATTAGACCGTATCGGTGGTTTCCCTTGGAATATGATTGAGGGAGAAAACTGTACCGTTCATGTGGCTAGTACAGATAAAACGGTATCTGGAACTATCCTCATCCACCAGACTTCTTGCCATGTCTACAAAGATGCAGGAACTGCTGAACGCACGCAGGACAATATGGAAGTGCGTTTGGATGCAAAAGTAACCAATGAAAAAGAAACTCGCGCCTTGGGGATTGAGGTTGGCGACTTTATTAGTTTCGATCCGCGAACTGTCGTGACAGAGACTGGTTTTATCAAGTCTCGCCACTTGGATGACAAGGTCAGCGCAGCAATTTTGCTCAATCTCCTTCGGAGTTACAAGGAAGAGGGAATTGAATTGCCTGTAACAACTCATTTTGCCTTTTCAGTCTTTGAAGAAGTGGGGCATGGTGCCAATTCAAATATTCCAGAAGAGGTTGTGGAATACCTGGCTGTCGATATGGGAGCTATGGGAGATGACCAACAGACAGATGAGTACACAGTATCTATCTGTGTCAAGGATGCTTCCGGTCCTTATCACTTTGAATTCCGTCAACATTTGGTAGCCTTGGCTAAAGAACAAGATATTCCATTTAAGCTGGATATCTATCCATTTTACGGTTCGGACGCTTCAGCAGCTATGTCTGCAGGTGCAGAGGTCAAGCATGCCCTCCTTGGAGCTGGTATTGAATCCAGTCACTCTTACGAACGAACACACATTGATTCGGTCGTGGCGACTGAGCGTATGGTTGATGCTTATCTCAAG
>OGKB01000901.1_pt1 | contig 17965 bp, 9 predicted proteins | sample 1572351 | NCBI WGS metagenome assembly OGKB01 (sample SAMEA2582088, study PRJEB24529) | metagenome | biome: Human gut stool | place: China | collected 2011
GAACCTGCAACCGACTGATTACAAATCAGTTGCGCTGCCATTGCGCCACACCAGCGGGTATCGTTTGCACAGGGTACTTTAGTAGAATACCAGAAACCTCCCCGCTTGTCAATATCTTTGTCTGCCCCTCGGCCCCGCTGTACGGCCCATGCAGCGCTGTCGTCAGGGCATTTCAAGACATCTGCGGGGCGATTCACGCACAAAACACGGCGATTCACGCAGATTTGGTGACATTATGGCCGGAATGTGGTAGAATAAATTAAACTCAACATTTATGCTTCTTTCACAAGCTCCTTCCCCTTCGTTGGGAGCTTCTGTGCAAAACCCACACTTTTCAGAGGAGGTTTCTATGATTTCTTATCGCAAGCTCGCAATGCGCGTTCTGGGGCATCCGCTGCGGGTACCTATTACATAGGCGATGGTAACATCACCATCACCAAAGACGAAAAGGGCGACGTCTATGTCAAGCACGCCGACAACAAAGATAAAAGCAAGGGTGATGTAGACAACGGCGACATCATCATCAAGGGCGGCAAGCGCTCAGAGGATACCACCGGCACCGGCTCTGAGGGCGGCAACTCGTCTGAGGGCGGCACCCCTGCAACCTCTGCCGCCAAATCCGCGTCGGCCACGCTCAAAGTAGAAGACAGCGAAAACGAAGGCAAAGACATGGTCTACCCCGGCGACACCAAGGGCAGCGACTCTTCTGACGGCAGCGGCGAGGAAAACGAGAACCAGTCCACGGAAAAGAACCAGACCGGCGACACCACCGACGGCAAGAACACCGGTGCGGGAAGCTCTGACCCTGAGAGTAAAGGCTCTGAGGGCGGCAACTCCGGCTCTAAGAGCGGCACCTCCGGCTCCGACGGCACCTCCGGCTCTGGGGGCAGCGACACCAAAGCGGACGACACTCCCACCACCGGCAGCGGGACTCCTGCCGAAGGCGCGGAAAGCACGGGGAGCACCACCGGCTCTGACGACACCACCGGCGGCGAGGAAAACGACCCCAAGCCCGGCGGCACTCCCACCCCTGCCGAAGGCACGGAAAGCGCAGAGAGCAACCGCTCTGCGCCCGAAAGCCAGTTCACGTACACCGGTGCATCCCTCAAGGTCGCCAGCGCCAATGACGACGAAGAGACCCGGAACGAATCGACCACGGTCTTGAAGCGTGCTGCGGAAAACTTCAAGAACACAGCCGAAAACGTCACCAACTACGTCATCCGCATCATCAACAAGCTCGTGAACAATGAAAGCACCGGAAAAGATAACACTCTCAACGTGACGCTGGACAATGTCAACATCACAGCCAACAACGACGCCGCCCTCAGCGTCGAGGGCGCGGGCGACACGAAAATCACGCTCGAGGGCAAAAATACCCTCACCAGCGGCAACCAATGCGCCGGTCTCGAGCACAACGAAGAGAGCATGGGTACCACCGGCAAACTGACCATCACATCCGGAACAGATGACAATGGCAGCAACACCGGCAGCCTGACTGCCACAGGCAGCGGTGCCTCTGCTGGCATCGGCAGCGGCACGTTTTCTTTCGGCAGCGGTGCCGGCACCATTGAGATAACAGGCGGCGACATCACAGCCATCGGTTCCTCCGATGGCGCCGGCATTGGCAGCGGTTACGGGGCTACCGGCAACACCAATATCACCATCAGCGGCACTGCCAAAATCAATGCGCAGACCAAGCAGGGCGGTGCCGGCATCGGCAGCGGTTCAGGGGCTACTGGCAACACCAATATCACCATCTCCGGCGGCACCATCGAAAACGCGCAGGGCGGCTCCGGTGGTGCCGGCATCGGCGGCGGTCAGAACAGCACCGGCCAGACCACAGTCACCATCAATGACGGCACCATCAAGGAAGCCGTGGGTGGCAACACCGGCGACGGCATCGGCGGCGGTCTCAATAGCAAGAATATTACCGTCACGATCGAGGGCGGCACCATCGAAAAAGCGCAGGGCGGCCAAGGCTATGGCCGCTACCACGACGCCGGCGACGGCATCCACAGCGACGGCGATCTCACCATCAAGGACAACGCCAAAATCGGAACCGTGAAGGGCGGCGATGCAACTGCCAGCGGCAAGGACGGCGGTTACGGCATCCGCAATCACGGCCAGTTCATCATGTCCGGCGGCACCATCACGAACGCTGTCGGCGGCAAGGCCACCGGCCGCACCGGCGACGGCGGCGACGGCATCTACTGCGGCGACACCCTCACCATCGAGGGCGGCGAGATACAGCAGACTACCGGCGGCGAAGCCACCGGCAAGAGCGGCACCGGCGGCAGCGGCAAGAGGGGCGGCAGCGGCATCCTTGGCAAGACCATGGAAATCCTTACCAGCACCATCAAAAAAGCCATCGGCGGCAGGTCCACCGGCGAGGAATCCTACCATACTGGCGGCGCGGGCATTGCCGGCAGCGAAAGCCTCACCATCAAGGGCGGCACGACAGTGCAGGCTACCGGCGGCGACGCCACCGGCAACGGCAACGGCGGCAGTGGCATCCGCAGCGGCAGCGACAGCCGCAGCGGCAGCCTCTCCATCTCCGGCGGCACCATCAGCGCCGCCGGCGGCAGCGGCAGGAGCGGCGGCGCGGGCATTGCCAGCAGCGGCACCGTCTCCATCTCCGACGGCAAGATAGAGCAGGCTACCGGCGGCAGGGCCACCGGCGAGGACGGCACCGGCGGCAGCGGCATCCGCAGCAACGGTACACTCACCATCAAGGGCGGCGAGATACAGCAGACTTCCGGCGGCGACGGCATCGGCAGTTACGGCAATCTCACCATCTCCGGCAGCGCCAAAATCGAAACCGCGCAGGGCGGTGCTTCTACCAATGGCAACGGTGGCAGCGGCATTTCCAGCGGCGGCATCCTCACCATCTCCGGCAGCGCCAACATCGGAACCGCGCAGGGCGGCGCTTCTACCAATGGCAACGGCGGCGACGGCATCCACAGCGGCAGCGTTGTGAAGATTTCGGGCGATACCATCACGAAGGCCACCGGCGATACCATCACGAAGGCCACCGGCGAGAACAGCACCGGCGGCAGCGGCATCGGCGGCAGCTTTGTGAATATTGCGGGCGGCACCATCAACACCACCGGCGGCAGCGGCAAGAGCGGCGGCGCGGGCGTGTCCACTGAAAGCGGCATCGTCTCCATCGGCAATTCCGACACCCCGCTGGACCTCACCGCAACCGCACCCGACGCCGACAATGCCATCCGAGGCCGCGACGGCAAGAAGCTGGACGAGATCATCCATCTCAAGGAAAACGGCAAGCGGGGCCTCGTGAAGCTCGTAGAGAACGGCGTAACGCGGCTCTTCCACAACAGTGTCTACACGAAGAGCATCTATCCCGCCGGCAGCGAGACCCACCCCCTCGGCGATTGGGTCATCACCAAAAAGTCTACCTGCACCGAGCCGGGCGAGAGACAGCACAGCTGCAAGGTCAAAGACTGTGTCGTCACTGAGACGGAGGAGTTGCCCGCCCTCGGCCATCAGTGGAGCGGCTGGATGCCTGTCCAAGGCGACAGCAGCCGCGAGTACCGCATCTGCGCGGTCTGCAATGAGGTGGAGTACCGCGATGTCTCCCACAACAGCGGCATCAGCGACAGCACCATCTCCACCGGCCTGCGTGTCCTCGACCCAGCTCAGGCCGACATCCTCCAGAACGCCCAGCTGGTCCGGCTGAGCCGGATCAGCGATGTTCTCTACATCGATGTCTCCCATGAGACGGCGTCCCTGCAGGGCGTCCTTTCCGATTTGACCGGCCTCCGCTCTGAGCGCATCGGGACCGTTGTCTTCTCCACCGAACGCTGCACTTCCACCCTCTCCCTCTCCGATGTTGCAGCCCTCGGCGCGGGCGATACGCCTTTCACCCTCCGCCACAGCGGCTCCACCGCCAGCTTCACCGTGGGCGGCGCAGACCACAGCGCACTGCTGAGGTAAGCAGATCTCCATCCTCCATTCTTTCCACATAACGACCAAGGCCCCCGCAGTTCTGTTCCGGACTGCGGGGGCCTTGGCGTTTTATTCTGATAAAATCTTACTTCAGCTCCCGCTGTACGGCAGCAAAGTCCTCGAGGGTCAGGGCCTCGGGGCGGATGCGGGCGTCGAAGCCCGCCGCCTCGATGGCCGCGATGACCTTATCCTTCGGCAGGCCGAGGCCGCTGGCGATGGCTTTGGCGGCGGTCTTGCGGCGCTGGCCGAAAGCGGCACGGATGAGGGCGAAGTAGCCGTCCTCGTCCTCCACCTGTACGGCGGGAGTGGTGCGGATGTCCATCCGCACCACAGCGCTGGTGACCTTCGGGGCCGGGTAGAAGCTGCCCGGCGCGGCGGTGAACATCAGCTTTGAGGTGGCGTAGTAGCTCACGGCGCAGCTGATGGCGCTGGACGCCCGGGTGCCGGGGGCGGCGGCCAGACGGTCGGCGGCCTCCTTCTGCACCATGACGGTGAGGTTCTGGATGGGCAGGCGGTCGCCCAGCAGCTTCATGACGATGGGGCTGGTGATGTAGTAGGGCAGGTTGGCGCAGACAGCCACCGGCATCCCGGGGAACTCCTCCTCGATGAGGGCGCGGAGGTCTACTTTCAGAACATCCTGCAATACCAGCTTGAAGTTCTCCACGCCCGCCATGGTCTCGGCCAGCAGGGGCGGCAGGCGCTCGTCCACCTCGATGGACACCACCTTCGCGGCGCGCTGGGCCAGCTCTTTGGTCAGCACGCCGATGCCGGGGCCGATCTCCAGCACGCCCCAGCTCTTATCGACGCCGCTGGCGTCCACGATCTTGGGCGGCAGGCCGGGATTGATGATGAAGTTCTGTCCAAAGCCCTTGGAGAGCGCGAAATCGTATTTTTCGCACAGGGTGCGGATAACGGAGAGGTCGGTCAGCTCCGGCATAGTGGTTTTCCTTTCTGTTGCAGCCCTCTCAGCCGCTCGCGCGGCAGCTCCCCCAAAGGGGGAGCCACTGGCGTGTCGGTCGGGCCAACGCTGGACGAATAAAGTACGATGTATCGGAAACAGTAGTGCTCCGCTGTCTGGATTCACGGCAGCTTGACAAGGTGCGCTTGTTCAGAAGCGCCTGCCCCCGGAAGCAAGGCCCGCTCTTTTGCGCCATATCGGGCCTCAGGCATCCAGTAGAAAGTGGCCCGGTATGCCAAAGCCTCTCCCTTTGGGAGAGGTGTCTGCGCAGCAGACGGAGAGGGTCACTGCGTACTGGAAGCCTCCTGCTCCCCTTCCGCACCGGCCTCGGAGGAAGCGGTGCTCTGGGCTGCGGCCTCCGAAGAGGCTGCGGCGGAGTCGGCGGCGATGTCAGCGTCGTTCACGCCGCCCACGGTGGTGACGCCGGTGAGCTGCTGTGCGCAGCTGACGGCGCGCTGTATCTGCGGGTCCGTGTCGAGGGTGTAGTCATAGTAGCTGGCCTGCTCGTCGGCAGTCAGCGGGCGCTCCACGTCCACGGTCAGGCCGGTGCCGTCGACGCAGGAGCCGTCGCCGCAGATGAGCTTTGCCACCGTGACCACGACGGCACTGCCGTCCGAGAGGCGCTGGGGGCTGCTCTGGATGGTGCCTTTGCCCATCGTGGTGCTGCCCACGAGGCGGGTGCCGCACAGGGTGCGCAGGCTGGACGCAAAGAGTTCTGCCGCGCTGGCGGTGTTCTCGTTCACGAGGCAGACGGTGGGCTGGCTGATGACCGAGTCGCCGGTGCTGCTGCCCAGCAGGGTGCGGTTGCCTGCCTTATCCTCCGCGTAGGCCAGCACGCCTTCCGGCGCGACGAGCTTGATGCAGCTGATGGCGTCGTCAAGGATGCCGCCGCCGTTGTCGCGCAGGTCGAAGATGAAGCTCTGGGCGCCGCTGGCGGTCAGGCTGCGGAGCGCAAAATCCAGCTCACTGGGGGTGGAGTTGTCGAACTGCCAGATCTTGATGTAGCCCACATTGCCCTGCACCAGCGCGGAATCGACGCTGTTGGCCGTAAAGCCGAAGTGGGTCAGGTCGGCGGTGTGCTGGGCGTTCTCGCTGTCCAGCCAGCTTACATTGACGCTCGTGCCGCTCTCGCCCCGGAGTTTGTTCTGGACAGCCTCCACGCTGCCCAGACTTTTGATGTCTGCGCCGTCGATGGTGGTGATGTAATCGCCCCGCTGGAGGCCGGCCTCCTTGGCAGGAGACTCGTCATACACTTTGATGACCTTGGCGTAGCCGGACTGGTCGATGGCCAGCTCCACGCCGATGCCCATCAGCTTGCCGCTCTGGGCGTTGAGCAGGTCGGTGTAGGCCGAGGCGGTGTAGTAGCGGGCGTACTTGTCGCCGGTACCCAGCAGATAACCGGCAGTCAGACGGTCGTACAGCATGGTCTCGTCGATGTCGTAGTAGTCGTTGGCGCGCACATAGCGGTCTACCTCGGCCACCTTGTTGTACATGCTCTCCTTTTCCTTCACGCTGGTGACGGTGTGGTCAAACAGCCGCATCGCCATCAGCATCGTGATGGAAAAAGTGACCGTCATTGCCAGAATGACGATGGTCACGGTCATCCCTACGGAAATTTTGCGGTTCATTCAATATCCTCCCCCAGTTCAGACCAAAAGCATCAGGATGACACTGCCCAGTACCGACAGCAGGAACACTCCTGCCAGAATCAGACAGCCCACCCGAAGGATACGCTTGCGTTTTTGCTCGTTCATTTCGCCTTGTGGCCTCCTTTGACCCCTCGACTTCAATTACAGTTGTATTATCTTATCGGAATATAACCGCGGGGGTTGACCGCATTGGCCTTGGAGCCGCCCTTCCACACCTCGAGATGGAGGTGGTTGCCGGTAGAGTTGCCGGTGGAGCCCACATAGCCGATGAGGTCGCCCTGGTTGACATACCTGCCCGCCGACGTTGCCACCGAGCGCATATGGCCGTAGAGGGTGGAGTAGGCGTTGCCGTCTGTCATTTTGCCGTGATAGATGATGACATAGTTGCCATAGCCGCCGCTGGACCAGCCGGCCACCTGCACATAGCCGCTGGCGGCCGCGTAGATGGGCGTGCCTGCGGGGGCGGCAAAGTCGATGCCGGCGTGGAGCTTGTTGACGCCGGAGACCGGGTTCTTGCGCCAGCCGTACTCGCTGGAGATGCGGGTATAGCTCTTGAGCGGGCAGATAAAGCCGCTGAAGCTCAGCTGGGGCTTGCTGGCCGCTGCCGCTGCGATGAGCTTCTGGATCTCCTTCTTGACGGCCTCGTAGTTCATCTCGTCCGACTCGATGGCCGCCTGGGCGTTCTTCTGGGCCTGCTGGGCCTCAGCGGCGCTCAGACGGGCCTCCTTGACGCTGTTGTTGAGCTCGCTCTGCTTGGACTGCATCTGCTTGTTCTGGGCGTCCAGCTCAGACTTTTTGTTCTGCAGCTGGGTGCGCTCCTCCACGAGCTGGGTTCGGTCGGCCACAAGGGCTTCCTTCGCAGCCTTCATGTTGTCGAGTATCTCGGTGTCCTTCACCGAGATGTCCTGCATGACCTCATTGAAGGTCAGAAGCTCGTACAGATCGTTCACGGCCCGGAGCATGGCGACGCTGCCGCCGTCCCGCAGCTCCTGCATGGCGGCCATGTGGCTCTTGAAATCGTCCCACCGGTCGGCGATCTCCTGCTCTTTCCGGGCGATCTCGTTCTGCTTGGCGGTGATCTCCTGCTCTTTGACGCCGATGCTGTTCTGCACCTCGGAGATCTGGCTCTTGAGGACGCCGATCTGGCTCTGGAGCACCGAGACTTTTTCCTTCAGCTCAGACTCGAGGGCCTTGGCAGCAGCTTCCTTCTTTTTGGCGTCGTTCAGCTCCGTCTTATGCTGCTGGATGGACGCAGAGATCTTGTCCAGCTTGTTCTGCAGCGAGCTCATGCTGGTGGCCGCACTGGCCGGGTAGACCGTCACGCTCAGCACGAGGCAGGCGGCGGCCAGAAAGGCACAGGCGGCGCGCATCATGGCCGAATGGCCCGACGGCTTTGCGTGGCGGGGCGGATGGTGCAGGACAAAGCCTGCGGAATGCTTGTCGTGGTACACAGTAGGCCCTCCTTACACGTTCAGGTGCTTTCGGATGGAGAACATGCTGCCCAGACCGCCCACCAGAGCACCGCCCGCGAGGCTGTAGATCAGGATGGTGGGCCAGACATTCTCCAGCGGCACCAGAGCCGTACCCATGAGCATCTGCCACAGGCCGCCCAGCGTGGGCGACAGCCGAACGATGTAGGCATAGCCGCCGATGGTGGCAGCTGCCGTCAGGATGCCGGAGAGCAGGCCCATCGTCAGGCCCTCGATGACAAAAGGCAGGGTGACGAGGGCGTTGGTAGCGCCGACATACTTCATGATCTCGATTTCACGGCGGCGGGCAAAGACGCTCAGCCGGATGGTGGTGCCCACCGTGATGATGCTGACAGCCATCAGCACCAGCACCAGACCGCGCCCGACCTTGGTGACAGCCCGCTGGACCTCCACAAAGGTCTTGGTCATCTCGATGGGAGCCGTGACGCTGTAGACGCCGCTGATGTTCTCGAACTGCTTGCTGATGGTCTCCATCTGGCTCAGATCAGACAGGGAGACGCGGTAATTGGCCTTAAAGGGGTTGTCGTTCTCGAACTCGTTCAGCAGGGCAGCATAGTCGGACATATAGCCCTTGTACTGGTTGAGGACGTCTTCTTTGGACATATACTGCACCCGGCTCACACCTGCGGTGCCGCTGAGGGCATTGCCCACAGACTGGATGGTGGCGTCATCGGCCTCGGGGTCCACATAGACCACCATCTCGTTCTGGCTGCCCAGATAACTCACCATGCTGTCCACATTGACTTCAATGAGGCTGGCGAAGGCGTTCAGGGTCATGCAGACGCTGAGGGAGGCGATGCAGGCGATGGTCATGGCCCAGTGCTTGCCGAGGTTGAGCACGCCGCGCCGGGTGAGGAACCCAAACGTAGAGATTTTCATGCGTGTACCTCCTCGCCGAAGCTGGCCGGAACATCGGAGATGATGCGGCCCTGCTTCAGGGTGATGGTGCGGCGGTTGAAGCGGCGCACCAGTTCATGCTCGTGGGTGACGACAAGCACCGTGATGCCCATCTCGCTGACACGTTCCAGCAGTTCCATCATCTCAAGGCTCATCTCGGGGTCGATGTTGCCGGTGGGCTCGTCCGCGATGACGAGGCGGGGGCTGTGGGCCAGAGCGCGGGCCACGGCCACGCGCTGCTGCTCACCGCCGGAGAGGAACTCGGGGTAGACCTTTGCCTTATCTTCCAGATGCACCAGCTCCAGCATGTAGTTGACGCGCTCTTTGATGTCTTTTCTGCCGATATTGGTGACATGCATGGCAAACGCCACATTCTCATAGACCGTCATGGTGGGGATGAGGCGGAAATCCTGAAAGATGATGCCCATCTGGCGGCGGAGGAAAGGCACTTTGCCCCGGCGCAGCCGGGCGACGTCCTTGCCGTCCACCATGACGCGGCCCTCGGTGGGCAGCTCTTCGCGGAGGATGAGCTTGAGCAGAGTGGACTTGCCGGCGCCGGAGTGGCCCACCAGAAAGACGAACTCGCCGTCGTCTACATGGAAGTCGATGTCCTCCAGAGCGGGAGTATCACTCCGTTTGTATATCTTGGTGACATGTTCAAAATCTATCATGAGTATCTTGCTCCTGAAAAGTTATTACCCTCTCAGTCATCGCTGCGCGATGCCAGCTCTCCCAAAGGGAGAGCCACTGGCGTGTCGGTCAAGTCCACGCCAGATGAAAGAGCTTTTTATTTCGGACACGACAGTGCCCTGTTATCCTCTGTAGCAAGGCCCGCAATTTTACGCCACAATAAGCTTCTGCAGGCCGCTCAGAGTTTTCCGACCTGCCAACGGCTCCCCCCTTTGGGGGAGCTGTCGCGTCAGCGACTGAGAGGGCTAAAAAGAAACCGGCCAGCATCGGGGTCGAGCGGCCGGTTTCGGCGTCCGCAGCCGGAGCGGCTGAGACGAAATATCAATATTTGGCCGGGTTGTTGGACAGGTACTTCTTGACCATGAGCGCTACCTTGAACACGATAGCGTCGTCGAACTCACGCAGATCCAGACCGGTCAGCTTTTTGATCTTTTCCAGACGATACACCAGCGTGTTGCGGTGGACGAACAGGCCGCGGCTGGTCTCGGAGACGTTCAGGTTGTTCTCGAAGAAGCGCTGGATGGTGAACAGGGTCTCCTGGTCCAGACTCTCGATGCTGCCCTGCTTGAACACTTCGCGCAGGAACATCTCGCAGACCGTGGTGGGCAGCTGGTAGATAAGACGTGCGATGCCCAGATTGTCGTAGCGGATGATCTGCTTCTCGGTGTCGAACACCTTGCTGACTTCCATGGCGATCTGTGCTTCCTTAAAGGAAGTAGCCAGGTCCTTCACGTTGGCGATGGGGGTGCCGATGCCCACGACAGCCTTGATGTAATGCTCGCCGGACAGGGTGTCCACGATGCTGGCGGCCAGCTTCTCCATATCGGTGCGGTCGATGCCCTTGCGGATCTCCTTGACCAGGACGGTATCCGTCTCGCTGATGTTGAAGACGAAGTCCTTCTGCTTGTCGGGGAACAGGCTGCTCACCACGTCGTAAGCGGAGATGTCGCCGCCGCTGGTGACGCGGACGATGAACACCACGCGGGAGACGTCGGTGGCAAAGTGGAGCTCACGGGCCTTGGCGTAGATGTCGCCGGGCAGGATGTTGTCCAGCACCACATTCTTGATAAAGTTGGCCTTGTCGAACTTCTCGTCGTGATACTGCTTGATGCTCTGCAGGCTGATGGACAGCACAGCGGCAAACTGGCCCGCAGTCTCGTCCGCACCTTCCACAAAAACGGCATAATCGTTATGCTTTGCGCTGGAGAACTGCTGGTAGGTGTAGCCATCCCGCACGAAGCGGTCACCGGCCGTCAGACGCTCTGCCATAAAGCCCTCGCGCACCTCGCCGATCAGATTCAACTCCGAGCAGGAGATGACAGCGCCGGTCTCATCCACCACGCCGACCACGCGGTCGATCGCGTCCTTCATCTGGTAGATCACGCTCTGAAATACTCTATTGGCCATAAATGGATACCCCTTTTCCTCTCTTGTGCAAACCGCAGGTGGGCGGGATTGTGATTTTTAACAATTTCGCCGCATTACATTTTATATTTTACACAAAAGAATTTACTTTTGCAACATATTTCACCAAAAAAAATTCTTCTTTCTTGTTGAAATTATCTTTCGGGGCCATTTTCGAGCCAAAAAGGGCCTTTCTGCGTGGTTCTGAGGGCTATTTTACCGGCAAAATGTGATACTTTTTTGAAAACCGGGTGAAAAGCAGTCCTTTACCCCGTGGTAATTTTCGCCACCTCGTCGGCTGTCAGCTCCCGCCACTGGCCCGCAGCAAGGCTCTCGTCCAGCGCAAGCCCGCCGATGGCATCCCGGTGCAGGGCGTTGACGCCCGCACCGTAGACGCCGAACATCCGCTTGATCTGATGATACACGCCCTGCCTGAGCAGGACGCGGACCGTCAGACCGTCGGGGGTGAGGGCGGACACTTCCGCCGGCGAAAGGGCCGTGCCGTCGGCAAGGGTGACGCCTGCGGCAAAGCCGGCCTTCATCTCTTCCGTCAGCGGGGTGTCGATGACGACGGTATAGGTCTTGGAGACATGGCGTTTAGGCGCGAGGATGTCGTGGGCAAAGCCGCCGTCGTCCGTCAGCAGAACGAAACCGGTGCTGGTCTTGTCCAGCCGCCCCGCCGGGAACAGCTCCCGCCGGGGATAGGCATCCCCCACCAGATCCACGACCGTCGTGTCCCGCTTGTCGGCGGAGGCGCTGACGACGCCCTCGGGCTTGTTGAGCATAAGGTAGACGAACTGCCGGTAGGCCAGCGCTTTGCCGTCCACCGCCACGGCGTCAGCCTCTTTCAGCTGGGTGTCCCCTTTCCTGCAGACCGCGCCGTTGACCGTGACGCGACCTTTCGCCAGCAGTGCCTTCGCCTCGCTCCGGGTGCATTGGGCCGTCTCGGCTAAATGTTTATCGAGTCGCATGAAAACTCCTTCTGTGTGCAGAAAAGAGGCCGTTGCCTGCGGCAACAGCCTCTTTTCCTGTAAAATCACGTTTAGACGCTCAGGTTTGCGTGCTGTTCCACAGCGTCCGGGTTGGCGTCAAAGATGGGCTTGAGGATGTGAGCAATGAACTCCTCCACCTGCTGGGGAGCGCGGCCCACAAAGTTCTCCGGCACAAGGCCCGCCACGATCTCTTCCTTGGTCAGACCAAAGGCCGGGTCGGCGGCGATGCGGTCCACCATGTCGTTGGGCAGACCCTCTTCCTTGACCTGCTTGCCGGCGGCGATGGCGTGCTGGCGCAGACGCTCGTGGAGCTCCTGACGGTTGCCGCCCTTCTCCACGGCCTGCATCATGATGTTCTCGCTGGCCATGAAGGGCAGCTCAGCCATCAGGCGGCTGCGCACGACCTTCGGGTAGACCACGATGCCGTCGGTGACGTTGAGCATGATGTTCAGGATAGCGTCGGTGGCGAGGAATCCCTCAACCATGGCAACGCGCTTGTTGGCGCTGTCGTCCAGCGTGCGCTCGAACCACTGCGTGCCGGTGGTGAAGCTGGGGTTGAGTACATCCACCATCAGGTAGCGGCTCAAAGCGCAGATGCGCTCGCAGCGCATGGGGTTGCGCTTGTAGGGCATGGCGGAGGAACCGATCTGGTTCTTCTCAAACGGCTCTTCCATCTCCTTGAAGTTGGCCAGCAGGCGCAGGTCGGTGGCGAACTTCATGCAGCTCTGGCCGATGCCGGCCAGGGCGTTGAGGATGAAGGCGTCCACCTTGCGGCTGTAGGTCTGGCCGGACACCGGGATGACGGCCTCGCTGTCGAAGCCCATCTCCTCAGCGATGGAAGCATCCACGGCGCGGATCTTGTCGGCGTCGCCCTTGAACAGCTCCATAAAGGAAGCCTGGGTGCCGGTGGTACCCTTGACGCCACGCAGCTGCAGGGTAGCCAGACGGTGGTCGATCTCGTTGAGGTCCATCACCAGCTCGTTGGCCCACAGGGTAGCGCGCTTGCCCACGGTGGTGGGCTGGGCGGGCTGGCAGTGGGTGTAAGCCATGCAGGGCATATCCTTATACTCCTCGGCGAACTTTGCCAGCTTTGCCAGCACGCCGATGAGCTTCTTGCGCACCAGCTCGAGGCCCTGACGCATCACGATGATGTCGGTGTTGTCGCCGACATAGCAGCTGGTGGCACCCAGATGGATGATGCCTGCCGCCTTGGGGCACTGCTGGCCGTAAGCGTAGACATGGCTCATGACGTCGTGGCGCACCAGCTTTTCCCGCTCGATGGCGACTTCATAGTTGATGTCGTCCACATGAGCTTCCAGCTCGGCCACCATCTCGGGGGTGATATTGGTCAGGCCCTGCTTCATCTCGGCCCGGGCCAAGGCCACCCACAGGCGGCGCCAGGTGCGGAACTTGTTGTCGTCCGAGAAGATGTACTGCATCTCATCGGAGGCATAACGGGTGGAAAAGGGACTGATATAACGGTCATGCTGAGACATTGGTTGTTTCCTCCTTGTAGCCCTCTCAGTCTGCCTCCGGCAGCCAGCTCCCCCAAAGGGGGCAACAACGACGACCGCCGCCAGTGGCGGAATCAGGGAGTCGCTGTTGGGGCAGCGGCCAGCAAGACGCGCGCAATGCGCAGCGGATGCTGGATGCCGCAACCCGGGTGCGGAGCACCATTGGCAAACCGGGTAACTCTGCGCTGTCCGCCGGAAGTGTACTGGCACATCAAAGGGCGGGCCTCGCTGCAGAGGGCAGAAGCTTCTCAGCAGGGCATTTTGTCAAGCTGCTGTGAATCTGTACAGCAGGGCACTATCGTTTCCGAAACAGAAAACTTTATTCATCCTGCTCAGACCTGGCCGACACGCCAGTGGCTCCCCCTCTGGGGGAGCTGACGCGTAAGCGTCTGAGAGGGCTATTATACCATCAAATCTTGAAATAGTCCACGCCGCCCTCTAAAATAGGCTGGTACTTGTCGCCGGTGACGTTCTTGTACAAGTACTCGCCGCTGCGCTCCGAATGGCCCATCTTGCCGAAGACACGGCCATCCGGGCTGGTGATGCCCTCGATGGCGAGGACGGAGCCGTTGGGGTTGTACTTCATGTCCATGCTGGGGCTGCCGTTCTGATCGACGTACTGGGTCGCGATCTGGCCGTTGGCGATGAGGGTGTCCAGCACGCTCTGAGGTGCCACGAAGCGGCCCTCACCGTGGCTGATGGCCACGGTGTGCTGGTCGCCCACGCTGCACTTGGACAGCCAGGGGCTGCCGGTGGAGGCGATGCGGGTGCGCACCAGCATACTCTGGTGGCGGCCGATGGTGTTGAAGGTCAGGGTCGGGTCGCAGGCCGTGATGGGGCGGATGTCGCCGTAAGCGGCCAGACCCAGCTTGATGAGGGCCTGGAAGCCGTTGCAGATACCCAGCATCAGACCATCCCGGTGCTGCAGCAGGTCGCGGACTGCCTCAGTGACCGCAGGATTGCGGAAGAAGGAGGCGATGAACTTTGCGCTGCCGTCCGGCTCGTCGCCGCCGGAGAAGCCGCCGGGCAGCATGACGATCTGGCTCTCGTTGATGGCCTTGACCAGTGCCTCGCAGCTGGCGGTGACATCAGCGGGGGTCAGGTTGCGGATGACCAGCACCTCGGGGTCCGCACCGGCGCGGGCAAAGGCGTGGGCGGTGTCGTACTCGCAGTTGGTACCCGGGAAGACCGGGATGATGACCTTCGGCTTTGCCACGCCGATCTTGGGCGCAGCGGGGGCGGTCAGGCTGCCGTCGATCTTCTCGACGGCGGGGCCGGCCTTGCGGTAGGGATAGACGGGCTCGAGCTTGCTCTCCCAGATCTCCTGCAGCTGAGCCATATCCAGCTTGTCGCCGCAGCACTCGAAGGTGTAGTCTGCGGTGGTCTCGCCCAGCAGCTCACCAGCCGGGGCGTCAGAGACCATCTCCAGCACGATGGAGCCGTACATGGGCTTAAACATATCGTGGGTGGTCATGTTGTTCATCATCTTGAAGCCGATGCGGTTGCCCAGACCCATCTTGAAGAGAGCCTCGGCCAGACCGCCATAGCCCACAGAGGAAGCAGCGGCCACCATGCCATCTTCCATCATCTGCTCAACTTTCTTGTAGTTGGCCTTCAGGGAGAAGAAGTTGGGGCAGCCGGTGACGGGGTCCAGGATGGGCCGGATGAGGACGACGGTGCTCTCCGGCTTCTTGAACTCGGTGGAGACGACGCGGCCGGCCTTGCCGATGGCGGTGGCGAAGGACACCAGCGTGGGAGGCACATCCAGCTGCTCGAAGGAGCCGGACATGCTGTCCTTACCGCCGATGGAGGCGATGCCGAGGCCGATCTGCGCGTCCAGTGCGCCCAGCAGAGCGGCCAGCGGCTTGCCCCAGCGCTCCGGGGAAGTGCCAAGGCGCTCGAAGTACTCCTGGAAGGTCAGGTAGGCGTCCTCATAGCGGAAGCCGGAGGCCACCAGCTTGGTCACACTCTCGACGACGGCCATCCGTGCGCCCACATACTGGTTGGCGCTCATGAGGTAGGGGTTGTAGCCCCATGCCATGCCGGAGCAGGTGTTGGTCTCGCCGTCCACGGGCAGCTTGGCCACCATGGCGTTCTGGGGGGTCAGCTGGCATGCGCCGCCGAAGGGCATCAGCACGGTGGCCGCGCCGATGGTGGAGTCGAACCGCTCAGAAAGACCCTTCTTGCTGCAGACGTTCAAATCGCCCACCATGTTCTTCATCTTCTGCTCGAAGGTCACGCCGGCCCACTGGGGCTGCCAGACAGTCCCCTTCTCGATGTGGACGTTCTGATGCTTCTCAGCGCCGTTGGAGTTCAGGAACTCGCGGCTGATGTTGACGATGGACTTGCCGTTCCACACCATGCTCAGACGCTTTTCCTCGGTGACCTTTGCCACGGGGGTGGCCTCAAGGTTCTCCTCGGTGGCGATGGCGATGAACTTGTCCACGTCCTCAGGGGCCAGAGCCACGGCCATACGCTCCTGGCTCTCGCTGATGGCCAGCTCGGTGCCGTCGAGGCCGTCATACTTCTTGGTGACCTTGTTCAGGTCGATATACAGGCCGTCGGCCAGCTCGCCGATGGCGACAGAGACGCCGCCGGCACCGAAGTCGTTGCAGCGCTTGATCATCTTGCAGGCGTCCTCGCGGCGGAACAGGCGCTGCAGCTTGCGCTCGATGGGGGCGTTGCCCTTCTGGACCTCAGCACCGCAGTGCTCGAGGCTGTCCAGCTTGTGGGCCTTGGAGGAACCGGTGGCACCGCCGATGCCGTCGCGGCCGGTGCGGCCGCCCAGCAGGACGATGACGTCGCCGGGAGCGGGGCATTCGCGGCGGACGTGGGAAGCGGGCGTTGCGCCCACAACAGCGCCGATCTCCATCCGCTTTGCCACATAGCCGGGATGATAGATCTCATCCACCTGACCGGTGGCAAGGCCGATCTGGTTGCCGTAGGAGGAATAACCGGCGGCAGCGGTGGTCACCAGCTTGCGCTGGGGCAGCTTGCCGGGCAGGGTCTCACTGACGGGCTTGAGGGGGTCGCCTGCGCCGGTGACGCGCATGGCCTGATAGACGTAGCTGCGGCCGGACAGCGGGTCGCGGATCGCACCGCCGATGCAGGTGGCAGCGCCGCCGAAGGGCTCGATCTCCGTCGGGTGGTTGTGGGTCTCGTTCTTGAAGAGGAACAGCCAGTCCTCATCCTTGCCGTTGACGTCGCACTTGATCTTCACGGTGCAGGCGTTGATCTCCTCAGACTCGTCGAGGTTCTTCAGGATGCCCTGCTTTTTCAGTTCCTTGGCACCGATGGTGGCCAGGTCCATCATGCAGCGGGGCTTGTTCTCCCGGCCAAGGTCGGCGCGCATGGCCATGTAGCGGTCGAAGGCCTCCTGCACCACGGCATCGTCGATCTGGACGTCGTCCAGAATGGTTCCGAAGGTGGTGTGGCGGCAGTGGTCCGACCAGTAGGTGTCGATCATCCTGATCTCGGTGATGGTCGGGTCGCGCTTCTCCGAGCGGAAATACTCCTGGCAGAACTTGATGTCGCCCAGGTCCATGGCGAGGCCCTTCTCGTCGATGAACTTTTTCAGGCCTGCCTCATCCAGCTCGTTGAAGCCGTCCAGCACCTCCACTTCGGTGGGGATGGGATACTCCATCTTCAGGGTAGCCCTGGTGTCCAGCGAAGCCTCGCGGGCCTCCACCGGGTTGATGACGTATTTCTTGATCTCAGCCACCTGCTCATCGGTCAGGGTGCCTTCCAGCAGGTAGACCCGGGCAGAGCGCACCAGCGGGCGGTCGCCCTGGCTGATGAGCTGGATGCACTCGGCGGCAGAGTCGGCGCGCTGGTCGAACTGGCCGGGCAGATACTCCACGGCGAAAGACACGCCGTCGGAGACGGGCAGCTCGGCATAGGTGTTATCCACCGGCGGCTCACTGAACACGGTGGGGACGCACTGCTCAAACAGAGCCTCGTCGATGCCCTCCACATCGTAGCGGTTGAGCAGACGCAGACCGTTCAGCTCCTTGATGCCCAGCAGAGAGACGAGCTCATTGCGCAGGCTCTGGGCCTCGCCGTCGAAGCCGGGTTTCTTTTCAACATAGATACGATATACCATTGGAAAATCCCCCTTGTTGTCAGCCCTCTCAGTCACCTTCGGTGACAGCTCCCCCAAAGGGGGAGCCACTGGCGTGTCGGTCAGGCCGCACAGCCTGAGAGGAGTTTTGTTTTACCAGAAACAGAAGTGCTCCGCTGTCCAGATTCACGACATCTTAACAGGTATTATTGTTCAGAAGCCGCTTTTTTTGACAGCAGCGCACTGTATTTTGCGGCATATATGCTTTCAGCAGTCAGCTCAGAGCTTCCCGGCCTGCCAAAGCCTCTCCCCTTGGGAGAGGTGGCATTGCGAAGCAATGACGGA
>OGKB01000903.1_pt1 | contig 17915 bp, 18 predicted proteins | sample 1572351 | NCBI WGS metagenome assembly OGKB01 (sample SAMEA2582088, study PRJEB24529) | metagenome | biome: Human gut stool | place: China | collected 2011
TTTCATGTAGAGGCGATTGTCTTCTACCTTTTCAAACTGCGAACGCTCTAACTCTGCCTCCAGCTGATCCACAAACAAGAGCCACTCCTTTTGCTCGCTTTGCTGCTGGTAACGAACTTCTGAAATGAGGAGCTGACTCATAGCTTGAAAAAGGAGTAAGCCTCCGCTAACGACGATAAGGGCAATCAGAGATTCTAAAAGAGTGAACGCTCTTACCTTACTGCTCTTTAAGATCGAGCAACTTCTCTGAACCATGGTAGACCTCCAATCCTTTTTCACTAGCAAATACCTGAATCTCAACTCCGTTTATGTTTACTTGATTTTGCCCTGTTTGCAGAGCCATCTTAGCTACACGCAAGGCTTCTTCTTTTTGCAAGATTTCTGCCTCTTCTTGTCTATTTTTCTGAATTTGCCCCAAGAGGAGGGTTGCAATACTGGCAAATATGGCTAGCGCTACTACTGCTTCTAGTAAGATCACTGCCCTAATTTTTTGTTTCCTTAATGCGTTTAATTTTTCCATTTCCTAGATATAATTGATAGCGAATCGCTCCTTTGCTAGTCTGAAATTCAACCTTAGCCAGGGACGAATTGCCCCCAGCTCGGTCAAATATAATGCTTTGTCCAGATGGTGCCTGAATCCCTTTTGGAACGGTCAAGTTTTGACTGCCATTGCTGATCGTCTGTCCATCTAAGTTCAGACTGGTTTTTTGCTGACTGGCAACACTGTGTTTTTGCGTTTCCCGATAGAGTTCTTCAAACTCCATAAAGAAAATCTGCTCCTCTACCGCCGCAAAACTGGACTGAACAGAACCGGACAAGCCCAAAGCAAGGATACTCACAAGTCCCAAAACTAAGAGACTTTCAAGCATAGTAAAGGCCTTAATCTGCAACAGTTTGACTGGTTTTTTGTTTTGCATGGTAGTCTTTATAAGCTTTGGCTTGCTCAGCTGTGATACGACCGTCCGCTTGTAATTTGCTAAGGCTAGCATCTTCATTCTTGTCCAGACTATAGAGCTCTGCCTGGCTTTCTACGACCTTGACAACAGCAGCTTTTCCTTTATCATCTACGGCATCCTTTTGCTTAGTCAAATTGGGCACAAAGAGCAAGAGAAGAACACTGATGATTAAAAGGACGACTAGCATTTCTACCAAAGTGAAAGCTTTAACCTTGGCTTTTTTTAAATTTGTCATGAGTTTTTTCATTTTAAAAATTTACCTCCATATTTTGATACATGGGCATAAGCATTGCCGCATAAAGTAAAACGATAATCAGGGCCACAAAGATAAAAACCAGTGGCTGTACCAGATTCATGGTACGATTAACTCGGGTAAAAAAGGCTTCCCAAGTTTTTTCAGCATAGATTTCCAACTCACTCCCCAGCTTGGACTTGACTTCCCCATACTCGATGATGAGGCTCAACTCCTTTTTAAAGAAAGGATAAGTCGCTATGGTTTGAGAAAATTCGCGGCCATTTTGCAGGGCTTGAGCCAGATCTTGACCGATTTCTTTAAAGAGCTGGGAGCCTTGTTCCTGCATGATATGAAAAATCTGCGTCAGCTCCATTCCCTGTGAAACCATATTGCCCCATTCACGCGCATAATAAGCTGTCAGATAGGTCTGGACAAAGATTCCCAGAAAGGGAATCCGCGCTAACATAGAGAAGACCCGCATCTTAGAACTTCTTTTGTAGAAAGTGAGAGCTAAAAGTAGAGACAGAGAGCAAGCCAACACTAGTCCCAGAAAAATTTGTGGCAGATTGCCAATGATTTGAGTGGCGATATTGCTACTGTCCAGTTGGGGGAGTAGATAGTTTCTCAACCCCAACATGATTAGCAGGAGAAATCCCAGCAAAATCAAAGGATAGGTCGCTACTTCAATTAACTTTTTCTTGACCTTGGACAAATTATCCAGATATTCTTCTATCTTCCCCAGACTCAGATGGAGATTTCCATGAACTTCAGCTAGAGATAATTGGGTCACAATAGCACTTGAAAAGCCCAAACTTTCCATCATTTCTGAGAAGGATTTCCCCTGAGACAAGCCTTGGTGCATCTGGGCTACATAGTCCTTTTCCAGCAGGGCACTTCTGCCCAAGAAAGAAGTAATTTCCACCAAATGAAAGCCACTGGAGAAGAGGTTGTTAAACAAGGTGATGATTTTCTTCTGCTTAGCTGTAGCTAACTTTTTCCGTTTCAGCCTGAAGACTTGTGATATGTCCATCTTTAAGAAGCTGATCAATCTGCTCATTCCAGCTAGTTGGCTGGTGTTCTTGATAGTCTTTGTTTGCAAAGTCAACGATTCCTCCTCCCCCAATTAATCTCTGGTAGCAGACTCCTTGCAGAACAACAGTTAGTTCCTCCTCCGTCGCCCCCAACTCCAGAAGACGTTCATAAACACCTCGGATACTCTTGGCATGAATGGTTGAAAAGACCGTCGCACCTGTCAAACTAGCTCTGACCACTGCACGCGCTGTCTCGCTGTCACGAATTTCTCCGATAATCAAGAGGTCAGGACGATGCCGAAGAGACAGTTTGATCAGATTTTCATAGGTCAAGCCAATCGCCTCATTCAGCTGCAACTGGAGCATATCTTCCTGCTTGATTTCGACAGGATCTTCAATGGACATGACTTGCTGCCCTTTAAAGAGAGACTTGGCTAATTCGTGCATCAGTGTTGTCTTACCACTGCCGACTGGACCTGCAAAGAGATAGAGTCCTCTTTGCCTGTATTGCTTGCCCAGTTCGTTCATATCCTGAAACCAGAAATGCAGGTCCTGCTCCTCATCGTGTAACAAACGAATGACCAAACTCTCATGTCCCCGATAATCTCCCACGGTAGACAAACGCAGAGAAGACACCTTCTCCCCATGCTGATAGTCGCAAGAACCCAGCTGACTGCGCCGCTTTTCTCCTACGTTCATCCCCGCTACAAACTTAAAATGACTAATCACAGCAGCTAAAACATCAAACTCATAGGAGTCCACTAGACACCGTTCGTCTCCAACCCGCATGTGAAGTTCGTAGGACTTTTCCTTGGGGATAAAATAGATATCCTGGGCCTTCTTTTCTTTCGCAGTAGCAATAATTCTCTGTGCAATTTCTTGTACCATACCGCCCTCCTTATCTAACTATTCGCAAAAAAATAAAAAAAGCAACTTAAAAAGTTACTTTTTTATCTCCATTTCATGCGGCAAGAACGGTGCTTTTCTTGACCTGTTTGTTTTTCATAGCCTGGACGTAGCTTTTCATCGGGGATGACTTGCTCATCCTGTAAAAGTGCCAAAGAATGGTACTGCTGCAAATACTCATCACACTCATCACACCAGCGTTTATCAGCAGGATCCCAAAAGATAGTCATCAAATCACTCCGACTCTTATAAAGAGGATTCTTCTTTTTCAGCTCAAACCAGCATGATTTATAATATTTTAGAGCATCATAGTACTTGTCAAAAGATTGACTCATGATGACATCTTCTTCCCAACCTTCTATGAACCACCACGGTTCAAAGTCCCCATACATTTCTATAACACGATACATTCTTACTACTTCCTTTGTACCGTATATTATATCTAATTTTTTAATACAAGAAAAGGATTTTGCTTGTTTCCCCCATTAGAAATTTCTTTAATCCTATTATTTTCATCTGATAATAAAAATAGGAGTCCCTTATTGACCCCTATTTTTTATCTTCTTAGGCTTGATAACGTTTCACACCATCTAGGTAGGTTGCTACCAATTCCAAATCTTTATCTAGTACGATAAAGTCGGCATCGTAACCTTCACGGATTTGACCACAAACATCATCGATGTGAACAGATTTTGCTGGGTTGAGGCTGGCCATCATGACTGCTTCATGTGGATTCGCAATTCCCCATTCGACCACATTCTTCAAACCGTCTTTGAGTTTGAGGATTGAACCTGCCAAATTGCCTGTCGATTTGAGACGAGCAGTTCCATTTGCAACGACTACTGGGAATTCTCCCAACATGTAGTCACCGTCTTCCAAGCCACCAGCTGTCATACAGTCTGTGATAAGGGCAATATTTTCAGTTCCCTTTTGCTTGAGCAAAATGTCACAGGCCTTTGGATCTACGTGGTGACCATCACAAATCAATTCTGCGTAAGTATGTGGCAACTCATACATGGCTCCCACCATACCGAGCTCACGGTGAGTCAAACCACGCATTCCATTGTAGGCATGTACCCAAACACTCGCTCCAGCATCGACTGCTTTTTTAGCTTCATCAAAAGTCGCATTTGAGTGTCCAAGAGCAACAGTCACTCCTTCGCCCGTAACTGTACGAACAAAGTCTTCTACACCTTCGCGTTCTGGCGCAAGGGCGATTTTATTGAGCAAGCCATTGGCAGCTTTTTGCCAAGCACGAAACTCATCCATACGAGGGTCTTTCATATAGGCAGGGTTTTGAGCCCCCTTGTATTTCTCTGTGAAATATGGGCCTTCAAAATAGATCCCACGAATCTTGGCTCCACTTGCCTCCTGGTAATGAGCACCGATATTTTCAGTTACCGCAAGCAACTGCTCGTAAGAGGAAGTCAACGTCGTTGGCAAGAAGCTGGTAACACCCGTGCTAAGTAGTCCTTCACTCATGGTATGAAGGGTACCTTCGATGTTATTATCCATGACATCCACACCGCCAAATCCATGAATGTGGGTATCCACAAGTCCTGGGGCAATGCTATAACCGGTATAGTCAATCACCTCAGCTCCTTCAGGAATCTCTTCTACATGTTTACCAAACTTGCCATCCACAAGTTCCAAGTAACCGCCACGACGAACTCCGTGTGGGTAGAAAAACTGATCCGCTTTAATATAATTAGGCATAATGATAACCTCCTTGATAGATTGATTCTAGAATTTATTATGTCAATTACATTATAAACCTTTCTTTTTCATTTGTAAATGGTATAGACCTATTTTCTAGAGATATTTTAAAAGAGCTGGATATCTCCAACTCTTTGATTTTATTTTGATTTCACAGGCAGTTCTTGAGCAGCCTTAACAGCAGCTGCAATCGTCTCTGCGTAAAGTTTAGCACCTTCTTCAATCATGTTGCTATCATTTCCAAAGTGGACTTGGTCAGTTCCGGCCCAGATTTCAGGGTGTTCCTTAGCAACCTTATTCCAGTCAGCGATGCTCACGTAAGGATTCTTTTCAGCTAATTCTCTCGCATAAGCCGCATACTGCTCCACTGATGCATAAGTGTCCTTGCTCTTGTCTCCCTCATAAGGTGTCACCAGTATCAGATGGTGTCCTTTCGGTAGATTGTTCACGATGCTGTCCAAATCATTCTTATAGCCTTCAGGATTGTTGACCCCCGTTGCAATGACAACTGTTTTTAAAAGCGCCTTGTTCTGGCTATTATTGAGCATGATGTCATTGGCTTGCTTGGTCGTCCGACTAACCTGGGCATTGATATTTGCATCAGGAAGTGCCTCTTTTAAGGCTGCATTGGCACGTAAAGTCACTGAATCTCCTATTAGGCTTGTTCCCTCAGAAATTCCTAGGCGACTGGCTTCAGCTTGTTCAGCAAGAGTCTTTGTTTGTCCTATATTGGTCTGAGCTTGCTTGAAACCATTGACCATCAAGTCTGTCTCAAAAGCTCCAACTTGAGGAGCCATAGCTATGATAATCAAGGTAAGTAAGGAAAGGACGCCCACAACACTAGCACTAATAGGTTTGATATGATGCAGTTTAGTGATTTTTCTAACCAAAGCATTGGTCTTACCGGCAATCAATGGCTCAATAATATAGAAGGATAAGATAGCAAAGAAATAGGAAAAGATAACGGTTAAAATAACAGCGGGCAGATTGCTCATCAACTGAGAAAAGATAATATAGAAAGGCCAGTGGAAGAGGTAAACCGCGTAGCTGGTATCCGCTAAAAATGTGATGATCCGAGGTTCTTGTATCTCAGGCGTTTTCTCATGCAAGACACGCGCAGCAAAAATCATGGTCACGGCCGCTAAACTTGCCAGTAAGAAACCGAATAGATAAGCAAACAGGTAGGTGAACTTGACAAAGAAAGTCAAGAGCACTAATACCAAAAGGCCTGCAGCAAACACCAGTAGATTCTGACGAAGATCCCACGTCCGGTCAAACTGCTTGACTAAATCGCTCGTCTGACGAACCCCCACAACTGTCGCCAAAATGCTTCCTAAAAAGAAGGGATAGACATGGGTTAAACTTGAAAAGTAGACAGACGAATGGGAACTAGCCATTAGACTACCAATAAACATGGAGAAAAAGCTAATGATGAAAGCTCCCGCAGAAAGGAGAAATACCATCCCTCTCAATTGACTACTAGATTTTGAACGTTTCGATAAGAACCAAACTGCCAATCCCCAGAGAATATAGTAGTGAACCTCAACAGCTAGGCTCCAGTTGTGAACAAAGAGATGCGGAATGAACTGGGATTCATAACTACCCCCTGTTAACATCTCATAGAAGTTGGTCATAAAACCAAAAACTCCCGCAATCTGACCGCCAATTCCAGCAACATAGTCTTGGCGAACTAAGAGGGTAAAGGGCATGATCACCAAAACCATCAGAACCACAGGTGGTACGATGCGGTAAAACCGTCTCTTAAAAAAGCCCAGTAAATCAATCTGGCGTTTTTTCCCAAATTCTTCTAAAAGGAGGGCAGTGATCAAAAATCCTGAAAAAGTGAAAAAGACATCTACCCCAAAGAAGCCTCCAGGAAAGATTGTTTGAAAGAAGTGGTACAAGAGCACCAAAAGTAAACCTGTAATCCTAATCAAGGAAAACCATTTAATACGCATACGAGTTTATTCCCCACTCAATTAGATCGTAAAAACATCTAATTTTATTCCATAATACACCTTATTTTATCAAAAAAAGAAGAAAAATCCTAAGAGAAAACTTAGGATTTCAGTATTCTATTTTTACACTTTAGAAATTGCGTCCTGACTTGTTGTAGCCATATTTTTCCACAAAATATTCACGGAATTCCAAGAGATTGTCATCCACGATGGCTTGACGGACCTGCTTCATCAGGTTGAGTAAGAAGTAGAGATTGTGGTAGCTAGTCAAGCGGATACCAAAGGTTTCGTCAGCCTTGAGCAGGTGGCGAAGGTAGGCGCGTGTATAGTTCTTACATGTATAGCAATCACACTCAGGATCCAGTGGCGTAAAGTCTTCAGCGAATTGGGCATTTTTGACAACCAAACGACCTTGACTGGTCATACAAGTTCCATTACGAGCGATGCGAGTTGGCAAGACACAGTCAAACATATCTACACCACGAATAACTCCATCAATCAAGCTATCTGGCGCTCCCACACCCATCAGGTAGCGAGGTTTGTTTTCAGGAAGGAGTTGGGTTGTGAAGTCCAAGACTGCATTCATCTCTTCGTGCGTTTCTCCCACAGCCAAACCACCGATAGAGTAGCCTGGGAAATCCATGCCGACAAGGTCGTGAGCCGACTGACGACGAAGGTCTTCAAATCCTGCCCCCTGCACAATTCCAAACAAACCTTGATCCTGTGGGCGACGGTGAGCCTTCAAACCACGCTCAGCCCAACGACTGGTACGTTCGATTGATTTCTTAACGTAATCATAGGGTTGGTAAAACTGAGGACATTCATCAAAAGACATCATGATGTCTGAGCCTAGATTGTTCTGAATAGAGATGGCCTTTTCTGGCGATAGGAACATCTTGGATCCATTGAGATGGTTTTTAAAGGTTACTCCTTCTTCGGTGATATTTCGGCTATCTGCTAGGGAATAAACCTGGAAACCACCACTATCCGTCAAAATTGGCTGGTCCCAATTCATGAACTTGTGGAGACCGCCTGCGCGTGCGATGAGTTCATCTCCAGGGCGAAGCCAGAGATGATAAGTATTAGAGAGGATAATCCCTGATCCCATCTCCTTTAACTCTTCAGGTGACTGGGTTTTAACAGTGGCTTGGGTCCCAACTGGCATAAACATGGGTGTCGGGAAGGTACCGTGTGGGGTGATGATTTCTCCTAGACGAGCTCCTGTGTGTTTTTCTTTCTTAATCAAACGGTATTTGATTGGTGAATCTGACATTTTCTACCTCCGAAGCTGGGAAAGACAGTCCCAGTTCATACTTTGTGCCCAAAGGCATACTGTATGATTTTATCAAAAAAACCAGGAACTGTCACGAACTATGGTATAATGAAAGAATGAAATACCCAAAAATTGATTTAAAAACCATTCGTCTGCAGACTAGGCAATTTCAGGCTGAAAATCCCCGCCTCTTTCTCGTCTATCTCTTACCTAGCATACTGGTCATCTTATCAGGCTTTCTCAACCCCTTGGCTCGTCTCCAAGAAAGTGTTTTAGAGCAATCCTTTTTCAGCATGCTGGCACAAGTGCTCCAAGCCTATCTCTTCCCGCTAGTGGTTTCTTTTGTGAGCACGATTTTTCTAGCAGGTGCTGCCTTTGCGACACTCCGACTCCTCAAGGATCCTGATACAGAACTCTCAGTAAAATCAAGTCTAGCCCTCTTTGCTGAAGAGCGCTTCTCGCAAACCTTCCTAACTCTGCTCATCAAACGTTTCTACCTCTTTTTATGGAGCATTCCAAACTTAGTAGGCGTTTATTTTCTCTTTTATAGCAATCTCTTGGCTCGTAGATTTGTTGCCCTACATCCAGAATTTCCAAAACTAGACCTCTCATCCGTTGAAACCAAGCAATTCCTTATGACCTTTGGACTCTACTTTTTCGCGAGTCTCATCTTGATGATTGTGGGCAATATCCTCTATATCCCGCAACATTATGCTTACTCGCAGGTAGAATTCCTCCTCTGCGACACTCTGGATTTAGGACAAGTTAAACCCCGTCAAATCCTGAAAACCAGCCGTTTCTTGATGAAGGGTTACAAGTTTCAACGCTTTGTCCTCGACCTACAACTACTCCCTTGGTACTTCCTCAACTGGATTACTTTTGGAATTGCTAGCTTTTCAATCCTTCCCTATATCCAAAACAATCACATCTTCTTTTACAGAGCCCTACTAGCCCGTAAACGTCGAAATGGATAAGAGTCTACAAAAACCAGCGTCCTGAACGACGCTGGTTTTCTTATTTCAAAAGCAACATACTCAGCAGAGTCAAAATAGCAGGCCCACCTTGCTTTAGAATAATCTTCTTGTCTGCTGTCAGAGAACCGTAGGTCGCTGCACCAAGCACAAATAAAACAAAGATGGTCACCATTTCCAAACTTTGTGAGAAATAAATCCCGTACAAGAGAAACGCACCTATCAAAGCATTATAAATCCCTTGATTTTTAAATAATGAACTCACTGAAGGACGAGCCAGTTCTTCTTTATCCACATTAAACACTCGACTAGTAGTATCTGATTGCGTAGCCACACTTTCCAAATAAAAAATGTAAAAATGCTCCAAAGCAACGATAGTTGCTAAAATAGTAGTAATGATTGACATCGTTTTCTCCTTAAAATTCTATTTTTTCTAGACCTGACACTAGTTTCGTCAGTAAAGTTGTTAGCTCTTTCTGCTCGGCTGTCGATAAGATGCTCTCCATCTGTTCCTTCACTCGCAAATGATGTTTAGGCGGACTGACTAAGAGTTGATTCTTGGCTTCTTGGGTTAATTCAACTAAGACTTCTCGCTGATTGGCCGGATTACGCTTGCGACTGACATAGCCCTCTGACTCTAGTATCTTAAAATGACGGGTCAAGGCCGCCTGGTCGATTTGCAACTTCTCCTGAACGGCAATCTGGTTGCAGGGTGACTGCTGCAGTAAAAACTGCAAGATTTGATAGCGGGTCAAACTAATTCCCAATTGTTTCTCAAAAAGTTGAGTGATCATCTGATCTGTTAAATGGAGCTGGTACAGTAAGTCGTTAATTTTTTTCATTTCTACCTCCTTGCGTACACTTGATTTATCAACTATTGATTTGTCAAGTATATTACAGAAAGATTAAAAACGCAACTATTTTGCTTACTCACGAAAAATAGCCTCTTGGTTTCAATCCCAAAAGGCTATTATTTCTATATTCTAGATAAAATCCAGCACTAACCTACCAAATCTGCTCGAAGGATTTCTCCCTCTTTATCAATGACAACTTCGATGGCATGGCCTGCAAAAATTTCCTCGCTATCATCATAGTAGAGGGTCAATTCCCCGTCTTCGTTGATCGATAGTTCACTCAAGGAAAGAGAGTTGGTAAAATACTCTTCTGTTAACTCCACATCATTTTCATCTGAATCTATCCAGTCTTGAGCTGTTTCCCACAGTTCTTTGACAATATAGTCTTTAATCCGAGTATCTTGAACTTGGAAAGTTCCCATAAATTTCTTTAGATCATCAAAAGAACTTGGAGGGAGACTTTCATCTGCACTCGCAGCAAAGATAGCATGAATCTTACCACCCTCGTAAGTGATAAATCCTTCAAACCAAGAATAGGCTCTGTTTAAGGTGAATTCGCCAATATCGTCTTGAATGATGACCGGTTTTTGATAGGTTTCAATCAAGGTCTCTAACCTAGAGTCTGAGGATTGGTCATCTAGGTATTCCAGCAAGTGGTAGCAGTTATTAGCTACTTCTGACATATATGGCTCTAACTCCATGAAGGGGCGTTTTTGACATTTGATATGATGAATTTTGTAGGGTTCAAAACTAAAGCCCCATCTCTTTTCTTCAAATTCCTCAGGAGTCAGGACCCATTCCAAACGTCCTTCAAGTTCAGAGAATTCCTGAGTTGCGACATTGACGCTAGCTTTAAAATGAACGGACGGCATTTTACAACCATCTTTTAAAGAAGCGGCCCCAGTTACATTTTGGAGGGTAAAAATCAAGAATTCGACAATTTCACCACAAAATTCCTCTTCAAAATCATCTCTTGTTTTCTCAAATGGAGATTTTAATCGATTTGTCATTCACTTCATCCTTTCTCTCTATGCTTAAAAGCGTTAGTATAGTTTTGTATCCGCTTACATTTTAACATGTTTTAGATTTTATTTCACTTATCGACACTATTTTACACAAAAAGAAGCTACACTTTTAAATGTATAGCTTCTTATTATTCTTAATTCATTGATACGTGAACGTGGTCATAGTGGTTTTCGGTCACACTACCACGGTCTGGCATTTGATTCCAAGTGTAGGCAGGTCCATATTTACTATCGTATGGAGCGTAGAAACGTTGTTTCCAGATGATGTAGTTGATACCACGGCTAGCCATATTTTGAACCGCGTATTCCGCGATTTGATCACCAAGTGCTGAACTCACTGGGACCATAAAGTCGATGGCCAATCCTTTACCATGGTCTCCACTGTCACCAGGACGGTAACCACTAAAGGATGTAATTCCAAACAAATTGGCGATTTCTTCCTTAAAGGCTGCAGTTTGTGGTTGTAGACCAGCATTCTCAGACTTGGTTACAGCAAGTCCTGCATAGTCAGGAGCCGCTGGAGCTGAATAAGTTCTTGAAGCCGTTTGGCTTTGCTCTGCTTGATAAGTCAAAGTTGTAGTATCAGAATTTGTTGTTTCTTCTGCTGCACTTGTTCCTGTTGTATCAGCAGGCGTTTCAGTTGCTGGAGCAGCTGCTACTGGTGCTTCTGCTGGAGTCGTTTCAGCTGTTTCTTCAGCTACAGGTGTTTCTGTAGATGGTGTCTCTTCAGCAACTGTCGCTGTCTCAGAAACTTCTGAACTTGACGCTACTTCTTTTGATTTTTCGGTCTCTGTTGCACTTGGTACTTTCTCAATTGGTTTAGAGAGGTCTTCTACTTGAACTGTTTGTTCATCGACTGTTACTTGATTCGTCGTCAAATCAGCTGTCGCAGTCGTCACTTCTTCACTAGCGTCTGCTTGAGGAGTTTGGATTTCAACTTCCGTTACCTCTTCTGCCTCATTGACAGTTGTAGTGAGGACAGTATCTGGGAAAATCAAGTCCATATTGGTAATTTTGTTCAAATTAGCAAGAACTGTGACATCTACACCCAAGGCTTCTGCAATGGTGCTCAAGGTATCACCATACTGTACTGTATAGCTTGTTTTGTTGTCCGTTTTAGTCAAATCGTTTTGAATTTGCTCAACACTACGTGCAGTCCAAAGGACTTCTTCTGCTTGAGTTGCCAATACTGGGGCAAATGACAAGGCTACTGTTGAGGCTAAAATCATTCTTTTCTTCATTCGTTCATATTCCTTTCAAATGAGTACCTGTCTATCATAACACAAAAAAAGCTGAAAAAAAGCCCTCTCGGGCCTATTTAATAGAACTGTCTATTCCTTGTAACAAACTCGATTACTTGAAATAGTTTGTTAGGTCTCTGTCACACAACTGACACAATCTTCTCGTTACTTACTCTCAAAAATATGAGGAATATCTGCTAGTGCTCGAATCATGTGATTGCCTTCAAAAGAAGACTCTAAAAAGTTGATGCTTTGAATGCCGCTATTCTGGGCGAATTCCACATCTAAAGTCCGGTCCCCTATATAATAGGTCTTCTCAGGATCCAGCTGATACTTGTCTAACAAATAGGTAGCCGCTTCTGGACTAGGCTTGCGCTCAAAGCCACTCTGACTGGTTAAAATCTCTGTAAAATAGGATTCCAATCCCAGATCCTTTAGAATAGTAAAAGCATTGTCCCCTTTATGAGTGTAAACAAAGTTCCGAATCCCTACTTGGTCTGCCCAATTCAACACCTCACGCGCACATGGCATCAAAACTACCTGAGCATTCTTCTCAGCCAGGCTCTGGGCACGTACCTGATTGAGCACTTCCGCATCCAGATTTCTATCTTCTGCCACCTGCACAAGCAAATCCTGCACAGAAAACTTGAGGATAAACTCTCTCACTTTCTCCTTATCATAAGGAATAGAAAACTGACCAAAAGTCTCCTCAATCCCTGACAAAATCGCTTCGTAAGAATCCAATAAAGTCCCGTCTAAATCCCAAATAAAAGCTGTTTTTTGCATTTTCTATCCTTTCAAGCTCATATAACGCTGGTAACGGTAACGTAGAAATAACCAACGGAAACCATTATCCAAAAGAGTCCCTGCCCAAATACCAGGCAAGCCCCAACCAAGAACAATCCCCATCAGATATCCTGTTCCAATGCGAATACACCACATTCCTATACTTGTCGCATAAAAGGGGAGGCGAGCATCTCCCAAACCCTGCCAAACTGCCGTATAAATAACTGTCCCTGTCGCCATGGGGGTTCCTAGTAGAGAGAACAGTGCAACCAAAACGCTCGCTTCGACCGCTACAGGGTCGGTCGTATAGAGATGAGTCAATGGTGTCCCCAAGGCATAGATACTGAGAGTTAAGGGCAACATGAGAAGCAGGGAAAGCCAAAAGGTTTGCTTGCTCAAATCATCTACTCTTTCCCAGTTATCCTCTCCGACTGCTCGAGCTACCTGCATGACCGTCGCTGTAGCGACGCCAAAGGCAGGCATATAGTTAAACTGGGTCAAGACTTCTCCGACTGCATTTCCCGCTACTGCCTCCGTCCCAAAAGAAACAACCAAGGCAATGATCACTACATCTCCAGCCCGCATCATGAGACGTTCTCCTGCCGCTGGCAAAGCCAAAGTCAATAGTTCCTTATCTAAACCAAAAGTCGGTTTCTCAAAAGGCAACTTTAATTGCGACCACAAAATCACAAGACCGACTAAGCGAGACAAGATAGTCCCCCAAGCAACACCCGCTATGCCCATATCAAGGACAAAAATAGCTAGACTTGAAAAAAGAATATTCAAGGCATTGGATAAAAGACTAACATAGAGAGGCAGACGTGGATTATGCGTTGCACGAATCAAGGCTCCTAAACTGGTCATTAATCCCAAGAGAACAATTGATCCACCCACCAAAGATAGGTAAAGTCCACCACTCTCAGCCACCTCCTGCTCAGTTCCCAAAAGTCCTATCATCTCTTGCCCAGCAAAGATGGATAAAGCGCCTAAAAGTGCACTCAGCAATAGGGTTATCTTGAGAGCCTCTGTCACGTGATAAGCCAACTTGGACTGATCTTTCTGCCCCAAACTTTTTGAAATAACACTGGAGATAGCAGCTCCCAGAGCGATAAAAATCGCCTGGTAAATGGTGATAATATTGCCAGCCACTGAAACACCTGAAATGGCGATTAAGCCCAAGTGAGCGACCAAATAACTGTCCACCATTCCCATGAGCATCTGCAAAAAGTTTTCACCCATAGCTGGCAATGCAATATTAAGAATGTCTTTATTTTTCTTAAACAATCCTTCCTCCTGATGAAAAGAAACTCAGTTGGTTTCCCAACCGAGTTTACTCCCTCTGTCTTAAAGTCCTAGATAAGTCTCAACCGCTGCTTGCATGTCAGCAGCTGCCACTGTTGTTTTATGACGAACTGGAGCCGTTTCTAGGCCATCAACTGCTGGTGGCACTGCCACTCCTGAGATTTCATGTAATTGAGTCAAGGCTTCAAAGTCAGTCAAGCCTGCTTTTCCTGTTACCGCTTCTACGGCAACCACTGGGAACTTGTATGGACTAGCTGTTGAAGCAATCACTGTCTTAGCCGCATCGCCAGTAGCCGCTTGGTATTTTCTATAAACTGCTGAGGCAACAGCTGTGTGTGGGTCCTCGATGTAAGCATCTGTTTGATAAACACGTTTAATTTCTGCCGCAGTTTCTTCCTCAGTCGCATATTCAGCTGCAAAGAGACCCAGAATCTCTGCATCAAAGTCTGTCAATTCATATTGTCCTTGTGTATTCAAGGCATTCATGAGTTCAGTTGTCTTAACCGCATTATTCCCCAAAAGATGGAAAATCAAACGCTCCAAATTTGAAGATACTAAGATATCCATAGATGGACTAGTTGTTACTTTAAACTCACGTTTCTTATCGTAAACACGTGTTTTAAAGAAGTCAGTTAAAACATTATTGTCATTTGAAGCACAGATTAATTTGCCAACTGGCAGACCGATTTGTTTAGCATAAAAGGCAGCCAAAATATTTCCAAAGTTTCCTGTTGGTACTGTGAAGTTGACCTTATCACCAGCTACAATCTCACCAGACTTGACCAACTGAGCATAAGCATAAACATAGTAGACAATCTGTGGCACCAAACGACCAATGTTCATAGAGTTAGCTGATGAAAATTGCAACTTGTTCGCTGCCAATTTTTCACGAAGAGCTTCATCGTTGAACATGTGCTTCACATTTGTTTGCGCATCATCAAAGTTACCATCAATAGCGATAACATGAGTATTGTCGCCAGTCTGAGTGGTCATTTGCAACTCTTGTACCTTGCTGACACCATCCTTTGGATAAAAGACGATAATCTCAGTTCCAGGCACATCGGCAAACCCTGCCATCGCAGCTTTCCCAGTATCACCAGATGTCGCTGTCAAAATGACAATCTTGTTCTCCAAACCATGCTTTTTAGCGGCTGTCGTCATAAAGTACGGCAAGATAGACAAGGCCATATCTTTAAAGGCAATCGTTGAACCATGGAACAATTCCAAGTTGTATTGCCCATCCAATTTCACCAATGGCGCAATAGCTGGAGTATCAAACTTGCTATCGTAGGCATTGTTGATACAGTAGTCCAACTCCTCAGCCGTAAAGTCATCTAAAAATGCTGACAAAACTAATTTAGCTACTTCTTGGTAAGAAGCATCTTTCAATTTTTCAAAGTCCAAATCAACCTTTGGATAAGTAAGTGGTGTAAACAAACCACCATCCGTCGCCAAACCTTGCAAAATAGCTTGGCTGGCAGTTACTGTATTGTTGGCATCACGCGTTGATTGATAAACTAATGTCATTACTCTCTATCCTTTATCTATAGTCTCTTCCATTATATCATGATTTTTCAGAAAATTCTCGCTTTATAACAAAAATTATAACCCCAATTTGTCTCTCAAAGGCTGTAAATAAACCATTTCTTGCTTATCTCTTTTCTCCAGTCCTTGCTCAGCTAGAAGGAGTAAGCCTTTTGAAAACTCAATAATTGCAGTTTCTTCCTCATCTGTAAGCTTTTTCTTAGAAAATTGTCGCCTTAAAAACTTATAATTACGCCCAAACACTTTAAAGAAGGGTGCTGCTTCTAAGTAAGATTCCAGTTTGTCTAAATGAACCAACAAGCCCAAGTGAAAAGCTGCTGAAGTAAAAGTCCTATCAAGTGGCTGTGTACACACACTACGAAATTCAATAGTTCCTCGAGTCGTTAAGTCTTGGTACTGGTAACTACGATGAGTTTGGAAATCCTCCTCCTGAGGATGAATCAATACCTCATCCCCATTAAGGGTAAATGCTCGGATTTCAGGTGTAGTCAAATAGTCCCTTGCCTGAATAGGATAAAAATAATAGGTCTGTCCATCACGTTCCGCAGTAAAAATTGCAGAATGATTTAGGTAATCCAAAAAATCATCCTCATCTTTAAAGAGTCTAGTATTGACACCAATGTTCTCTGGATAAATACCATGCATGGATTCTTCCCAAAAAATATCTCTTGAAATCTTGGTATCCCAATCTGCCCCTGAAAACTCAGAATTGGCAAACAAATAAGCTTTGGCAGCTTCAATCTGAGTAAAAGCGTTGATAACACGCAGGTAGTTGGACCTTGAAACGTCCAGTTGAACCTGACTACCGCAGATAAAGGCTCCATACTCAGGAAAATCGTGTAAACCTCTACTAGTCTTACTTCTACTTAAGTTCAAGTAAGCCATCAACATCTGATAGCGTGGATAAGCCACTGGACAATTCTCATTTTTATCCCAGTTAGGATGAAGGCCACAGCCAACAATAGCATGATTAGCTTCACCTAACTTATTCTGAATCGTAGCCATATAGAAGTTAAAGCGTTCTTCTACCTCTTGGATAGATTCAGCTTTTCCGAATGCAAACTCAATTGTCGTATAAGCAACCTCAAACAAGATCGTATCTTGGCTGACTAGATCAAGTAACTGAATTGGATTCCCAAAATCATCCACTTTTTCGATAGTAAAGCCCAGTACTGATGGTAAATACCGAAAGAGATCCTTAACAACTTCACTATCTGTAGCTTTACCCTCTAAATTTACAATAGGAAATTCTAACTCAATCCCAATAAATAAATCTGGGTTCTCTTTTATATTCTTTAAGTAACGTTTCTTTAGTAATTCAACAGACCGAGACATCAAATACCAACACTTTCATAATCAAAATAAATTGTGAATAAATAATATTATACCAAAAATCTAAGCAAAAAAGATTAGAATGGCACTCAAAAATAAGGCTCTATAATATTTGTAGTGGGTAAATCCCCTATAGATATTATAGAGCCTATTTTTGTGTGATAAATTGTAAAATATAGTGCAACAAAAAACTCATAGTGTTTCATTGGTGTAAACTGTAAGTAACCACACAAACTATCATCCGAAATTACTTTCTTCGCTACGATAGAATCGTTCGCTGTCAGGTGAAAATCATTACGATGGATATGTTTAGTCCTTACTATGACTTAGCTAAACAGCTTCGCTTTCGAATTTCTAGGCTCAGGCTCATTGAGGAGAATCTAAAGCAGGTTCATCCTCTTTTTCAGACTGTCTTTAAAACCTTCCTCAAGGACAAAGAGAAAATCGTCAACGCTCTTCAGTTACCCTATTCTAATGCAAAATTAGAAGCGACTAATAATCTCATCAAACTTATCAAGCGAAATGCCATTAGTTTTAGGAACTTTGAAAAGTTCAAAAACGGATTTTCATCGCTCTTAACATCAAAAAAGAAAGGACAAAATTCGTCCTTTCTCGATCTTAGCTGACTTCAACCCACTACAGTTGACAAAGAGCTATTTTTAGTAACTCAAGCAAATACAGATAATCAGATAAAAGAAAAGACAAGGCCTAGAAACCTTGTCATTATTACTATACCGGCGGCCGGGGTCGAACCGGCACGTCCTTGCGGACACTGGATTTTGAG
>OGKB01000907.1_pt1 | contig 17892 bp, 19 predicted proteins | sample 1572351 | NCBI WGS metagenome assembly OGKB01 (sample SAMEA2582088, study PRJEB24529) | metagenome | biome: Human gut stool | place: China | collected 2011
GTCTTAGCTGCTTAAAAATATTTTATTTTTGTCTAACTTTTTTGTTGCACTTCAATGCTGCTAGAATTTTAAAAACGGTTGATGTTTTAGTTATTCCATCACTTTGGGAAGGATTTGGCTTAATTGCAGTAGAAGCGCTGGCTAGTCAAACTCCAGTTGTGGTATCAAACGTACCTGGATTAGCTGAAGTAGTTGGCGATGCAGGAATTAAGTGTTCTGTAAATAATGTCGATGAGTTCACACGAGCAATAAAAAAAGTAACTAATGATAATGAATATGCGCGTCAACTAGATAAATTAGGTAAAAAACAGGTTAATAAATATGACGTAAGAAAAATGACTAAAGATTATTTAAAACTATATAAGCAATTGTTAGAGTGAGGGGGTGTAAGAATTGAAGTTTTGTGGAGTGGTAGTTTGGTATAATCCTGCTGCTGATGTTTTGGATAATATCAATTCTTATATTGCTGAAATCGAGAAATTATATATTATTGATAATTCAAAAGATAGTCATATCAACTTATTAGATAATTACAAATATCAAAATAAATGTGAGTACATTCCTTTACATAAAAATCTAGGCTTGGCATATGCTTTAAATGTAGGTTGCAAAAAAGCAATTGAAGATAGATTTGACTATGTTCTAACAATGGATCAGGATTCAATATTTGAACCAACAGCCGTTAGTAAATTAAAGTTAGCGGCTCAAAAAGATGAACGATATGGCATCATTTGTCCAAATGTTAAATCCATTTATCATGATGAGAAAACTAATTTAGACAAAGTAGCATATTTAAAATGGAAAAAGGAAGAATTTAAAGAAATTCCCTGGACAATGACTTCTGGAAGTTTAACCTCACTTAAAGCTTATACTGATGTTGGTGGCTTTGATGATGATTTATTTATAGCCCATATTGATATAGATTTTTGCATCAGACTGAAACAAAATAACTGGAAAATTTTAATGGTAGGATCAGCAGTTATAAAGCAACGTTTTGGAAATTCTAAACCAGTGCGAATTTTATGGAAAAAAGTTCACCCATCATTTGCTAGCTCTGTGCGAACATATTATTTATTCAGAAATCAGAAATATCTAGAAATGAAATATGGAAAAGAGATTCATAAATTTATAGGAGTAGATTTATGGAAATTCTTTGTAAAAATTACTTTGTTTGAGAAACAAAAACTAAAGAAATACTTGATGATGCTTCAAGGATATAGGGATGCTAAAGCAAACAGAATGGGAAAGTATAAAGATTAATGAGTGATAACTATGGAAAAATTGTTAACAATATTAACTCCTACACATAATCGAGGAAAGTATTTGGGAGATATTTTTAAGGTACTTCAACAACAAACAAATCAAAATTTTGAGTGGATGATTGTTGATGATGGTAGTACGGATAATACGAAAGAAATCGTAGAGTCGTTTATTGAAAGTAACAAATTAAGAATTAGATATTTCTATAAGGAAAATGGTGGGAAGCATACTGCTGTAAATTATGGATTAAAGTATATTTCTACAAAATTAACAGTTATTTTGGATAGTGATGATTATTTTACAAATGATGCGGTTGAAGTAATCGAGAAAACCTACAATGAAAATAAAAATGAGAAAAATATTTGTGGCTTTACTTTTTTAAAGCGAAGAAGAAATGGCGAACTTTTTGGAAGTGAGTTTCCTAGAGAAGGTAGGTATAATTTTTCGAAATGGAGATTGAGTAAAGTTGTTACTGATGAGAGATGTGATGTGTTTTATAGCGATGTTATGAAGAATTATCCCTTTAGTGAATACGAAGGAGAAAAATATATCGGTGAAAGTACGATGATGATTAAGATGTCCTCTCGATATGATATGATTTGTAAAAATATTGCTATTTATATTGCCGATTATTTAGAAGGGGGACTGACTGATAATAGTAGGAAGTTGCGGCTACATTCTTTATTAGGTGGAATGGAGTATTGTAACGTATCTATGGTATCAGGGATATATTGGAGAAGAAGACTAAAATCAGCTCTCTTATATGATACATATGGATTTTTAAAGAATATAAAGCTCAAGAAACTCATTAACGATAGTAATGCACCATTGTTAACGACGATATTTTATCCAATATCTATAATCATAGGAAGGTATTGGAAAAATAAATATAAATTATAGGAAGTGATGATATGGTCTATTATTTGGGAATCGCAACTTTAATATTTATGGGTTACTTCACTTCCAAAAATAGTGATAAATATTTAAATTTTATGTTATGCATATTATTTATGTTTATTGCTCTACATAATCCTTACTTAACCGGAACCGATGGTAGATCATATCGAGCATATTTCAAAACACATATTCCAACTTTATCTCATTTTTCTGAGTACAATCATACATATGAAATTGGATATGCTTTACTAAATTCTTTAGCTAAAACCATTCATAACAACTACTTTACTTTTCAGCTAATATATAGTTTTATTGCTATTTTTTTACTAGGATTAGTTCTAAAGAAAACTAAATTGGCTGATCAGGAAAAATTACTATTACTGTTCGTTTATTTTTGTTATCGATTTTTCCAAAATAGTATGGAATTTTTACGACAAAATATTGCCATTTTACTTATATGGCTAGCTGTTCTTTCAGTAAATGATTATTATCAAGAAAAAGGTAAGGATAAAATTAAATATTTACTAACGATTATTGCTTGGACTTTCCACCGAAGTGCGATCTTTAATTTGATATTATTACCATTGATTGAGAGATTGAAAAGGACTAATGCTAAAAAATTAGTAATAATAACTTCAGTTGCTTCTTTTGGAATTTTATTTCTGGGAAATAGTGTAATTTCAAATATTGTTCAATTTGCGATAGTAATTGGTGGCGAAAGATATGCTTCATATTTGATTAGTCCAGGAGAAGTGATATTACCGATTAATTTGGTTAATTATGGGATTCGTTATGTATTTTATATTATGTATTTTTTGAGTATTGATAACTATGAATATAGCAAGAAGAAAACTATTTTGGTAGTTGCAAGTCTAGCAATTATTTGTGGCTCTATTAATCAAAATATATTCACTAGATTATTAGAATATTACATGATAGGAATTTATATAGCAATTGTTAAAAGTAAACATCTGATGACAGCTAGAAGATCTAGAAATTTGTATTTGTTAATCTTGTACGTAGCTTTCATGATCATTCTAGCAAGAAATTTAATGTCTGTATCCAGTGGTACATATATGAATTATCAATTATATCCATTTAAATAAGGGGGGTGGATTGAGATATCAGCTAAAATAGGAGTATTAATCCCATATTTTGGAAAGTTACCAAATTATTTTGATGCATGGTATCAATCAGAAACTCAGAGTAAAAAGGTAGATTTTATTTTTTATACAGATTGTAAGATAGAACCGACACAAAATATTATTGTGCATAATTGTAGTTTTACGGACTTTCGTAACAAAATTCAGAGTAAATTTAATTTTAAAATTAGTTTAGAAAGGCCATATAAAATTTGTGATTTTCGACCAGCTTATAGCTATATTTTCCAAGAAGAGCTAGAAAAATATCAATTTTGGGGATATTGTGATTTAGATCTTATTTTTGGTGATATTGATAAATACTTATCTGATGAACTTTTATCTGAAAATTCCGTAATCGGCAAATATGGTCATTTTTCTATATACAAAAATAATGAAGAAATAAGATATCTTTTTATGGATGATGGAGTATATCCAGAAAAAAATTATCGAGAAGTATTCCAAAGTAACGACGCCTTCTACTTTGATGAATTTGGAGGAATGATGTTAAAGAAATCTAGAAATGGGTATAAAACTTATCCCTTGAAAATAGCTAATTTCTTGCCGATGTTTCCGTATTTTAATAATCGAGGAGAATCGGTATATATAAAGTGGAGTAATGGTAAAGTATATACAATTTCTAAAGATAATCATTTAGAAGAACACTTTTATGTACATTACAGTAAAAGAAAATTTAATCTTCATAAGAGTAACAAGAGCTCGAAAATAATTATAACACCTAGAGATATTTACATGGGATATGATAATTTACATATTAAACTAAAAGATGCTAAATTAGGTAAATTTTACTACTACAAATATATACTAAGAAGGATATATAGCCATCGTAATAATATTAGAAAGTTAATTCAACGAATGATTTGGAGACATGATTTGAAAAAGTATGTTGATAGTCTTAATGATAAGGAAAATTTTTAGTAGGGGGTGTGATATATGAAAATAATTGCCTTTTATTTACCACAATATCATGAGATAAAAGAAAATAATGAGTGGTGGGGTAAAGGTTTTACTGAATGGACGAATGTAAGAAATTCTAAGCCTTATTTTAAAGGACATAATATGCCACGACGCCCATTAAATGACAATTACTATGATCTAACAGATGTAAAAACGTTGCTATGGCAAAAAGATTTAGCTAAAAAATATGGTATTTATGGATTTGTATATTATCATTACTGGTTCGAAGGAGAAATGTTATTGGAAAAACCAGCCGAGATAATGTTACAGCATCCAGAAGTAGATATGCCATTCTGCTTTTCCTGGGCAAATCATACTTGGTCGCGAGTTTGGGCAGATAAGACAAATAATATATTAAAACTTCAAAAATATGGCGATGAAAAAGATTGGAAACGTCATTTTGATTACTTATTACCTTTCTTCAAAGATAAACGCTATATTAAAGAAAATGGCCGACCAGTAATGATAATTTATAATCCTTTAGGTGTAAAAGAATTCCCTGAAATGATGAGAAAGTGGCAACAATGGGCTAAAGATGCAGGTTTACCAGGAATTTTTTTCTTGCATCAACAAAATGAGTATGATCATCATAAAGAACCTGGTGGCGATCTATTTGAAGGTGGAATTGAGTTTCAGCCTAATCGAGCTGTAGTGGAATACATACGTAAAAGTTTAACTTTTAAATTGGAAGCTTTAGGTAGCAGAATAGCAGATAAAATTCCTGTATTAGTCTGCAAACATACTATGAAACATTATGGCTATGATGATATTTGGAAAATTATCTTAAAACAACAGCCTAAAGGTAATGATTGGTATCTAGGTGCTTTTGCAGATTGGGACAATACTCCACGTAGAAAGAATAAGGGTGTATTTTGCGATGGAACGAGTCCAGAAAAATTTGAATATTATTTAACACAACAGATAAAGAGAGCTAGGGATATTTATTATAAGGATTACTTGTTTATGTTTGCCTGGAATGAGTGGGGAGAGTCTGGTTATTTAGAGCCAGATACGAAGAATGGTTATAAGATGCTAGAAGCGGTGCGTAAAGCATTGATAGCTAATGATGAATTCCCAGATTTTAATAAGTAAAAAGTAGAAAGGAGCTATGATTTTATGAAGAAAATAAAAGTTAATATAGTAGTTCCTAGTTTAGTGCAAGGTGGAGGCTTAAGAATAATCTTCTCTTATGCTAATTACTTAGTGGAACAGGGACATGATGTAGTTGTTTATGTTCCTATTTTGTATGTATGGCCAAAAGTAAGAAATAGTAAAATTAATTGGAAAACTAGTGCAGGAAATTTCTTAAGAGGTAATAAGGTAAAGTGGTTCGATAATAAATTCAAGATTAAGCCTGTATTTAAAATTTCAGACGCTTATATCAGAAATGCTGATATTGTTATAGCGACTGCTTGGCAGACTGCACAAACAGTATATAATTTGGCTGATAGTAAGGGTAAGAAAGTATACTTTATTCAAGGGTATGAAGTAAATGATGAAGGTACTAATAAAATTGAAGTTGAAGATTCGTATAAATTAGGTATGAATATGTTCACAATTGCTAATTGGTTAGAAGAATTAGTCGAGGCTATTAGTGGGCAAGAAGTGAAAGTTATTCGTAATTGGACTAAGGACAGCGAGTTCATCCAAGGAGAGAAACAAGTAAACGATCCTAGAGCAATAATTATGTTAGGGAATACAGCAGCACATAAAGGATGGAATCTAGGACTAGAGGTTTTGAAGGAAGCTCAAGAAAAATATAACTGTCGTATTATTTTATATGGCATTAGACAAATTCCCGATTTACCTGAATCATTTGAGTTCTATCAACAGCCTAAGAGAGAGTTGCTGATGAGATTATATAGTGAAGCAGATATTTGCTTATTTCCAAGTATCAGAGAAGGATGGGGATTAACTGTTACGGAAGCGATGGCTCATAAATGTGCGATTGTTGGTAATAATACTGGGGTAGTATTAGAAATTTGCGAAGATGGAAAGACAGCTTTAATTTCTGAAAGTAAAACAGCAGAAGACTTAAAAATAAGTTGTTTAAAGTAATTGAAGACGAGAAATTAATGAAAAAGTTACAAGATAATGGATATGAGTTGGCTAAAAAATATGCTTTTAGTAACCAAAGTAAATTATTTGAAGAGTACTTATTATCATTAGTTAAATAAAGTGTAAATGAGGAATGGATATGAAAAGTTCAAGAGTTGAAAATTCAATTAGAAATACAATTTATGCACTTAGTACTCAGATTTTTTCTATGTTAATGTCTTTTGCTGTGCGTACGGTTTTTATCTATACTCTTGGTAAAGACTACTTAGGTTTTAATGGTTTATTCAATAATATCTTTTCCATATTATCGTTAACTGAATTAGGTATGGGAATAGCTATTGTTTATTCTATGTACAAACCAGTAGCCCAAGAAGATCATAGAAAAATAGCAGCTTTATTAAATTTGTATAGGACTTTTTATAGAATAGTTGGGTTTACTGTTGCTGCTTTGGGATTGAGCTTACTTCCATTTCTAAATTACTTAGTTTCAGGTATAAGAGATATTCCAGAATTGGAAATTATTTACTTGTTATACTTATCTAGTTCAGTAATAAGTTACTTTTTTGTATATAAAAAGAGTATTTTGATTGTATATCAACAGGACTATATTTCATCTAGGATCAATCTAATAATCAATTCTCTACAAGGAATTATTCAAATTGCCATTTTAATACTTTGGCATAATTACATTTTGTATTTAATAATATTAATATTAGCGGTGTTTTTTGATAATATGCTAAATTCTCTTTATGTTGATCATAAATATCAATATTTAAAAGAATACCGTTCAGAAAGAGTGGATAAAGAAACTAAACAGAAAATATATACAGACGTTAAAGCATTATTTGTTAGCAAAATTAGTTCAGCGATAGTAACTTCAACAGATAATTTACTAATTTCTGCATTTATTAGTACAATCATACTAGGACTATATTCTAATTATATGATGCTGATAAATGTTGTTAATGTAATAACAAGTAGAATATTAGATTCTTTGACAGGTAGTGTAGGTAATTTAATCGCAGTTGAATCAATCGAAAGAGTCTACTTAATTTTCAAAAGAGTCTGGTTTATTAACTATTGGTTGGTCGTATTTAGTTCAATATCGTTCTTTATTTTAGCCAATCCTTTCATTACTTTATGGGTAGGAAAATCATATCTTTTAAGTAGTGGAATTATTTTCATGATAGCATTGAATCTTTTTATGCGGTTGATTAGGAATACATTTATCATGTTTAATAATGCCTTTGGACATTTTGTAGAATTAAAAAAGAAAAATATTATTGAGCCAATTATTAATATAGTGGCATCTTTATTATTTATCTTAGTATTTAAAATGGGAATAATCGGTGTTTTACTAGGTACTTTTGATAGTAACATTACAACTAATTTTTGGTTTGAACCATATTTGATATTTAAGAAATGCCAAGTTAGTTTAAAAGAATATTTTAAAATAGCTGCTAATTATTTGTTAACAAATATTGTAGCTGGGGGGCTAACGTACATACTTTGTGATATTTGTTTAACAGGAAACAGTTGGGTATTATTTCTTATTCGAATAATAATCTGTTGTGTAGCTATTAATTTGGTAATAATTCTATTTTATCGAAAAACAGATGAATATCAGTATTTTATGATGTTAGTTAAGAAAGTTTTGAAATTAAGTAGGTGAAGGCGATGAAAAAAATAGATTTAACTGGAAAAAGAATTTTGATAACTGGCGGGGCTGGTTTTATTGGTGCTAATTTGATCTTGTCTCTGCTACAGACAGTTAAGAGTGTAAATATTTTAACAGTCGACAATATAAATGATTACTATGATGTTTCCTTAAAAGAATGGCGCCTTCAACAAATAGAGTCAGAAGCTACTCAACATGAAGAAAGTAAATTTGAGTACATTAAGGGAGACATTTCTGATGTTGGATTAGTAAATCAAATCTTTGCTGATTTTAAGCCTGATATTGTGGTTAATTTAGCAGCTCAAGCTGGAGTTAGAAATTCAATTACTAATCCAGATGCCTACATTAAGAGTAATATTATTGGATTTTACAATATTTTAGAAGCATGTCGCCACTCTTATGATAATGAAAATGGCGTAGAGCATTTAGTATTCGCCTCATCTTCGTCAATTTATGGTAATGGTAAAGAAATACCATACAAGACTGATAGTAATACTGATAAACCAATTTCTTTGTATGCTGCTACTAAAAAGTCTGATGAAATGTTAGCTCATGTATACAGTCATCTTTTTGGAATTCCGATAACAGGATTAAGATTCTTTACAGTTTATGGACCAGGTGGAAGACCAGATATGGCATATTTTAAATTTACCAAGAAATTGATAAACGACGAAAAAATTCAGATTTTTAACTATGGGAATTGTCGTCGTGATTTCACTTATATTGACGATGTAGTTGAAGGTGTTAAGCGTGTAATGTCTGGAGTTCCAGAAAAGTCAGAACAAGATTTAGAACCAGCTTATCGAATTTACAATATTGGGAATCATCACCCTGAAAATTTGATGGAGTTTGTAAAAATTTTACAAGACGAATTAGTAAGGGCAAATGTTTTACCAAAAGATTATGATTTTGAAGGTCATATGGAATTAGTTCCGATGCAACCAGGAGATGTGGCTGTTACATACGCTGATATTAGTGAATTAGAGAAAGATTTTAACTTTAAACCAGATACTAGATTAAGAGTAGGTTTGAGAAAATTTGCTGAATGGTATCGAGATTTTTATGAGTTAGGGAAGTGATAGTTATGGAAAATAGATTAAATATAGCAGTAGCTGGAGTGGGCTACGTGGGAATGTCATTAGCTGTGTTACTTGCCCAGCATAATCATGTATCAGCAGTTGACACAGTTCCTGAGAAAGTAGAATTAATTAATAAACGACAATCCCCAATTCAGGATGAATATATTGAAAAATACCTTGCAGAAAAAGAACTAGATTTACAGGCAACTACTGATGGGAAGGAAGCTTATTGTCAGGCGGATATAGTGATTATAGCGACTCCCACCAATTATGATGTGGTTAAAAACTATTTTGATACAAGTTCCGTAGAAAGTGTAATTGAAATGGTTTTAAGTGTTAATACCCACGCAACGATTGTCATAAAATCAACAATCCCTGTAGGTTATACAGAGTCAGTTCGAGAAAAATATCAAACAGATAGGATTATTTTTAGCCCTGAATTTTTGCGTGAATCTAAGGCTTTATATGATAATTTATATCCAAGTCGAATTATTGTAGCGACTGATAAGAGTGATGAGAAGCAACTTAAAGCCTCGCAACAGTTTGCAGAATTATTGCAAGAAGGTGCAATAAAAGAAGATATTCCAGTATTATTCCCTGGATTTTCAGAAGCTGAAGCAATAAAATTATTTGCTAATACCTACCTTGCTTTGAGAATTTCATTTTTTAATGAATTAGATACTTATGCTGAATCTAGAAATTTGAATACCCAAGACATTATTAAAGGTGTATCATTAGATGAAAGAATTGGAGATCATTATAATAATCCGTCTTTTGGTTATGGTGGATATTGTCTGCCTAAAGATACTAAGCAATTATTGGCCAACTACCAAGATATCCCAGAAGACTTAATTGAGGCAATTGTGAAATCTAATAGTACAAGAAAGAGTTTTATTGCTGATCAGGTTTTGAAAAAGGCTGGTTATTATGATTATTCTCAAGATATGATTTATAATCCAAACGAGGAAAAGCAACCAGTTGTTGGTGTTTATCGTTTAACTATGAAATCTAATTCTGATAATTTCCGTGAATCTTCAATTCAAGGAGTAATGAAGCGTGTAAGAGCTAAAGGGGCACAGATTATAATTTATGAGCCAACTTTGGATGGTAATACAACATTCTTTGGTAGTCAGATTATTAACGACTTAGAGAGATTTAAGCAAATGAGCGATGTCATAATTGCTAATCGATATGAAAAGTGCTTAGATGATGTAGAAGAAAAGGTATATACACGCGATATTTTTAAACGTGATTAGAGTGATTTAATTATGAGTAAACAAATAAAAATACTATTTTGCTTTCACTATTCGATTCTAAATAATGGTGGAGTCCGTTCGATGGTTGATATTATTGAAAATATAATTAAGAAGGATGGAGTAACAGTATATGTTGTATATCCTACTCGCAAGGAAACGGCTATTAATTATTTAGAAAAATTAGGTGTAAAGACGATCTATTTACCTTTTTATAAGCTCAATAAAAATGGAAGAAAAGGAATGTGGAAATATATAATTAAGAAAATTATGTCGCCATTTTTATTTTTTAAATTAAGGCAGATAGTAAAGAGAGAAAAGATTAGTATTATTTACAGTAATACAATTGTGATAGATTACGGCTTTATTTTAAGTAAAATGACTAAGCTTCCTCATATATGGCATATAAGAGAATTTGGAAAAGAAGATCATGGCATTGTGTTAAGAGGTGGAGAAAAAGCCTTATATCGTAAGTTGAATGAATCTAAAGGAATAATCTATATATCAAAAGCGATAAAGGAGAAATACTCTCCTCATATAAAAAAAGGAATTCTTCAAGAAGTAATCTATAATGACATTTCAAAGGATTTTATAAATAGAAAAACTAATTTTAATATTGATCCTGATAATTCATTGAAAGCGACTATAATTGGAGCAATTCAAGAAGGCAAGGGACAATTAGTCGCAATAAAAGCAGTAGAAAAAGCCAATAAATCAGGTGCTAAAATTGAATTGCATATATGTGGGAAAAAAACAGGATCTTATTACAATGAAGTAAACAATTATGTGAAAGATCATAAGTTATCTGATCAGATATACTTTGATGGTTTCAAAACAAAAATGAATAAATATCGTTCTGATATGGATATTGGAATTGTAGCATCTAAAAGTGAGGCTTTTGGAAGAGTAACAGTTGAAGGAATGCTCAGTAATTTAGCAATGATAGGTGCTGATAGTGCTGCTACAAGTGAGCTAATAACAGATAATGTAACAGGTTTATTGTATAAAAATGGAGATATTGATGAATTAGCTGAAAAATTAGTGTACTTATATAAAGACAGGAAGAAACTGAAAGAGTTAGCTATCAATGGATTTGATTTTGCAAAGAAATTTACAGAAGGAAATGCAGCAAACGAGATTTATAATATGATTGCTGAATTGAATTGATTATTGTACAAGAAGTGATAGCTTGTGAAAATTTAAACTACGATGTAACTGTCTGATAGTCTATGTTAGATCTTAAAGAAAGGGAAAATATTATGAATATTGGATATATTTCGCCAACTAATCCATTTGTAGATAAGAAAAGATAGTCAGGAACTAATTATAGTACTAGAGAAGCATTAGAATTGGCAGGGCATACAGTTGAATGGATAAAGTATGATAATACCAATTTATTTTTGAAAATATATAATAGAATTATTTACAAGTTAATATATGGGAATGGGACACCTACTTATTCTAGGTTATCCAGCTGGTTAAAAGTAAAAACTATCCATGAAAATTTAGAAAAGTATGATGTGATTTTTATACCGGGACAAATAGATTTGGTTGCGGGTTTAAAAACAAAAACTCCTATAATTTATTATGGGGATGGGACAGTTCCTTTAATGGTAGACTATTACTGGTTTAATTTTACTAAAAGGGCTATAAATGAAGCAAAAGAGTTAGAATTAAAAGCAGCTAGGAATGCTAGCATAAATATATATGCATCAAATTGGGCTAGAAATTCTGAAATTAAAGAATATAAAATACATAGTTCTAAAGCAAAAGTAATACCATTTGGAGCTAATTTATCATATGCAGATACTGATAACATTAGTAATATAGATAAAAATGATAGAATTAATATTATTTTTTCAGGGGTTGATTGGAAACGAAAAGGTGGAGAATTAGCTGTAAACGCTTGTGAAAAATTAGTTGAAGATGGCTATGATGTAAGACTTACAATAGTAGGAATAAAAGATCTAGATTATAGAGTGAAGGGTCTTGATTTTATAGATTATTTGGGATTTTTAGACAAAGAAGATGAAACTCAATATTTGAAGTACTTAGATGCATGGAGAAAAGCAGATATATTGTTATTACCAACGAGAGCTGAATGTGCAGGTATTGTTTTCAACGAAGCATCAGCTTTTGGAGTTCCTTCTCTTTCTGTAGATACAGGTGGAGTAGCAGATTATGTGAAAAATAACATTAATGGATATAGGATGCCGCTGTCAGCCAATGGTGAAGATTTTGCATTAAAAATAGAAGAATGGATAAAGGAAGATAAACTTAGTACACTCTCTAAAGGGGCAAAAAAAATATATAAATCAAGAAATAATTGGAGAACTTGGGGAATTAGTTTTAATAAATTATTGGAAGATAGTAATATTTTTAAAAAGTAATTACTTATGAAATATTGATGAATTAGCTGAGAAATTAGTGTACTTGTACAAAGACAGGAAGAAGCTGAAAGAGTTAGCTATCAATGGATTTGATTTTGCAAAGAAATTTACAGAAGGAAATGCAGCTGATGAAATTTATGATATGATTACTAAACTGAATTAATTATTACGGAGATGGATTAAGTATGAAAAAATTTAAGTTTTTAATACGTTCATCATACTTATTTGTATTATTAGAAATATTCTACTATTTAAGAATAGCGCCTCAAGTAATCGGCACACATTTTGCAAGTGATAATATTCCTGATAGTTTTGGAAATAAATATCAGCTATTTCTTTGGGAACTGCTAATATTAATTATGGATGAAAGTATTATTTTAATAGAAAAAAAACTGGCGTGTAAAAAATAAACTAGATAATTTACCAGAGCTATTGCCAAGAGAGTACAGATTATTAATAGTACCAGTGGTTATCATTATTATGGCAGGTTTTATAATGTTTCAACAAATAAGTGTTTAGAAAAGCTTTATTAAGAAGTGATTACGATAGTTATTGTAATTAACTTCTTATTTTTTTGTGTTTAGTTGTTGACATTAAAACAACAGGGTTGTATATTATAGTTGTTAATTATAAAACAACAAGTTAGGAGAAGATAATATGAAATATGGTATTACAGCAGCAACTGGTCATTTTGGTCAAGTAGCAGTTAAGGAATTAGTAGGTTTGGTAGGAGCAGACAATGTTGTCGCAATCGTACGTAATTTAGAAAAAGCTAAGCAATTGCTTTCTGATGATATTGAAATTCGTCAAGGTGATTATGATGATAAGAATAGTTTAGTTTCAGCTTTTGAAGGATTAGATAAGGTATTATTTATTTCATCTCAACCAGGTGGTAAAATTACACGTTTGGAACAACATACAAATGTAGTAGATGCTTTGAAGGAAACTAAAGTAGACTTTGTTGCATATACAAGTTTCCCACATGCTGATCAAGCAAAGTCAGCATTAGCCAGTGATCACACCGTAACTGAAAAATTAATCGTAGAAAGTGGCATTAAACATTCATTCTTGCGTAACAACTGGTATTTAGAAAACGAAGCTGGTTTCTTAAATGGAGAAGATATTGTATATGCTGCTGGTGATGGTAAAGTAGGTTGGGCATTGGAACGTGAATATGCAGAAGGTGCAGTAAAAGTACTTGTTAGCGATGAAACAAAAGATGTCTATGAATTTGCTGGTGCAAGTAGAAGCTATGCAGATTTAGCTAAGGCTGTCGGCGAAGTTTACGGTAAGGAAATCGCAGTAACAAATGTTGCTAGTGATGACTATAAGGCAGGTTTAGAAAAAGCTGGTCTAGACGAAAATACAATTGGATTCATTTTAATGATTCAAGATCTAATCAAGCAAGGTGAACTTACAGAAGAAACTTCTGATTTGGTAGATGTATTGGGTCATGAATTGAAAGCTTTGCCAGAAGCAATTAAAGAAGTTATTGGTCGCTAATTTGTTGAGTATTAACTATACCTTTGTTAAAATGAAGAAAGTTAGATTTGAGAGGTATAGCGATGAAACATTCATATAAACTAAGCGATGCAATTCATATTTTAACATATGTTGATATATACAAAAATGATGATTTAAGCAGTACTAGAATTGCGGCAAGTATTGAAGCTAATGCTAGTGTTGTGAGAAATTTAATGTCAAAATTAAAAAAAGCAGGGCTGTTAAATAATCAGCCGGGAGTAGCTAGAGCGAGTTTAGCAAAGCCAGCAAGTGAAATTTCAGTTTTAGATGTTTATCGTGCAATTACATCAACTGCCAGTTTGTTGCATGTTGATCCTAAGACGAACCCTAATTGTGTAGTAGGTGCTAATATCCAAAATAGATTGGAAGAAGTATATCAGAGGGTGCAAAATGCTGCAGAGTTAGAGATGAGCCAGATTAGTATTCAAGATGTAATTGATGGAGTGCTAGAGAGCGAAAGATTGAAACAGAAGGCTGGTGGCGATGGTGAAAAACTTGATTAAAGGTATTGATCTAGATGCTGCCGGTCGATGCAAACATTACCATAAAGATGTAGATATTGCGGCCTTGAAATGTAGTCAATGCGATGAATATTATGCTTGTTATCAATGCCATGATAGTTTGGAAGATCATAAATTTGTAGCAAGCAATAAAGATGGTTATCCTGTGATGTGTGGCGTGTGTCGACATTTATTGACTTTTGACGAATATACAAGTAGTGCATGTCCAAATTGTCATCATGGGTTTAATCCGCGATGTAAATTGCATTATGAAATATATTTTGAAGATTAAGATCATTTTGAGTTAGTTAAAAGACACTAATTGTCTTTGATTAGGCTTAAATGTTAAATACAATAATCATTGAGATAGCTTAAAATCATGTTGTGATAAGCATGAGTTTTAGGCTATTTTTTGTGCTTTCGTCTCGATTTTCTTTCTCAATAGGGAAATAACTTGTAGGTAGAATAGTTTAATGGTTTAATTTGATTAAACAAAGAGAAAGTGTAGGTAGATAATGAAAGCAGCATACATTGAACATTATGGACAAGAAAAGTTAACTTTAGGTCAACTACCTAAACCTAAGATTACTTCAGCTAAACAAGTTTTAGTCAAAGTTCTCAAAGCAAGTGTTAATCCAGTTGACCTGAAAATTCAATCTGGGAAATTACGACCATTATTACATTTTCCAATGCCACTTATTTTGGGTAATGATTATGTGGGAATTGTTGAAGATATCGGAGAAGAAGTTAAATCAGTAGAAATTGGGCAATTAGTATTTGGACGCATCAGCAAGAAACAAATTGGAACTTTTTGTGAATATTTAGTTGATGAAGAAAATAATCTTGCTGCAGTCCCATCAGCATTGACACTCCAAGAAGCAGCAGGGTTGCCATTAGTTGGTTTAACTGCTTATCAAGCACTATTCGAGAAAATGAAAGCTAAGAGTGGACAATCGATATTAATTCATGCAGGAGCTGGAGGAGTAGGAAGCTTGTTAATTCAATTGGCTAAGATGCAGGGCCTGACAGTTATTACTACTGCAAGTCAACGAAATCATGCTTGGCTGTATTCTCTAGGAGCTGATCAAGTTATAGATTATCATAAAAATGATTTTACTGAAGTTTGCCCGCCGGTTGATTATGTTTTTGACACTATTGGACAAGAAACATTATTGCGCTCTTTTAAGGTAGTTAAGCCAGGCGGGAAAGTAGTATCTGTTTCAGGATTACCAGATGAAAAATTCGCTAAAGACTATGGTTTAAATATAATTTGGCAAAAGTTATTTAAGTTAGGTAGTTACAAGATAAGGAAAGCTAGTCAAAAAGCTAAAGCAGATTATGAGTTTCTATTCATGCATCCTGATGGAAAACAATTAGAGAAATTGGGTGAATTAGTTGCAGATAAGGAATTGGAAGTCAGACTTGATAAAGAATTTGCCTTTGATGATTTACAAGCGGCTTGTGATTATGTAGCGACTGGCCACGCTAATGGTAAAGTGATTATAGATGTAGTGGGATAACATAAAAATTCGCACAATAAAAAGCAAGTAATCGATTTGTATTTAAACAAATTAATTACTTGCTTATTTTTATTCTTCTGCAGCTGTAGTAGGTTGTTCAGGAACATTGTCACCAGCATTGCCAGAATTGCCGGAATCATTGTTGGCATCTCCATCATCTGAAGGAGCAGGATTTGAATCAGTTGGAGTGCTTGCTCCGCTACCAGATCCACTGCCACTACCTCCACCTTGAGGAGCAGTATACCCGCCATAGTAGTAACTAGATGCTGGTGCTTGATATGTTGTAGTATTACCTTGACTTGTATTTTGTTGATTTGATGATGTGTCTTGTGTATCATCGCTTGATGAAACTGAACTTGAGTCAGTTGATTCAGATACACTTGAACTTACAGAACTGCTTTGTTCAGAACTGCTAGAACTTTCCTTTTTCTTTTTCTTCTTTTTATGTTTTTTCTTTTTAGCAGCTTCAGCCTTATCATGTGCTTCTTTTTTAGCCTTTTTAATGCTTTCTGCTTTTCGAGAACTTGCTTTATAAGAAAATAAACTTTCGTTAGAGGATTTACTTGATGACGTTATTGAACAAGCTCCTAGCGTCATTAATGTAAGCACAGAAAGAACAAAAATGCTTATTTTTCTCATTTATGTATATCTTCTTTTTTAGTACAGCTTTTAGCGACATCAGATTGCTGGTCGAAATATCTCACATTTAATACTATCTTATAATATTAAAACGGTCAACATTAAGAATAGTAGTAATTTAGCAAATATTTTTGACTTAATAAAATCTGGTGGAAATTATGATTTGGTGTGATAAAATAAATTCGTCAAATATGAATTGTTTAGTGGGGGAAAACTATGAGAAAGTTCTTTTTAAGAAGACGAAATATTAAGATTAGTGAAGAAAATATCGCTGAGTATCATAGAAGAACTGAAGAGATGCAGAAGAAACGTCATTCTTATTTGAAACAAAGATTAGAAGCTTTAAATGACGGAATAATTGCAATTATTATTACGATTATGGTGTTAGAGGTGCCATTGCCTAATGGGCAAAATATAGCATCTTATTACAATTTTTTAGGTAGTCTATCTGTGTTTTTGGTAAGTTTCTTCGTTGTAGCTAATTTTTGGTACGAATTAGGACAATCATTGGCGTTGGTTGATGAGATTGATAAAGGAATAATCATTTTTGATTTTGTTTTTCTGGCAACTTTATCATTATTACCGATACTAACAAAATGGATGATGCATAATCCTAGTCAGTTAGCAGTGGTTAATTATGGGATAGTCTACATGGTCGCTAATTTACTTAAAACATGGTTAGCTCATAGCCAATTTCGAAAAGTACTAGGAGCCAAAAATAATATTTCTGAAATGATGACTAAAGTGATTATTGGTCGCTTTGTATTAACAGCAATATTTAATTTACTTCTGATAGTAGCTGCCTATTTCTATCCTCAAATTACGTTATATGCATACTTAGCTTTGCCAATTATTGATTTCTTTTTTCCAGAAGACAAAGCTCCTCAAAAAAAGTTCTAGCATTTTGTTAGAACTTTTTTTGTTACAGTGCGCCCGGCATGGTCGATAACTAGGTGGTGAAAGTCCGCTGTGGGCCG